>Ga0187886_1002146_pt1 | contig 16365 bp, 11 predicted proteins | sample June2016WEW_20_1_FD_133001 | JGI IMG/M metagenome (GOLD analysis project Ga0187886, IMG submission 133001) | Peatland microbial communities from SPRUCE experiment site at the Marcell Experimental Forest, Minnesota, USA - June2016WEW_20_150 | ecosystem: Environmental > Terrestrial > Soil >... | reverse complement strand
GCTGGACAAATCCCGCTGAGTCCCCTACCCTGCCTGCAATTCGCGGTTGGTGTGGATGGAGGGCAACACGACACGCTTCATTTGGAGGGCTCGGCTCCAGCCAAGCCGAACGTCTTCCTGTACCAGGCAGCGGTGCGGCTGGAGCCGCCCCCTCCAAGAATCCATCAAATGAATTGTGGCAGAGCACTACACTCATGAATGCCAAACGAAAACTCACTGCTTACTTCATCTTACTCCTTCTCGCCGTCGCCTTCGCGCCGTTGGCGGCCAACGCGGCGGATATGTATGTCTATTTCGGCACCCACCGGTCGGGTCCGGGCATCGGGTTTTCTCTTGCGCATTTCGACACCGAGACGGGCGCGCTGACGAAGCCGCAGTTCATCATGGAAGCCGTCGAACCTGCGTTCTTCGTCATTCATCCCGACGGTAAACATCTCTACACATGCAACTCAGCCCAGCCCGGGTCGGTCAGCGCGTATGAAATCGACCCGAAGACCGGCAGACTAACGTTGCTTAACCAGAAACCGGCCGGTGGCGCCGATCCGAGTTACATCGCCCTCGACAAGGCCAGTCGTTACGCGCTCGTCGCCAATTATCAGGGCGGCAACATCGCTGTCCTTGCGATCAAGCCCGATAGCTCGATCGGCGAACGCACCGCGTTCGCGCAACACACCGGCAGCAGCGTGAACCCGCAGCGCCAAACACGCCCGTTCGCCCACTCGATCATCGTGGACCCGAGCAACCGGTTCGTCCTCGTTGCCGACCTCGGCGTGGACAAGGTGTTCGTGTACCGGTTCAACGAGAAGGATGGCACGCTGACGCCGAACGATCCGCCCTTCGCCGCCGTCAAGCCCGGCTCCGGCCCGCGACACGTCAAGTTTCACCCGAATGGGAAATGGGTTTACCTGATCAACGAGATCGGTAGCACCGTGATCGGTTTCAACTGGGATGGCACCAAGGGCACGTTGACCGAGTTCCAGACAGTTTCCACTCTGCCTGAGGGATTCACGAACACGAGCACCTGCGCCGAGTTGGAGATTCATCCCAACGGGAAGTTTCTCTACGGCTCCAATCGCGGCCACGACAGTATCATCGTGTTTGCCGTCGATCAAGCGACCGGAAAGCTCACGCTTGTTGAACACGTCTCCTCGCAAGGCAAGACGCCACGCAACTTCGCGTTCGATCCGACGGGCAGATGGATCATCTGCAGCAATCATGGCAGCAACAACGCCGTGGTCTTCCGCGTTAACGAAACCACCGGCAAGTTGACGCAAACGGGCCAGCCTGTCGAAGTGCCCTATCCCTTCTGCGAACGGTTCCTGCCCGTGCCGTGATGGCTGCGATGACCACGGCCAATAGCAACGCTGTGCACGTGGCTCATTTTTCTTTCCGTTTGTCGGTACGAGATGCGGTGTAAAGGCCAACACAAATAGCTAGAATAGCACCAGCGCAACCGGCAACGATCACTCGAACCCACATCGAGGAAAATTCCTGTCGTATGCCCATCAGAACTCCAAAGCAAACGACACCGACAATGAAACGGAGAATCTGTGGACCAGTCATTCTGGGGCGCTTGCCTGATTGATTCTCATTCATCTTGTCTCAACAAGCCTTTCTCTGGCGATGCCGAACATGTGGTATCAATTGGGGGGGCAGGTCACCCTTATTCCTTCAGATACCAGTCTTTCACATTCCAGTCCGCGATTTCTCGCATCTGCTGCTCCGTGCCAAAATAAAACCCTCCGAATGGATTTCCAGTGTCCGGATCGTAGAATGACAGGTGCAAACGTCCTTCTTCCCTGATGGTCTCGGACAGAACGAATTCACCCGAGCCCCGAGAAACCTGCATTTCCTGCTCTGGAACGGTTGGTGCCAAGCCGCCACTTTTTCCGGTTGCCGTTACAAAAAGGCACAGACGAGCCTTCGGCTTGCTCGAAAGCGTGTAGCGTCCGGTCACCTTCACCGTATCGCCCAGCTTGAACTCCGCTGAAGAGGCAAGAAGATCGGTGATGGCGATGGAATCGCCCTCGCGAAAAAACCGTGGGCCTTGGACGTAGGCTACGCTCTGTAAAGCGGCACTTTGCGGGTTTGTTGGCATCGCAGCTTGGCCCTCATCCACCGGCTTCTGTGGTTCGCTAAGCGTCGGCGCACGGGGCGATTGTTTCTCGTTTTCCAACTGTCTGATGATGGTGTCCGCAACCTTTTGATTCGACGGATTCCGCTGCTGGAAGGACTGTAGCAGCGCAATCGCATCATCGAAGCGGTTCTGGTCCGCGTACAGTTGCGCGAGGCGGAAGTTGGCTTCGGGACTGTCAGGGCAAAGCGCCAGCGCCTGCTTGAAGACGGCCCCGGCCTCGTCGGTCAGCTTTCGGTAGGCGTAAACGCCGCCGATGGCCGACCGTTGATGGGCGTACATTTGGCGTGCCCATCTGTTGCCGAGAAATCTCGGGTCGGCAAGTAGTTCCTTCGTTAGCCCGTTCCAAAACTCACGGTCATGCGCGACGACTGCTGGGTCGAGCCGGGTCAACGGCTCTCTGTTCAACTTCAGAATCAGTCCGTGCGGCTCAAGATACGGATACATCCAGTCAAGCACATAGCTTTCTTCGATGTAGAACTCGCGATCCGGATTCCTGTCGAAAATGAGTTTGACCATCCGCCCGTTGATTTCCATGACAGCCCCCACACCTGTCACATTGAACCGGCCATCCGGTGTCACTGTCGCATGTTCATCCGTCTTGAGTTTGTTCTCTTGCTCGCGGCGCCGGACATCCTCCACGTACTCTTGGAAACAGCGTTGCAGGTCTTGGTCGGTTGGGATTTTGATCCGTTGCCCGTACATCGAGCGCAAATAGCTCACATACGAGTTATCCGCCAGCGCGTTCTGCGTGAGCGTAAAGAACGGGTCGGCATTGACGTGAGACTTGGACAAGGCCGTGACCAGAAAGCGGCCGGGATCAGTGCCGCCAAAATAAACGCTTCCGCGCGGGATCGACTTGATGATGTCTTCTCCAAAGGCAATCGCGTACTTGTCGCCCCCGGCAACAAACTGCTCAAACGCGCCAGAGGTTTCCAGCGTGGGCTGCCAAGCTGGCCCGCGCAGGCTTTGGTCGTGACCGCCGTACTGGGGATGAAGCTTGTGCATGTCGTTGAAGAAGTTGGTCACGGTTTGGGAGTCTCCTTTCGCAGCCGCGGCAAAGAGCGTTTTGAATTCTGACGGTACCGTCTTTCCCTCTGCCTTGGCCGCCGCGTTTGCCTGAGCCTCCTTCTCTGCAACGAACGCCTTCAACTGACCGGAAACCTTCGATTTGTCGAGGGACCACGGTTCCGGCGCACGTTCATCGGCGGCTTCCAAGCGAACCCCTCCCACCAGCAATCCCACGCTGACGATGAGAACCATCACGAGCGTTGCTGTCACTATCGCCAGTCCGTTGCGGTTGCGATGGACGTCCAGAACCGCACGGATACGCTGTTCCAGTCCCGAAGTGTGGGCTATCGCGACTGCCCCCACCCGCGGTGCGATGGCAAACTGCCGCGCGATTTCGACGAGATGGCCGGCATACTCCGATGGTCGCGCGCCCGCCTTCAACACAAAATCATCGCACGCCTTCTCGCGTTCCGAGCGCATCCGGCGCGCCGCCAGCCACGCCAGCGGATTGAACCAGTAGAGAACGCGCGCCACGTGCGCGATCCCCTGCGTGAGACAGTCCCATCGCTTGACGTGCGCCAGTTCATGACGCAGCACCAGGCGCAGCCGCTCGTCGGGCCATTGAACGGACTCGGCCGGCAACGCCACGACGGCGCGCCAAAACCCCCACGTCATCGGTGTAATCGACGCAACGAACACCAACAGCCGCACGGGCCGCCGTATGCCGTATTCCGTCCGCAGTTCGTCCACGACCTCCAACCACGCAGCGTTTTTGCAGGGGCGCGTCCCGCCAGCCAGCCGGCGCAACTGGATCAGAGCCGCCAGAAGCCGCGCCAATCCCACTCCGACTCCGATAAACCAAAGTGCAACCAAACCGCCGCGCCATTTCGTGAGAGCATGCCCGGCCTGCTGCGTTGCCGTTGCCGCAGTGGACGCGCTGGTCGGGCTCGCGGCAGTTGGCCGTCGTGTTTCGGATGCCACCTCCGTTTCGGGATGGGTTGGATTTGTTAGAATGAGCTCCAATGAAGTCGGCACGCTGCTGCTCAAGCCGGAAGGCACGATCCACGCGGGCGCGCGCCACCCGGGAACCGACCACACAAACAACGGCAAGCACAACACACAGAGCAGTGCCGCTGTCCACACCAAATGTCGAGTCGCCGCCGCGCCACGGCGCCACAGCAGCATCGTCGCGGCGACGAACGCCAGAATCACAATGCTCTTCCACGCCACCGCTCCAAGCAATCCCGACCAGTTCGCCAGTGCCTGCACGATGGTTTGTGTGTAAGCGTCAGGTCTCATGGTTTACCTTCCTTTCTTTCTTGTGGGCTTTGCCAATGATCTCGCTTAGCCTCGCCAGTTCGGCATCGGAAAGTTGCGTATCGGAAACATCCAAGAGCGCCGCAATGGCTTGGTTGGCCGAGCCGCCAAAAAACGTGGCCAGAACGCGCTTCAGGGCCGCCCGGCTGGCGATTTGCCGCGACACGCATGGCAGGTAAACGTAGCGCACGCCGTCCTTGCGGTGCCTAGCATGCCCCTTGTCTTCCAAGATCCGCAGCAAGGCCCGGACTGCCGAGTAGCTCGGAGGATCCGGCAGCGCCGCGCGCACCTCGGCGGCGGTGGCTTGTTGTCGGGCGTGGAGAACGTCCATGATCTGGCGTTCGCGTCGGCTGAGGTGATGTTCCGTATTCATGTTAATGTGCTAAATAGTTAGCAGCCGGCGGCAACGGTGTCAACAACAAAGTGCTAAATTGTTAGCATAGGCATTCACGGGCGCAACGATCCTGGAGGGCGCTGTCTGTGCGCTGGGCAGAACACTCACCCTGACCCTCTCCCTTGCGGCCAAGGGAGAAGGGAATCTCCTCTCCCCGCGTGCGGGTAGAGGATCAATCCCGCTCTGAGCGGGATCAAGGTGAGGGGCAGTTCGTTGCGCAAAACTTCATGAATAAGTCCGGCTAGCAGGCCGTTGAAAAGGTCTCTGGTGTTGTAGCGGCGGCTCCCTGCCCCGAAAGCTTTCGGGGTGAAAGCCGCCGAAATCCTTCGACAAAACGAGTCCCGGCGCTTCGCAGAAGCGCCGCTACACCATTTCTCAACACGCTGTTAGTTTGCGCCCTGGGCAATGGTTTCAGTTGAATTAGTCCCGCGTTTGCAGTAGAAAGACCCACCAACTATGAGCACACCAGTCGCAGCGCCAGTGGCCAAACCGCAACGCATCAACCTGCGGCGACCCGACATCATGGAGGCCGTCCGCGAGCAGGTGGAGCAACATTACCGCAGCCAGATCGTCGAAAAGCTGCGGCAGCGTGGAGGCGTCCTGGAGGCGGGCGGCCTGAAGATCCGTCTGGCCAAGGAATTCGGTTTCTGTTACGGCGTCGAGCGGGCGATCGACCTCGCTTACGCAGCCCGCAAGGTGTTCAAGGACCAACCGATCTACATTCTCGGCGAAATCATTCACAATCCCGAGGTCAACGATCAACTGCTGGCGATGGACATCAAGTTCCTTTCCGGCCCGAACAAGAGCGCGGACATCGATGACTTGGCGAATAATGACGTGGTGATCATTCCCGCGTTCGGCGCGCAAGTGGCGACGATGGAAAAGCTCAAGGCCAAAGGCTGTCAGCTTGTTGACACGACCTGCGGCGACGTGATGACGGTCTGGAAACGCGTCACGCAAAACGTAAAAGAACAGTTCACTTCGATCATTCACGGCAAAGCCAAACACGAGGAAACACTGGCGACCAGTTCGCGGGCGACGGCCAGCCAGGCAGGTCATTACGTGGTGGTCCTGAATCTCCAGGAAACTGATTACGTCTGCAATTACATCCGCAACGGCGGCAGCAAGGAAGAGTTCTTGAAGAAATTCCAAGGTGCGCACTCACCGGAATTCGATCCCGACCGCGATCTTGTGTCCATCGGCGTGGCGAACCAGACCACAATGTTGCGCAGCGAGACCGAAGAGATCCAGCGGCGGCTGCGTCAGGCGATGATTGACCGTTACGGCGCGACGGAGATCGACAAACATTTCCGCATGTTCGACACCATTTGCGGTGCGACGCAGGAACGACAGGACGCGTTGATTCATCTGCTCGAAGAGCCGCTCGACCTGATGATCGTTGTCGGCGGCTACAATTCCAGCAACACAACGCACCTGGCCGAGATGAGCGAGCAGCGTGTGCCGTGCTACTTCATCAAGAACGCCGGCAAGATTCTCTCCGACAAAGCGATTCTGCATTTTAACCTGCACCGACAGGAGGAAGTCCTGACCGAGAACTGGCTGCCCGCGAACAACGTGTACGTCGGCATCACGGCAGGCGCATCCTGCCCGAATAACTTGATCGACGACACGGTGCGGCGCTTGTTCGCTTTGCGTGGGATCGATGCCGACGAGTTCATCGCCGCAACTGAACCACCCATCTCGTAGCCTGACTTATTCATGAACTTTTGCGCGAGCGAACGGCCCCTCACCTTAGTCCTCTCCCCCGAAAGCCTTCGGGGGAGAGGAGATTTTCCCTCTCCATTTCCAAGGGAGAGGGCCTGCCCGCCGAAGCCTCGGCGCAGGCGGGTCAGGGTGAGGGTTCGCGAAGACTCGCGAATGAAATTCGTTCCGTAAAACCAGACCTGTCCATGGAAAAAACCTCATTAAAATTCTGTTCAGCACCGTTGGCCGACATTGAGCTGCCAAAGGAAGTCGATCGGCTGCGTGACCTGGCTTACAACCTGTGGTGGACCTGGAATCCACAGGCGCGCCGCATGTTCAGCCACATTCAGCCCGGCCTGTGGGCCATGTACCGCAATCCTGTCGAACTGCTCATCAATATTGATCCACACCATTGGGAAACGCTTCTCGAAGATGACGTGTTTCTCACGATGTACAAGTCTGTGCTCCGCGAGTTCGACACGTACATGAGATCGGTCTCGACAAGCTGGTTTGCCAAGAATCATCCCAATTATCAGGGCGGCCCGTTCGTTTACTTCTCCACCGAGTTCGGCTTCCACGAATCGCTTCACACTTACTCCGGCGGCCTTGGCGTCCTGTCAGGCGACCACTGCAAATCGGCCAGCGACCTCGGCCTGCCTTTCATTGCGATCGGGCCACTCTATAAGAACGGTTACTTCGAGCAGGAAGTCGAGCCTGACGGTCGGCAGCAACATTTCTATCCCGCGTACGATTTCTCGCGTCTGCCAATCCTGCCGTTGCTCGGCGACGATGGACGGCAACTGACCGTCAGCGTCAAATTCCCTGACCGCAAGATTTGCGTTCGCGTGTGGTTGGCGCAGGTAGGCCGCGTGCCGGTGCTGCTGTTGGACACCGACACGACGAAAAACCAACCCGCTGATCGGCCCATCACGGGTCAACTCTACGTCAGCGGCCGTGAGATGCGGATCTGCCAGGAAATCGTGATCGGCATGGGCGGCGTCTGCGTGCTGCAGGCGCTTGGCATCGAACCGTCCTCCTGGCACATGAACGAGGGACATTGCGCGTTCCTGGTGTTTGAACGCATTCGTTCTTACGTCAAGCAGGGCCTCAGCTTCGCGGACGCCTGCAAGGAAATCACCAAGAGTTCCGTTTTCACCACGCACACCCCGGTGCCGGCCGGCAATGAGGCGTTCGATATCGACCTCATTAAAAAATATTTCAAGGATTTCTGCGAAGAGGTCGGAGTCCGGATGGACAAGCTGACCGAGATGGGGCTGTCCTATCCCGGTCGCGGCAATCAACCGTTCAGTCTCACGGTCCTCGCGCTCCATCTGTCCAGCTACAGCAACGCCGTCAGCCAACTCCATGGCAAAGTCAGCAACGAGATGTGGCGGCATGTATTCAACCCCGACGCCGCGAGTCGTGGCAAACCACACGAGCAACCGATCAAGGCCATTACCAACGGCGTGCACACACAGACCTGGCTCGGCTTTCAGATGAGCGAGATGCTGGACAAATATCTCACGCCCGCCTGGCGCGAGAATCTGATGGACGAACTGTTTTGGAAACGCGGCGTCGCCAACATCCCCGACAAGGAACTTTGGGATGTCCACAACCTGCAAAAGGAAAACCTGATCCGTTTCGCCCGTGGCCGCGTCCGCACGCAGTTGGCCCGACACGGCTGTTCGCCGGATGAACTGCGCGCCGTCGATGAACTTCTCAATCCCGAGGCCCTCACGATTGGTTTTGCGCGCCGGTTCGCGACCTACAAACGGGCCGACCTGCTGTTTCGCGATTTCGACCGGCTCCGCTCCATCCTGAAAGACGCCGAGCAGCCTGTGCAGATTCTATTCGCGGGGAAGGCGCATCCGGCTGACAAACCGGGACAGGAATTGATCCGCCGCATCTTTGAAATCTCGCGCCACAGCGATCTGCGCGGTCACATCGTCTTCCTTGAGAACTACAACATGCGTGTCGCCCGCATGCTCGTCCAGGGCGTGGACGTCTGGATGAACACGCCCCGCCGTCCGCACGAAGCCAGCGGCACCAGCGGCATGAAAGCCCCCGTCAACGGCGCCATCAACTTCTCCATCGCCGATGGCTGGTGGTGCGAAGTGCAGAATCCAGACGCGGGTTGGACCATCGGCAACGGCCAGCAGTTCGATAATCCCGACAAGCAGGACCATGAGGACAGCGAATCACTCTACGAGATTCTGGAGGACAAGATCGTCCCGCTCTATTACCAGCGCAACGAAGAGGGGCTGCCGACGGAATGGATCGAGATGATGAAAGCTTCGATGGCCGCCGTCACGCCGCGGTTCTCCGCCGCCCGCATGGTCCGCGACTACGTCGAACAAGCCTACCTGCCCGCCGCCAAACGCGCCGGCGCCGTCACCACCGCCACCGAACAATCCTGGTAGCCGGTCTCTCGTCCGCCTGCCCAAGTAGCACGGGCATCCTTGCCCGTGTAAGTGGCGCGGGCATCCTGCCCGTGAAAGTAGCATGGGCATCTTGCCCGTTTTGCTGGGGTGTGGGAACGGGCTGGAAGCCTGTTCTACTGTTTTCCAAACACGTTCTGAGCGACGGATGCATGAAACTGCCGCTGAATAGGCCCGGCGTCGGCTGCAGCTTTCATTTTCGGGCTGTCGCTGCTCGGCGCGACGACACGGCGGCGTTAGCCGCGATACAGGTCGTGCGTGCCGATGTCCACGGTGACGACCAAGTCGCCCTCGACGTAGAAGACCACGCGCAGATCGGATTCTATATCCACCGCGTAGATGCTGCGGCCAAAGCGAGCGGACAAGCGGTGAATCTTGTGCGGACGCAGGCGTGGGTCGAAGGGGTTTGCCTTGAAAATCTGCCAAGCGCGCCGGGTGGAATCTTTTTGCTGTGACGTGAGGGCGTGTCAACTTTCCCAGAACTGCTGCGTGGGCTTGAAACGGTAATTCACTTCGCGTTGCGCAGTGGAGGCTTCGCGCCGCCCAGCACGGTTTCCATGTCGTTCGCAAACCGGCCCGCTTCGGCGTCGGCCATGCCCTGCTGGAACGACGCGGGAATCCAGGAATCATCCCGTTGAAGAACGAACTTCGCAACCTCCGCCCGTTCCTCCGGTGGCAGCGCCTTGAACTGCTCGATGATTTCCTTTGCGCTCACGGCTAACAAGATGCCACAGACCCAGCCTCTCCGCAATGCCCAAATCGGGCCAACATGCTGAGCGTGTCGAAGCATCTCGCCGTTTCGTGAGCCGACCGCAATCGAAAGAGAGGCCGGCAACCCCGGCCTCTCTTTTTTGCCGCTACACCGCACGGTGGGCTTGTCGTAGGGGTGCTGACTGGCTACACTTCGCGCCATGACTCTGTCCGCGCAAAGAACGTGAAAACTCACGGTCAACTTCAACTCAGCATCCACTCCGAACATGAAGAAGGTTCGCTTCGTTGCCGGGGCATCTTCACGCTCGGCTACCTTCGCCGCCACTTCTCGACGAAAGGCCTATCAGAAGAGGTACTGTGTGCCCTCCACAAGAACGCCAAGGCGAGATGGGAGAAACTTCGTCCTCGGATTGGAGCGCGGTTCGGAGATGTACCTACGCAGTCAATGGCTGGATTGGTTGCTGAGAGAGTTGGGCTGGTACTCTATCCCTGAGCAAAAATTTCCGATGGGTTTGACCGTCAAGCGTCCGGACTACTCGCTTTTCCTGAATGAGGACGCGCAGTTGCGAGCCGTTGAGCAATCCAACCCGGTGGACGTTCTCCGCGAATGTGCAACTGTCGTGGAGGCCAAACGCTTCGGCCACGCCCTCGACAAAGCATCTGACCGGGACACACCCGGTCTTTTCCCCAGCCAGCAGGTTCAGAATTATCTTCGTCGCGCAAGCGACGCCACCGGCCGGCGGTTCTTCAACTGGGCCGTCCTCACTAACGGCGCGCAGTGGCGTTTGTATTGTGAGCAAGCTCCGCCAGATGCCTTCTTCGCTTTTCAGCTTATCGAAGATGGACAGTTCTGCTCGCTGGACGACTTCCGCTTGTTCGTGGCGTTGTTCAGTCCGGCAGCCTTCGAACCGCACGACGGACGCTGTCGCCTTGACGACCTCCGCGAAAACTCGCTCACGCTCCAATCCGACCTCGAACTCAATCTCCGCAAGCGCATCTTTGACGTGCTGGAAGAGTTGGCGACGGCCTTCTGGAAGAACCCGGACAACAAGATTGCGGAAGCCGACTTCAAGGCGCTCTACGATGACTCCCTGATCTTCCTCTACCGGTTGCTCTTCATTCTGTATGCCGAAAGTCGTGATCTGTTGCCTGCTAAATCCACAGGTGCCGGCGCAAATAAGACCTATCGTGAGAAATTTTCGCTGGCGCGCTTCGTCGCCACACTGCGCAACAAGGACGCTTACCCGAGCGATGACTTCGACGAACTCTACAATGACCTGCTGAAACTGTTCCACCTGATCAATGGCGACCGGCCCGCGCAAAACAAAGCCTGCAACGTGACGCGCTACAACGGCGGCTTGTTCAATCCAAAGGATTATCAAAAACTCGAAAGCTGGCGCATCGGCGACAAGTCACTCGCCGACGTGCTCCGGCAACTCATCTTCTCACAGCCGCCGGCACGTGCGTCTGCCCGGCAGCAGCAAATCACCACCGAGGAGGCCATTGACTACAGCACCCTCGAAGTCCGTCAGCTTGGCGACATCTACGAAGGACTGCTCGGCGCAGAGCTTCGGGAACAGACTGGCCGGCTCGTTCTGGTAAACCAAAATGGTGAAAACCATCGCCACGGCATCTTCTACACGCCGGATTGGATTGTCCGTTATCTTCTCCGCGAGTCCCTTCAGCCGCTCATCGACGAGATTCACGCCAGTCGCGAAGTGCAGCCTGCGTTGAAAGCGAAGTCGGAGGAAAAACGCCGCGACAATTCTTTTGCTCATGCCGTCCTGCAACTCAACCTCGTTGATCCGGCGATGGGCAGCGGTCATTTCCTTGTCCGCGCCACCGAATGGCTCGCCGAACAAATTCTCTATCATCCGACGACGCGGTTGATGACCGAGCAAATTACCGCGCAGGGTGAGAGGCGTCGTTCACGCGAAGACATCCTCAAAGCCGGTCGCATCCCCGTCCCGCCGGGCATTTCGCAGGAACAAGCCGAGACGGCGTACTGGCGACGCCGTGTCGTCGAAGCGTGCATCTACGGCGTGGACATCAACCCAATGGCAGTCGAACTCGCCAAGCTTTCGCTTTGGCTTACATGCATCGCAGTGAATGAACCACTGAATTTCCTCGACCACCATCTGCGCGGCGGCAACTCCCTGCTTTTCGCCCGCCCGGACGAACTCAATCGTCCGCCGGTGCTCGCCAGCGCCGACGAAAAGCAAGTCACCTTCGACATCGGCGACCGGCTGACGCAAACTCTCCGCGATGTCATTGCCGAGAATGTGAACATCGAAGAGGAAGCCAGCACCGAAATGGAAGTCGTTAAGAAAAAGGAGGAGCGCTGGAAAAATGTTCGCGGCGAACTCAGCCCGTTGCTCAAAGTTGCCGACATGTGGCTTGCCGCACTGGATGGTGCGCCCATCTCCGTTCTCCAATACCGGGACCTCGCCCTGCTGGAGATTGCTCCCGGTGAACTGAAGGGCGACGAGGCTGCTCGCGCCAAGAAGACCAACAAATCGCTCGCCGACCTGCTTGCCGGTAAGCGGCAGGCTCTCAGCCCGTTTCACTGGCATTTGGAGTTTCCCGACGTTTTCTTCAAACCTGACGGCCAGCCACGCTCCGATGGCGAACGCGGGTTCGACGTCTTGCTCGGAAATCCGCCTTACATTTCCACCCACACCAGCAGCGCCGAGGCTTGGCGCAACGCCCTCGAACACCGCGCTGGTTATCTCGAAGACCTTTACGTGCACTTCACCGACCTCGGCTTCCTACTCTTGCGGCCCGGCGGCGCGTTCGGCTTTATCGTCTCCGATACGTTCTTCACGCTCGCCAGCAAACTGCGGATGCGCGAACTGCTCCAAGCTCACCGGCTCACGCACCTCGGCCAATGCGATCCGTTCGACGCCACGGTGGACGCCGCCATTTTCGTCGCCCGCAAAGCGACACAACCGCCCAACGACCCGCTCCTGTTCATCCAAGCCCGCCCGCGCAAAACTGCTGACGGCAAACCGACCGCACCAGACCGCGCCTTGCCGAAACTTTCCGACGCCAAGATCACGTTCGACGCCGATGGCCACGCCGTGTTCGATTGTCTCCGTGTCCACCGCGTCGCTCCGACGCTGTACCGCAACGCCCACAAACGCGTGTTCTTCGAGCCGCGCCCGGCCACTCTCAAGCTTTACGAACGCTTCAACGAGCCGCTCAAACATCTCGTCGCCGACTGGTGGGATAGGATCGAGACTTCCCGGAAATTCGCCGACAACCTCGATGCCCTCCGCGCCTACCACGCCACGCTGAAGCCCGGCGACATCACACTCGTTGGCCTCATCGCTGAAGGCGGGCAAGGTCTTGCCACGGCCAACAACGCCCGGTTCCTTGCCTACCTCGAAGGCACGGAGCAAGCCCGCGCAATCCTCGCTGATCGCGAGCGCTGGACGAAGGAGTGGCTTGCCCACCCGAAAATCGGCCCGGCTTTCCGCACGCTTCTCCAGAAACACGGCGGTAACGCCGCACATCCCACCGCCAACAGCGCCGCATGGGAAACCTGCGTCGAACCGCTCAAAACCCAGTTCAAACTCGCCGAGCTTGGCTTCACCAAGTCCGACCTCTACCGGATCGCGCCGAAAGACCTCATCGCCACCGACGCCGACTTTCAATTCGCCTGGCAACAGCGCAAAGCCGAGTTGCTCGACCACTGGCAAAAGTCGCGTGACTTGGAAGCTTTCTGGCAGGAAGGCGATTGGTTGATGGCGCATCCGTCCGCTAAGCCCGTCACCGATGCCGACTTTTGCGCGCTCTGCCAGCAACTCCAGCAATGGGTCGAGCAACAACGCAAGAGTCGCAAGATTTCCCGCGACGCGCTCGGACTGCGTTCCAGCGAAACCTACACCGACCCCGCCGACGCCCCGCGCATCGCCACGATCTACGACGGTCTGAGTGGTCGCGGCCAGTTCGTGGTGTACAGCAAGGGCGATCCTGAAGGCAACCGCTGGCGCGGTGACCAACCGCTCTTCATTGAATGGACTCACGCGGCTGTGGACTGGCTTTTCACGAACAGCGGCAAACCGCAGAATGGAATGCCCGTCGTTAGAAATCCACACCTGTACCTGACATCTTCCATCAGTTGGTCTGACACCGGCAACCACGTGGCCTTAAAGGCACGAGATCTTCCGATTTCAGTAAACGACGTGAAAAGCATGCGACTCAGTCCAGTGATCGAGCTTCTGCCGGCACGTGCGTTTCTGGCACTGTTGAATTCGGATGTCTTTAGCTTTTGTCTCCGCAAATTCGTGAACAACACTTGCATGTATCAAGTCAACGATCTGCGCCAGTCCCCCCTGGTCATTCCAACGAAGGCGCAGGCAAAACGGCTGACAGAGTTGGCGACATGGGCAATTGAGGCGAAGCGGCTGATGTTCACCAACGCCGCGCCGAGCAACGAACTAGTCTCCGCCTTGCGCGACCTCACGAAGGAGTTGTCCGCCGACGCTCCCGTTTATCTGCGCCCCGACGCCCAGTCCCAACTGCTGGCCACCCCCACCGCCTGCCTCACCGTCATCGAACGCGTCGTAAACTGGGAAGCCGAAAAGCTCTACGGAGTCCAAGGCCTCGGCCCCTTTGACGAATTCTGAGGATGTATGTCTCTTATCGTCCGAGCGCCATCGCAGTCCATAGCAGAAGCAGAAGCGAAGTTTAGAACTTACTCGAACTACTTCAGTCATATTCGGCGGTACATCCGCAACAAATACGGCAAGTCGATCCTCAGCGGCATTCAGACGGCTTTTGCCGAGGCAAAAGACGGGACGAACTGTGGAACACGCCACCGCGATGTGACGAATGATCGGCTCCGGAAAATTCTGTTCAACTCTTGGAACTCGCACGTTGTGGCCAACTGTAGCTTTGAGTTGGAGGAGACGATGCTTCCCGTTGTGATTCAGTGGATGCCCATTCAATACTACTACTCGATTTATTTCGCGGCAGCGGCGCTCGCCTACGGCTACCATGGTCGAGTTGCTGAGAATCACCAGTCGGTTCTGAACACACTCAACGCTTACGCGCGATCGAAGAAGACATTCGTCGCACCGTGGAACTTTCAGTACGACGGTTCAAGGAAACCACCGTTCGTCAACTTTCCGGCAGGCTTTGTCTCGAGCAAGATCAGCAGCCTGTCATTGATCGAAGACCCATTGGATAGCATGGCCATGTTTTTGAGGACGACATGGAAAGACCGGTGCAACGACCGTTGGGATGAAATGAGCAAAGCCCAAAAGAGCGCTCGGCGAAAGCAGGGGAAGCTCAAAGGCGACATTCAGGTGACGCCTGTCTCACTTTTCGATTGCTTCTTCCGGCTGCGGAAATGGGTGAACTACGCAGAGGCGGAGGCAATGCTAACAGGGCCAACATCGGAAACCGACGTCGAGTCCTTTGCGCAGGACTTGAAGGTTGTGCATGCCGTGATGGTGCATGTTCTGGAACTTCATCTTGTCGAGATGTTCGGTCTGTCAACGCTCACCCCTATCGGGCGGGATTACAAGAAAACCGTCGGAAGCCGTGTCGACTTGCGAAATCTCAAGAGCCGCGTCATTCTCAACCAATCGTAAGAAAGGGCTGCTGCTCCACACCGGCCGAGGCGGTCACAACTCCACCCGATGCAACAAGTCCGGCATCCGTGGCTAACACTCTGCGCCGCGATTCGCTCCGCCAAAGGTCTGACGCAAGAGCGGTTGGCCGAACTCGCCGACCTGAACCTGCGCACCGTGCAGAAGGTCGAAGCCGGCCAACTCAACATACTCCTCACCACTCTCATCCGTATCCAGCGCGCCCTGAAGTGCCCGTGGGGTAAACTCATTCGCGAATGAAGTAGCCGCTTGGAGAATAGTAGACGGGCTTCCCACCCGTTTTCACACCGCAGCGGGACGGGCAAGATGCCCATCCTACTATCGGCGTTCATCCGCGTGATCTGCGGTTAATTTTTCCGCTTCGCCGCGTACTTGCCTTTCGCCTCGGCGACTTTGGCAGCCGCATGGCCTCCGGTGGCTTCTTTATAGAGCGTTTCGGGGGCAATATCGAGGTCGTCCCCCCAGCAGATGACGCCGAAGTCAGGGTTGATCCGAAACTGCTTGAACACCTTCACGTTGAGCAGGCGTTTGAAGACCGGGCCTTGGCGTAGATGTTTCTCCAAGTCCACGACGCCGGACTGGCCATCTGCAAAGGTAACAGCGACCCGGTAACCATCGAGATACTTGGCTGATTTGACGCTCCAGTACATGCTCTCGTCCTTCCTCAATCCAACGGTGCGATTTTACGGATTGGCCGCCCGGATTCAATCGCATTCCAGTTCCGCAACAAAGAACGACTTGGGGCCGCGTCTATCCATTATTCAATCTCGTGCCGGGGCGGTGGAAGCGAACGTGGAGCGTGAAGCGTAACAGCGGCAGGCGAGACGCCTACCCTACTGTTTCAGGCTTGCGCCGGCTTTACACAATCCCGCTGCGCATCTTGGCGGCGCGGACGGTGTTGTGCATCAGCATCGCAATCGTCATCGGGCCGACGCCGCCGGGCACGGGCGTGATCAGCGAAGCCTTCGCGCTCACCGGCTCGAAATCGACATCGCCGACGAGCCGGTAACCTTTCTCGGCCGTCTTGTCCTCGACGCG
>Ga0187886_1002143_pt1 | contig 16373 bp, 15 predicted proteins | sample June2016WEW_20_1_FD_133001 | JGI IMG/M metagenome (GOLD analysis project Ga0187886, IMG submission 133001) | Peatland microbial communities from SPRUCE experiment site at the Marcell Experimental Forest, Minnesota, USA - June2016WEW_20_150 | ecosystem: Environmental > Terrestrial > Soil >... | reverse complement strand
TCGTTTCAGCAAGCATTCCTTCGGGCACATGGCGGATATGCTCGCTCCCGGCATCATCCTGGCGCAGGCTATCGGCCGGGTGGGCTGCACCATACTCGGCGACGACACCGGATTGCCGACCACGCTACCCTGGGGTTTTGTTTATACCAGTCCCAACAGCCCGACGAATATGGCGATGGGTCTGACCCCCACTCACCCGGTGGTGACTTACGAGATTTTTTTCAATCTGATTGTCTTTGGTATTTTGCTGATGCTGCGGAAAAAACTAAAGCCGGACGGCTCGCTCTTTCTGGTTTATCTGGCGTTTTATTCGATATGGCGTATCGGCAGCGATTTTCTTCGGGAGGGAACATCATTTCTTTTTGGCCTGCACCAGGCTCAGGTAATCGGCATAATCGTGTTACTTATCGCCGTATTTCTGCTGGTTCTAAGGACGCGGTGGGTGAAAAAGGGGGAGGAGGCAAGCGAGAAGCCCGCCGACTAGCCCTGTTGCCGGTTAATTATCGCTACCTCCCAGTTATGCTTGTCCGACCGTATCCCCCCGATAGCGCACACCCTGATGTCATCTCCCTGGTACTTAACGGCCGACATTCCGTAAATGAGTCCGGCCAGTTCCTGCGGCACATCGGCATAAAATTTCAGTTCCGGTAAGCCTTCGTCATCATGGAAAGCCCCGGGACTCTCCATGTTCCCGTGATATGTAGATACGCCGGTCAAGGTGCCAGGTTTCGGCTTGACCTGCCAGGTGAATGCCGGCCTACCCAGCGTTTTAAGGCTGATGATACAGACCGGTTTACTGCCTTTACTATTAGCGATAATCCCGGCAATCCGGGGCGTATTGAGAGTATCCGGCTCGGAACGGGCGCCGTCCATTATCTTTTTCAAATAGCTGCGATTAGGCGCCGACCCTGTGTGGAAGAGAAGCTTATAGGTTTCAAAGATAGCCTCGGTTTGAATACCGTTGCTGATAGCAACCAGTCCGATATTGTTATCGTATTTTACCGCCGTGTAATGCTTTAGCCAGTCGTACGGCTGATTACCCACCGGTCCCATTATTATACTGTTTTTTTGCGGAGTCGCCTTTCTTTCCCGGCTCTGCGGGCTACGCCCGGTGACAAGATAGGCAAAAGCCGGCTTACCTTTAGCCGTCAAACCGAGGAATAATTGCCTTCCCGGATAGGGTCCGTTAGGGTTGTTCATCGCGTTATCTCCTTTTAGCCGCTTCTTTTGAAATCAAGAATATTCAGCCTGAGCTGTTTCTTGCCGCCCCAGTTATCCACCTCCAGGTTATAGACGATATCGATTTTTGGTGCAAGTTCAGCCTGATGGTTGCCCAGTCTGAAGGCCACGCAGTCCCAGACCGTGCCGCTTTGTCTCAACTTCATTCTTAGGTGCTCGCTGTCATTGCCCATGGTACGCTTTTCAAGCACCTCCACCCCTCGACTGAGAAACGAGGGCACCGGGTTGCCGATGCCGAATGGTGACAGGAGCTGCGTCGTCTGGTAGGTATCCCCGGCGAGATCGCGGAGGGTGACCACGGCATCGATGTCCAGGTGGGGGCGTAGCTCGACTCCGCTCAGTTGCGCGACGGCCATGGCGGAAAGCTCTTTTTCAAGCTGGGGCAGGTTTTTCGTGGACATGGTGAAGCCGGCAGCCTGGGCGTGGCCGCCATAGCGAGAAAAAAGGCGGCTGAATCTGTTAAGGGCGGTAATAATATCGAACTCCGGAATACTGCGGCAACTGGCGTGGCAGATTGTATCCGTAGTATGTATCACGATGGCCGGGCGGTAGAACTCCTCGGTAAGCCGACTGGCTACCAGCCCGGCGACACCCATAGGGTACTCTTTATCAGCGGTTATCAGCAGGGGAGGCAGTCCCTGGGCGATAACCTGCTCCCTAGCCCTGACGAGCGAAGTATTGGTTAGCCTCTGCCGTTCCTCGTTTTTCCCGGCCAGCCATATCGCCAGTTCCTGCGCCTCCTGCGGCGATTCGGTCATCAGCAGATTATAGCCGGTCAGGCCATCGGCCAATCGGCCGGCGGCGTTCAGGCACGGGGCGATAACCCAGGAAATCCTGTCGGCATCGACACTGCCGGCCTCAAGCCTGGTCTGGTTTATCAGTTCTTTGATGCCGGGTCGCGGACTTTTGTTCATGTTCTTCAGGCCCTCGATAATGAGGTAGCGGTTTTCTACCAGCGGCGGTGACATATCGGCGATGGTGCCGATGGCAACCAGGTCCATCACCCTGTCAATCTGCTCCTCCTTGCCGAGACTCCGGAATAAGGCCTGGAGCAGCTTAAAAGCTACCCCCACCCCAGCCAGCTTGGAAAACGGGTAGATAGAGGTAGACAGCTTGGGGTTGACGACGGCGATAGCCGCCGGGATTTCATCCAGGGGATTGTGGTGGTCGGTAATGACGATATCCAGCCCCGTCTCCATCGCCCTTTTTACCTCCGCCACGTCGGTGACACCGCAATCGACGGTGATGACCAGGCTGACTCCCTGCTCATAAAGTCTTTTCAGGACGGTGGTGGTCAGCCCGTGGCCCTCCGTCTGGCGGTGGGGGATGTAGGGGACAGCCTTTCCCCCCAGGAGGGATAAACCCTGGACGAGGACGGCAGTGGCGGTAATGCCATCGGCATCGTAGTCACCGTAGATGCTGATGTTCTCCCCCGAAAGCAAGGCCTGGTAAACCCTGGCCACCGCTTTTTGCATGTCGGGAAGCAGAAGAGGGTCGCCCAGTAGACTCCGGTCGCTGGCGAGAAAAGCCGGGAAATCCTCCGGCCGGTTTATACCGCGGTTATAAAGGAGTTGCACCAGTAATGGGGAATATCTGGAACTACTATCACTCTGCGGAGGTTTCTTTACCGGCGGCAGCAGATTCCAGCGACTATGACTCAAGCTAGCTCATGCCTCAGAGTATTTCCGTAAGATAAGGACAGAATTGTGTCCACCAAACCCGAAGGAGTTGGTCAGGGCCGTGGTAACCCTGGCCGGGCGGGCGATATTGGGCACATAATCCAGGTCGCATACCGGGTCGGGGTTATCGTAGTTTATCGTCGGCGGTATGATTCCCTTCAGAATCGTCATGATGCAAATAGCCGGTTCGATGGCGCCGGCGCAGCCGATAAGGTGTCCTGTCATCGACTTCGTGGAGCTGACGGGAACTTTATAGGCATAATCACCGAAGACGGTCTTGATGGCTTTGGTTTCCATAGCATCGTTCAACTGGGTGGATGTGCCGTGGGCATTAATATAGTCGATTTCCCCGGGGTTGATACCGCCCCTTTTTAGTGCCATCTGCATGGCCTTGGCGGCACCCTCACCACTTTCCAGCGGCTGCGTAACATGGTATGAATCGGCAGTAGCCCCGTAGCCGACGATTTCCGCCATGATGTTGGCGCCCCGCCTCAGGGCATGTTCCAGGCTCTCTAGGATAAGGACGACAGCTCCCTCGCTGATGATGAAGCCGTCACGGTCTCTATCGAACGGACGGGAGGCTTTTTGCGGCGGGTCATTCCTGGTTGACAGGGCTTTCAGGGCATTGAAAGCGGTAATGCCGAGCGGGTTGATAATGGCTTCGGCGCCGCCGGCAATCATTACTTGGGCGTCGCCGTGCTTAATATACTCATAGGCGGCGCCTATCGCGTCCGAGCCGCTGGAACAGGCCGATGTCATGCACATGTTCGGGCCTTTGACCCTCAGCGCTATTGAGACCTGGGCGGCGGCAATATCTGAAATCATCATCGGCGCCAGGAACGGACTGACTCTATCCGGTCCTTTTTCCACCAGTATCTTGGCCTGCTCGAACATGGTTGTCAGGCCGCCGATACCGCTCCCGATAAAGACACCGATATCATCTTGGTTGCTAGCATCGATTTTCAATAAGGATTGCTCCACCGCCTGGTAGCCGGCGGCTACCGCCAGCTGGGCGAAACGGTCCATGCGGCGCGCATCTTTGCGGTTGATGTAATTGGTGGGGTCGAACCCTTTGACCTCGCCGGCGATTTTAGTCTCATGGGGCGTGGCATCGAACAATGTGATATAGTCAATGCCGGATTTACCGGCGACGAGATTTTCCCAGGTCTTGGCCATGTCGAGGCCAAGCGGGGTGAAAGCCCCGATACCCGTAACGACGACTCTATGAACTTGATCGTTAATTGAAATGACCTCCTTGTTGGAACGTAAAATGAGGGAATTAAATCTGCTGGATGCTATGTATTTTACACATATTTTGAGATTAATTACAAGTTGGTGCATTGACACTTAATAAAAGGTCTCGAAAGAGGTAAAGGCGTGGAAATTATATCGGAGAATAAAATGAAAACACAACTACTGGTTAAGTTTTTTAGCCAGGGCTTCTCTCAGCTGTCGTAGATGTGACTGAAATACTTCCGAGTTGATATTTTCGGTAGACATGATGATTGCGTCTTCTCTATTGTCCAGGTAGTAACCGTGGCGTGTCCCCATCTGCATAAATCCGTACTTGCTGTAGAGATTCTGAGCTGCGAGGTTCGAGGCCCTTACCTCCAGAGTCATCATGCTGGCCTTCAGTTCTCTGGCCATGTCAATTGTAGCGATGAGAAGTAGCTCCCCGAGTCCTTTACGCTGGTACTGCTGGCGTACGGCGATATTGGTAATGTGTGCTTCATCGACCATCATCCAGATGCCTGAGAAACCGACGATATATTTAAGCTTGACCCCTGATAAAGGCGGGTCCTTAGAACGGCGCCCGGCCCAGGGCATAATCCGGGAAACCAGACGGTATATATTTTGCGGCGGTTTTTTGTCGGGGGCATCTATAGTTCTGGTATCGTCGCAGGCAATGATATAGTGGGCGAGCTTATTCTGAAGCTCATGGCGGTAGTTGGCCGGGGGCCACTGGGTAGGGAAGGCTTCACGGTCGATTTCGTTTACCTGGGCAAGATACTCTTTATCCATGGGGCGTATGGAATATGTCAATACTTCATCTCCGGTAAGGGATATTATGATATCAAGATTCCATTTATTCTGCCATTTTAGCATATTTCATTACATACAGGAATATTAGAGGACGACAAAACCGAAAAGTTTTTTAAAGGGAAACAAATCGAGGCTGGGCAGGCGTGAATTGTTTTTAGAGTTATGTTAAGAGGGGTTGAAATAAAGAACATCAGGTATTTTTATAGTATTTATATCTTTTGACAATTATCATCACTATATATATAATTCCGATACCTGATTCAAGGAGGAGGGACATGAAAGAATTCAAAGGAAAGGTAGCCGTTATTACCGGCGCTGCCAGCGGGATTGGCTTCGGTCTGGCGGAACGCTGCGCGCAGGAGGGCATGAAGGTTGTCCTGGCCGGTATCAACGAAAGTACACTTAAAAAGGCCGAAAAGGACATTAAGAAGACAGGGGCAACCACGCTGGTGGTAAAAACCGATGTGTCGAAAGCCGGTGATGTCGAAGCGCTAGCTAAGAAGACGCTGGATGCCTTCGGGGCGGTGCACCTGCTGTTCAATAACGCCGGCGTTAGCGCAGGTTCAACTATCTGGGGGAGCACGCTGGCTGACTGGGAATGGGTGCTTGGCGTAAACCTGTGGGGTGTCATCTATGGGGTTCACTTCTTCGTGCCCATCATGCTTAAGCAAGGAACTGAATGTCATATCGTCAACACGTCTTCCGGCAATGGATTGACTTCAATGACCAACATGGGACCATATTCTGTGACCAAGCACGGCGTGGTGACACTTTCCGAAACTCTCTATCGCGAACTGGAGCAGGGAGGTCATAATGTCGGGGTATCGGTGCTATGTCCGGGGATTATCAACACGAAAATACTGGAGTGCGCGCGTAACCGTCCCAAAGAACTGCAGAATAAGCCTGGTGAAGGGATGGACATGACAGACCCGAAGGTCCAGGAAATGATGCAGACCTTTAAGCAGATATGGGCTAATGGAATGGCGCCGGCAAAAGTCGCCGATATCGTGTTCAATGCTATCAGAGAGAAGAAATTTTACATACTTGCCAATATGGAAGCTGCGATGCCCATGATTCAGGCGCGAATGGAGGATATCCTTCAAGAACGTAATCCAACTCCCTTTCCAGAAATGAAATAAGGCATTATTTAAGGTTACAGGTTGCCAATGTCTGGCACTGTGTTTATAATCAAGGTATGCGCATAGTCGCACGGCACAGCTGGCGGGTAACTACAACTCGAGCGATAGAGATTCAGGCGGAACTGGCGGCGGAGGTCTTACGTACCGGCGATATTACAGCCCCGCGTCTGATAGCCGGCGTTGATATTTCGGTAAACAGATGGGCAAAGACGGGTAAAGGGGCGGCGGTCGTTTTAAGCTACCCCGGCCTTGAAATCGTAGAGACGAGGGTGGTGACCGACCGCATCGAGTTCCCCTATGTGCCGGGTCTCCTTTCGTTCCGGGAAGCACCGTTAATACTGGCGGCCCTGGAGAGGATTAGAGCAACGCCCGACCTTATCATGGTGGACGGGCAGGGCATCGCTCACCCGCGCCGGATGGGAATAGCTTCGCACCTGGGACTTGTCCTCGGTGTACCCACCATCGGCTGCGCCAAGTCGCGCTTATGCGGGGAATGCGAAGAGCCATCTTATAGTCAGGGCAGCTATGCCGAGCTTAAGGATAAAGGCGAGGTAATCGGAGCCACGCTACGCACCAGGGCAGGCGTGAAGCCGGTCTATGTATCTATCGGCCACATGATTGACCTGCCATCGGCGATACGCTGGGTGCTGGCTTGCTGCCGGGGCTACCGTTTGCCGGAACCCACGCGGCTGGCCCACCAGGCGGCGGGCGGGAATTTGAAGTCGGAAAAACTGCCAGTAGATGAAGCTGGCTACCAGGAAAGACCTTTTGGGTAGGATTATGGAAGCAGGTGAGAGCAGAGACAGGTGGAGAAAGAGACTGAACGAGGCCATTAAGGTAGTAATTTTATATCTCATATTTTGCCTAATTGGTGCTGGTATAGAATGGGGTTACGGTGCTTTCTGGGATATAGTTGGTGTTACTCCTTGGGTATATCCTGATTCTTGGCAAAAATATATGAGTCTAGAATGTTTACCTTTATGGGGATTTGGAGGTTTGATTTGTGTCTCAATATATATTGCCCTGACACGGAGAAACATCAAATTACTCTTCGGCATGGTAATTTCATTGGTGCTATCGGCATTATGGATATTATTTTATAGCAAAGTATTTCAGTCGTAGAAATGTCTAGAAAACAATCTGGTTAGAAAAATTATAGCGAGGAAATATGCAGGAATCGAGAGAAAAGCTAGAGGATTTACAGAGTCGGGTTGCCATGGCCCTGGAGCGTCTTTGACATCGCCGGCAAAGAAAAAGAAATCGTCAAACTTGAGGAGCAGTCGGCAAAGCCCGATTTATGGCAGAACCAGGCCAACGCCCAGGATATTATGCGCCAGCTGGCCGACAGGAAAAGGGTAGTGCAGAGGTGGCGGGGACTGGAGAAAAAGCTGGCGGACGTCGCCGAGTTAATTACCATGTCGGAAGGAGACGAGTCTCTTCAAGGGGAGTTAAAGAAAGAACTGGATGAACTGGCCTCTCAACTTGACGAGCTGGAGTTCCAGCTGGCTTTCAGCGGTGAATATGATGCTCGTAATGCCATCCTGGCGATACATGCCGGCGCTGGGGGCACGGAATCACAGGACTGGGCGGAGATGCTGATGAGGATGTACCTGCGCTGGGCGGAGCGCCGCGGCTTTCAAACGGAGATACTGGACACTTCGCCGGGGGATGAAGCCGGAATAAAAAGCACGGTCATCGCCTTTAAGGGGGACTACGCCGCCGGCTATTTGAAGTCGGAGCACGGCGTTCACCGGCTGGTACGACTCTCCCCCTTTGACTCCGACCATGCCCGGCATACTTCCTTTGCCCTGGTGGAGGTTTTACCCGAGGCCGAGGGTGATATCGACGTTAATATCGCGACCGATGATATCAAGGTAGAGACGTTTCGCTCCAGTGGACCCGGGGGACAGCATATGCAGAAAACGAGCAGCGCCGTCAGGATAACCCACCTACCGACGGGGATTACCGTATCCTGCCAGAGCGAGCGTTCCCAGCACATGAACAAGGACTTCGCCCTTAAAATACTCAGGGCCCGCTTCCTGGAGCTGGAACTGAAAAAGAGGGAAGAAGAGAAAGCCAGATTGAAGGGAAAAAGGATAGATGCCGGTTGGGGCAATCAAATCAGGAGCTACGTTCTTCATCCGTATAGAATGGTCAAAGACCACAGGACAGGCTACGAGACAGGTAATACCGAAGCCGTTCTGGATGGGGAACTGGATGGCTTTATCAATGCTTATTTGAGGTCTATTATGGGGAAGAAAGAATGATTAAGAAGTTAACGCCATCTTTTCTGGTTGTTTTTTCGCTGCTGGTCTTTTTTATACCCGGGGTGGCACGGGCGGACAACAGGCTAGCCGTACGGGCGCGGCGGTTCGTTGAGGAAGAGAACTCAGGTTATTTCCGCGCTAGAGTAGTCGCCAGGGGTTTCGGTTTTACCGTTTTCAGGGATTTTTCAATTTCCTGGATGGTCGGGAGCGCCAGGTCTTTTTTATTCCAGGTGGCGCCACACTGGATACATTCGATATAGACGCCGTAGATATCACACTCCAGCGAGAGGTCTCCCCCGCATCTTTTACAGGCTTTGGGCCGTACTATACAGAGCATTTTTCTCCTTCGGTGGCAGGATACTTTCGGCGGATAAGCAGGTGACTTATCGTCTATTTGATAATATTCATTACGGTAATCTTTTTGAATCTTGGCAACCCTTATTCTGAAAATAACTCACCATCAAATTGAATGGTGGTTTTTACCCAGTATTGGCACTGAAAGCCTCTGGTTATTTTCTGTTCGATTTCGGTTGCTCTGGTAATAGCATTGGATTCGTTCTGTTCAGTTTGACCTGCTTGTGCCTCACCCCCTCTCTACTGTTTACCCCTCGTCAGCAAGAAGAACTCAGTTTTGCACGCAAACCGGGCTGGAGAGGGGCAGGGGTGAGGTAAGGTCTAAAGGTACAAGCATGATTTTTAAGTGGTAGATATTTTAATCTTGATATGTTTGAGGGCTAAGTGCTAGACTAAGCTGTTATGAAGAAGCCAGATAAGGGCAAAGCCAGGTCAATGACCATTCATGATTTGCCGGTGGCCGATAGGCCCCGGGAGAGGCTGCAAAGGCTCGGGGTGGAAGCTCTATCCGCTCAGGAAATTCTGGCGCTTATCCTGGGGAGGGGCATCGCGGGCGAGTCCGTGATGGTAACGGCCCAGCGCCTGCTCAGTCAATTCGGCGGCCTCAAGGGGATATCCGGGGCCTCTCTTGAGGAACTGGCTCAGGTGCGCGGTATCGGTATCGCCAAGGCATCCCAGATAAAAGCAGCCGTGGAACTGGCCAATCGGGTCGAAGGCTACTCGGAATCGGCAGGCAAGATACAGGTAAAGACTCCGGAAGACGTTGCCAGTCTGGTGCAGGGGAGGCTGAAAGATAAAAAGAAAGAGTATTTTCTGGCAGTGTTGCTCGATACCAGAAACCAGTTGATAAAGGCGGCGGAGATATCGGTCGGCAGCCTGGACAGCAGCATCGTTCATCCCAGAGAAGTATTCAAAGAAGCGATTTCAGCCAGCGCGGCTGCGGTAATCTTTGTCCACAATCACCCTTCAGGGGACACCGAAGCTTCGGAAGATGATATACAGTTGACCAAAAGACTGGCCCAGGCGGGAGAAATAGTGGGCATAGACGTCCTGGACCATGTTATCATCGGCGGAAAGAGCTATATCAGCCTGAAAAGAGAAGGCCTGTTTTAAAATGAGCGACCACGCTCTTCCCACCCTGAATGATACGGCGCTTACGTCTTCACGGCGACGTGTGTGCTAATGCTCTTCTTTCATTACCGGTTTGGTCTTGTCTTCCGGTTTGCGCACGTACTGGGCGGTCAGCGCGATATCCATGAAGACAATGGGTTTACGGATTATCCTGAACTCCAGCGGGGTATGAACCATGCCGGCAGGGACATGCACGAAACACGTTTCCGTGATAACCAGTTTTTCCTGTTTGCCCTTGGGACCCAGATAAAGCCAGACCTCAGCATCAAATTCATTCACCCTGGTGGCATCAGCGTTCTGGAAAGCCAAAAACTGGTCGAAATCATGGGTGTGGGGTTCGTTTATCATCAGGAAAGGTTCCGTGACGCAGAACCAGTCCATCCGGTAGCCGGAGTTCCACTCCTTGCCCCAGATGTGGAAAGACGGGGAAGTAAGGGCGGGATAGAGCTTGGTGAAATCTCCCACGGGTTTGCTTTTATAATACTTGGCATACTTCTTTGAAACCATTTGTCTTCTCCTTATCTATTATTGCCTGTAAATGATTATATGTTGAAGGCACCGGATAATTCAAATATTAAATAAAGAGATTGTTTAGAAACGTTTTTCAACCCCCTAAATCCCCCAGTCTTGGGGGACTTTTGAAACTGGGGGAACACCCCCAGACCCTCGGCAAAGGGGCTCTCGCCCCTCTGCACATCCCGTTGCTAAACCATTTCCATGTTTCACGCAGGAGAAACGAGTTTGTGTTATATTGTGTTCGGGGAGAACTATGTGCTCGTGAAGCCTTACGTGCAGGGCTATCAGCTGACCCCGCTGGGCTTTGCCATGCTGAACAAGGTGGGGATAGGGAAGCATTAGGGAAGCGGCAGCAGAAGAGAAAGATTAAACACGCGACAAAATGAAAAGCGATTTTTAGGGAAACGAATCGAAGCTGAGCAGGCGTGAATTGTTTTTAGAGTTATGGTAAGTGAGTGGGAGTATATTTTAATGGAGGTGGGAGGGGAAAAGAGGGATAAGTTACAAAGCTCCGTTATTTCGCTTCTGTTAGTAAAGTGTTGACAAAAATTTAATCTCATCAATCTGAATTATAATCGTAATACTATTAAAATTTGATAACTCCTCATCAAGGAGGATAATAAAATGCAAACCTATAAGCTTGAGGAAGTCTTCAACGAAGCAGCTTACCCCAAAGTCACATTTGTGAAACCTAAAGAATATCCACACATATGTTCCTCATTTAAGGCAGAAGGGAAGCACATTACGGTATCTGGTCCTTCAGGTACAGGAAAAACAACGCTAGTTCGTAGTATCCTAAATGACTTAGAAATCCCTGAAACAGACATTCTTTGGATAAATGGTCGCCAATATTCAGAATTAGACTCTCTATTTTATTTGTTTGGTAAGGAACTAAAATGTGAGCCAACATATGAAGCAGTTACCCCTCTTTTACAATTAATCAAGTTCGTGATAATAGACGATTTCCATCATTTGAAGTCAAATATTCGATTACAATTGGCCGATAAACTAAAATTATTTCACGAACACAACGTGAGGTTTGTCACTATAGGAATCGCCAGTTCAGCCAAAGACCTATATGGGGTAGACCCCGAGTTAGGGATCCGTAATGACCCCTTTGAATTAAAGACGCAAGAACGTGGTTTCTGCCAAAAGCTTCTACAACTTGGTGAATCTGCCCTCAACATAAAATTTTCTTCTAAATTGTCGGAGGATATAATTACTGCTTCAAATGGAGTGCCTTCAATAATGCAGGTAATTTGTAAATCATGCTGTTTAGAAGCTGGTGTTAGCAAAACTGTTGATGGAAAGTGTAAAAACATTGACTTAAAGCTAACAAATCTACGTGAATCTGTGTTACGTATTTTCCATGGTAAATATATGGATAAGGTTGTTGGTCTTGCAAAAGGAAAGCAACAAGCACGGTCTGTGCATAATACTTATTTTGACATTATCTCTAGGATAGCTTCAGATCCCAATTCTGAAATTCCAACTGAGACATTATACAAATCTATTGTTGGTACCATCATAAATCCAAAAGAGCGTTCTAAAAAGGCAACTTCATTCTATAATTGCTTAAACAACCTTAGCGACGTTATTAACCAAAAAGGCTTGGGCGATACTATCTTTTACAGCAAAGGTGCAAGGTATATATCGATTGAAGATCCAACTTTTCGCTTCTATCTAAACTTATTAGATATATCAGATATTCGTAAACGCATAGATCTTCGCAGTGATGAGTTCCCATACGATGTAGCGGTTTCATTTGCTGGAGACATTCGTAGTACAGTAGAAGAATTTGTCCGCGCACTTGAAGAATATGGCTTATCAGTTTTTTATGACTTTGACCAACAAGCGATTCTATGGGGAAAAGACCTCAGAGTAAAGTTAGCTGAGGTCTATGCGAATGACGCACGTTACATGGTAGTATTTCTATCGCAATCCTATCCAGAAAGAGACTGGCCTGATTTTGAGCTAGCCGTTGGGAAAAAGGCGTCAAAAAAGCGTACAGAAGAATATTTACTCCCTTTAATTGTGGATGATGTACAGATAGTTGGTATACGCTCAACAATTAGCAGTGTCTACTTAAAGGAGATGGGAATATCAGGCGCAGCCAAACTTCTAAATGAAAAGATACATCTTAATGAACAATTGAAGATGAATATGAGTATATAATAACTCATTTAATCGATACTTAAAGTGGTGTTTCAGACGTATTATTAATATCTTGGCGGCGGGGAAAATCCACTATATAAAGTAAAACGCAATCGCAATCAGCAGGTAGACCGCAATCAGCAGGACGCCTTCCAACCAGTGGCAGATGCCGTCGGCGCTGATATAGTTGGCAATCATGGCGGTCATCACCAGGGATACCAGCGCAAACGGGTTGAACACCAGGTCCAGGGCATTGCCGGTAAGGGTGGAGCTGAGCAGCACCAGCACCGGCACGACAAACAGGGCGATTTGCAGAGCCGAGCTCATGCCGATTTCCAGCGAAAGGGTCATGTTGTTCTTGCGGGCGAAGTTCACCGCGGTAATATGCTCCGGGATATTGGTCAGTACGGCGATAACCACCAGCCCCAGGAATACCTGGTTAAGTCCCGTATCGCCGATATGCGGGGTGATGGTATCTACCAGCAGGTAAGATTCGAGGCTGCCCAGGCCTATAGCGATGAGCAGGAGAACCACGGCGGCCCGTAGAGACCAGGGGCGGTATTTAGGCTTAGGCGGGGATGGTATCTCACGCTCTACGATAAACAGGTGTTTATGCGTTACCAGCGTATAGAGCAGACTGAGCAGGTAAACGATTCCCAGAACCGCTGAGACAGCCAGGCTCATGGTGTGAGCTGTTTTACCCACCAGCATATTGTACATTGATGGCAGTACCAGGCCGGCCACAACGACGATGAGCATGGTGGAGGAAAGGCCCGCCGAGTCCTTATTGAACCTCTGTTCCTTATATTTCAGTCCGCCGGCGAACATAGACAGGCCGATGAGAAAGAGGACATTTAAAACGATGGAGCCGATGATGGAAGCCTTGACCATCTCCACCAGGCCATTACGCAGGGAGAAAATGGCGATGAAAAACTCGATGGCATTGCCGAAGGTAGCGTTTATCAGGGCGGAAATCGTGGTGGAGACGCGCTGAGCGATGATACCTGTCGCCTCGATAATCACGTGCGAAATAGCGACGATGGCGGCTCCCGTGGTAACAAAAGAAAATGCGGGATGGAAATTCAGGTAATAAGAGGCAATCGAGATGGGCACGAATATCAAAAAGATATCGAGAAAATGCAATTGAGGGAACCGATGCTGACGCGACATAAATTGGCGTGACCTTTCCGCTATTTTCTTAAGTAAAGTGTTTTATCTCTTTAAGGCTGGCGGAGGGGGTGGGATTCGAACCCACGGTCGGCTTGCACCGACAACGGTTTTCAAGACCGTCACCATAGACCACTCGGACACCCCTCCTAACTCCGCATTTTACCTTAAAATCTTACCCGAGGGAAAGTGGCAATATTGGAGTTATTCAAGGATGTGATCCTCATGTTGCAGTTTCATCATATTATTCTTCCTGACAATTCACCCATCAGGCCATATCAAACCTGTGACCATGAAATGTGATATTTTTGTTAGGTATTGCTCTCATATTGTGATGCAGTTGTGAGCGGGTATCCCTAGAATTCAGGTGGTCTTCCACTGCATTCACCAGTAGCATACCAAACATTTAGTCGTGATAAGGTCAACGCAACTTTAAAAATCGTTTTAAAATCCTGATAAGTAATATTAGTGAGGTCACTTCCTGTAGTCTTACCACCAGGAATGAGATAATACTTATGCCGCCAAAGAAAACTTCGGTGTTAGTAGTTGATGATGACATTCGCATACTGCGCATGCTACAGCGTATGCTGGAACTGGAAGGATACCGCGTAATACCGGCCAATAATGCTGAAACTGCCCTCGACGTGTTCAATGATGAGACCCCGAGTCTGGTACTTCTCGATATCATGATGCCTGATATAGATGGAATTACCGTGTGCCGCCGCATACGTGAATTCTCGCAGGTACCGATAATTATGGTTACCGCCAAGGATGGTAATGAAGATAAGGTTGAGGGGTTGGATGCTGGTGCCGATGATTATGTGACCAAGCCCTTATCTGCTGAGGAACTGGCGGCGCGTGTCCGAGCGGTGTTGCGTCGTACCAAGTTCCCGGATGAACCTTCGCAACCAACTTTCTGTTCCGGCGACCTGGTAATAGATTTTGCCCGGCACCAAGTCAGCATCAATGGAGAAGATACACATCTATCCCCTACCGAATACAGAATATTGTCTTATCTGGTGGGTAATGTTGATAAGGTGGTTACTCCTGACCAGCTACTGGAGAAGGTATGGGGTAAGGAGTATATTGGCGCTACTCATACGCTTCAGGTAAACATCGCCAGGCTCAGACAGAAGCTGAATGACCACACTGAAGAACCAAAATACATCCTGACCAGGCCCGGTATCGGATACATGGTATCGAAGCCGGTATAATTATCTTATCCCCGTCCGATATAGGGCTGGTCCCGCGGTAACTGAATGATTTCCAGGACATTTACATCGGGTGGCTGGCAGGCCATAAACACGGCGGCTGCAGCTACTTCCTTCAATGGCATCATCGGGATATTGCTCGAAGCATGGTCTCCGGTAATGCCCGGGTGAAGACAGCCGCAGGTGATGCCGCACTCACGTCCCTCAAGCGCGGTAGTATGGGTCAAGCCGACAATGCCGAATTTGGCGCAACTATAAGGGGCGTTATTCGGGCGCACGCGCTGTGCCGAAATACTGCCGATATTGATAATACGCCCGCCTCCCTGCTTCTTTATAATACGGAAGGCCGCCCGGGTGCAAAGGAACGGCGCCCGCAGGTTAACAGCAATGACTCTGTCCCAGGTCTCGGTGGGCAACTGGTCAATGGCCCCGTTCTCGAAGATACCCGCATTGTTGACGAGAATATCCAGCCTGCCAAAACGTTCCATCGTCCTGGCAAATAGCGTCTCAATCTGCGGTTCGCTGGTCACATCGGTCGGCACTACTTCCGCCACGGCGCCGCAGTCGGCTATGGCGGCGGCTGTTTGTTTTAATCCGCGGACGGTACGTGCTGCCAGCACTAAATCATCCCCTTCGTGGGCCAGGGCAACAGCTATAGCCCGGCCAATACCACGGCTGGCGCCGGTTACCAGCGCGACCTTGCCCTTGAGTCGTTCCATCGGATACCTCCTTCTATATGACAAGAATTCACTTCGACAAGCTCAGTTTAAGCTCGAAGGATTCTAGCTTTTTTCTTGGCGTCCTCTTAACCCCCTGGCCGAAAGAGAGGCGAGAAAAGTAATACCAGCTCCGACATACATTAACGTCGCGTATCCCCACGCCTCGGAAACAGCGCCGCCCAGGAACGGCCCGAGGCTGCCGGAGAGGGCATTGGCGGAGTTCATCAGGCCGGAGGTAGTCCCATACTCCTGGTGCTGTCTCAGGAGGTAGCTTAAGGCCCCGACGAACAAGCTGGAATAGGCGAAAGACAGTACCAGTTGAATAGGTATCAGCTGCAGATAATGATTGGCCAAACCGTAGGCTATGAAGACCCCCGCCGAGAGAAGGAGCCCCGTCTGGAACATCCTGGCCGGATTAAACCTTTCGATAAAACGCATCCAGACGATTTGTCCCGCCATGTTGGTCACTTCCATGACGGCAATCCACATTTTAGTCGCGCCGATACTGGCCTGATAAAGCGGCCAGATGGTCCAGATGGCATTGCCCCCGAGCTGCCTGAGAAAAAAGCCAAGGTATATCTTGTAGTCGGCCTTTATCAGCTTCAGCGGGAACCTGGCTACCTGGATATGGCTGACGGCTTCTTCCTTGAGCAGGAAAGAGATGAGGAAAGCGAGGAAGGCCACTCCCGTACTGATAATGAACAACGCCTGGTAGTTTTTTACGATAGCCGCTGTCACCGCACCGATGAGCCAC
>Ga0187886_1002142_pt1 | contig 16374 bp, 13 predicted proteins | sample June2016WEW_20_1_FD_133001 | JGI IMG/M metagenome (GOLD analysis project Ga0187886, IMG submission 133001) | Peatland microbial communities from SPRUCE experiment site at the Marcell Experimental Forest, Minnesota, USA - June2016WEW_20_150 | ecosystem: Environmental > Terrestrial > Soil >... | reverse complement strand
GCCGAGTGACGGAATGAAAGCTGTGCGGCTGGTGAAGGTCGGGTCTCCCCTCGAGATGCAGGAGATCCCGACGCCCGAGGTGGGAGAACGGGACGTGCTGGTGCGCGTGAAGGCAGCCGGTATCTGCCACTCCGACGTGCACTACCGGGCGGGCACCTCCCCCGTTCGGCCTCCGCCGATGACCCTCGGACACGAAGTCGCCGGCATCGTGGAAAAGGTCGGAACCTCCGTGAAGGTCCTGGAGCCCGGAGACCGTGTCTGTCTCCACTACAACATCACCTGCGGGGACTGCGTGTCGTGCGCATCGGGCAACGAGCAGTTCTGCCCGACGGGATTGATGATCGGCCACTACACTGACGGCGGATTCGCGGAGTACATCGCGGTCCCCGGCCGCAACGCGCTTCACCTGCCGCAGGAGATTTCCTTCGAGCAGGGCGCCACGCTGATGTGCGCTTCCGCAACGGCGTACCACGCACTTCGCAAGTCAGGCCTCCGTGCAGGAGAGACAGCAGCAATCATCGGCGTGGGCGGACTGGGCATGTCGGCGGTTCAGCTCGCCCGGGCATCAGGAGCGCTCGCAGTCTTCGCGGTCGACATCCGGGAGGAAAGTCTCGATTTTGCATCCCGGTACGGGGCGGTTGCCGTGAATGCGCGGAAAGTGGATCCCGTGGAGGAGATACGAAAGCTCACCGGAGGCAGGGGAGTGGACGTGGCCGTCGAGCTGGTCGGCAGCTCACGCACCATGCACCAGGCGGTGAAATGTCTTGCCCCTCTCGGCAGGGCCGTGCTGGTGGGCATCACGAGCGAGCCGCTCACCCTGGACACGTACCGCGAGGTGCTCGGCGGGGAAGCGCAGGTCATGGGGTCAAACGACCACCTTCTGTCCGAGCTTCCCACGGTCATCGAGATGGCTCGGCGCGGGATATTGGACACATCACGAGTGGTCACGCGCTCGATCCCCCTGGATGCGGCGGCAATCAACGGCGCGTTGGACGGGCTGGAGAAATACTCGGCGGGAATTCGCACCGTCATTCTGCCGTGAGAAAGCACGGAGAAAACGGGATGCGCGCTCAAGCGGTGTGACTGCCTCTCAGAACACCGTGGAGTGGCTCTTGAGGAAATCCAGCACCTCGTCGACCTGGCAGAAGCAGAGCGCCGTGTACGTATCCGCGGCGCCGTAGTACAGGGCGATCCGCCCGGTGGGCGCGTCGGAGATGGCGGCGCAGGGGAAGCAGACGTTCGGCACGAACCCGACCGTCTCGTAATCCATGGCCGGCGCGAGCAGATACTCGTTCGTCCGGTAGAGCACCCGCGCGGGATTATCGCGATCCAGCAACGCGGCGCCCATGCTGTACACGAAACCGTTGCAGTTCGTGATCACCCCGTGGTAGAAGAGCAGCCATCCCTCGGTCGTCTCGATCGGGATGGGGCCCGCCCCGATCTTGGTCGACTGCCACCACTGCCCTCCCCGTCCCATCACCCAGCGGTGCCTCCCCCAATGCACGAGGTCGGGGCTCTCGCTCACGTAGATATCGCCGAAGGGTGTATGCCCGTTGTCGCTCGGCCTGCTCAGCATGAGGTACATGCCCTTGAGCTTCCGGGGGAAGAGGACCCCGTTGCGGTTGTAGGGAAGGAAGGCGTTTTCGAGCTGCTCGAAGGTCTGGAAATCGCGCGTACGCGCGATGCCGATGGTCGGGCCGTGGTAGTCGTTGCACCAGGTGACATAGTAGTCGCCCTCGATGCGGCAGACACGGGGATCGTAGGTGTAGGCCGGTCGGGAGATTTCGGGATCCGTCCCGATCATGCGGATCTCCTCGCGCTCGATGTCCCAGTGGATGCCGTCCCTGCTGCGGGCGAGGTGAAGCCGGGGCATGCTGTCCCTGTGCTCGACGCGCATGACGCCGAGAAACGCGTCCTTCCAGGCGATGGCCGCGCTATTGTACACGCCCTGGGCACCGGGGAAGGGGTAGCGTGGGATGATCGGGTTGCCGGAGTACCGCCAGAGAACATCCGTGCTGCCCTTCGGCTTCTCCTCCCACGGAAGATTGCGGACGGCATCGCCAAGGATAGTCTGCTTCCCCGCCATATCGAGTCTCCTTTGAGCGGTCTACAAAGCGAATGCCAGGATGGGAACTTCGAATCGAATTGCCGCAACGGACTTGCCGATGCTGCCCCCGGTCCAGGTGGAGTGGATCAGCGGCAGGGCGATGCCGATTGCGGTGCCGAGAGCCGCCCCGGCAATCACGTCGGTCATGAAATGCATCCCGGAGAAAACTCGAAACGATGCGGTGAGCACCGCCAGGCTCACCTCCGTCGCGGCAAAGGGAAGGAACCAGGGAGAGCCGGAAGGGAGATCGAGGGCAGCCACCGTGACTCCGAACGCCGCGGCAGCGAAGGCCATCGTGGCGTGGCCCGAGGGAAAGGAGTCGTTGCCTTCCGAGACCTCGGGGACCGAACCCGTGACGGGCGCGAGGTAGACCCAGGGCCGGACCCTGGGGAAGAGAAACTTCAGCGTGTTCTTCGCGAAAAACGCGCGGGACATGACCTCGAAATAGATGACTCCCGCGGCGAAAGCCTGGTCCTGGCTGATCCCGAAGGCAAGGGCGAGAGGCAGCGCAGCGGCGGCGTACTGCACGAAATCGCTCGCCAGGTCCAGCCCCCGGGAATAGCCGAACATCGCCGCCCGGTCGAACCCATTGACCTGATCGATGTCCACCGGCATTTCCTGGGTCGAGGCGTGCAGCCCCAGGCTCGCCGCGGCAAGGAGAGCTCCACCGGCTGCTGAAACGCCGTCCGGCAGCAGGCTGACGGACAATTGCGCGGGAGCGCTGACAACCGGACCGAGGACAAGGAGAAAGAGAAGGAATACGCGGAGGATCCGTGACGGAGCAGGCTGCATCAGCCCGCAACCGTATCACACCTTGATCACGTCGTCCATCTTTGCCAGGTCCAGGACGAGGTGCCCGTTCTCGTCGTTATGAAACGCGGGGGTAAACCTGTATCCCCAGAGGATCTCGTCGAATCGATAGGAGAAACGTGCGTTCACCACCTGGCTGAAGGTGTCGTCGAAACCTCGCAGCAAGACCATGATCTCCGCGGCCTGGGAGGCCAGATTCTCGGCAGACTTGCCTGCCAACGGGCTTGACGGATCGATGGGATGGACGACGGTCCAGGTGAGCGGGAGAAAGTAAATGGCAGATCGTTCCAGCTCCAGCTTCACATAGACTCGCCGGGCTTCACGACCCGTTCCTTCCACGGTCATCAGGACCACGGTAGCCTCGATGTCCACGAGCGCATTCGCGCGCTGGTTGGCGATGCGGAACTGCAGGCTCGTGCCTCCCTGGTAGGGAGCGACGATCGCATGAGTGCTGAAGAGCATCCGCGCGTTCGGACGGGAGAACCGCCCGTAGAGCAGTCCCGCGCTGAACGCGAAACCCAGCACTCCCATCATCGCCTCGATGCTCGCCACGACGTTCGACCCGATGCCCCGCGGCGCGATGATTCCATATCCCACCGTGGTGAGCGTCTGCACGCTGAAAAAGAAGACCTGCAGGAAGGTCCGGGCAGGAGTCCCCTCGGGAATCCCCTGGAGCCCGCCGATGCCCGCCGCGAAGTACAGCGCCGTGAAAGCGAGGGTGAGGGCCAGGAACGCCGCAAGGACCACCGCGAAGAAGGTCGGCCACGAGAGCTGGACAAAGAACTGGTAGAGATGGAAGTCCTGAAGCCGGCGGCCGTGGCGGCGCACGTTGAACGAGCCATCGCGATTGACGATCCTGCGGACACCGCCGTCGTAGCTCTGGGTGATGCCCGGATCGAAGGGCTGCTGCTTCATCGGAGAATAATACTCGCGGCGGGGCCGAGCGCCCACTCCCGCGCGAAAAGTCCAACCGGGCGCGGCCCCACACTACAAAAGGGAGTCAGAAATTGACTACAAACTGCATTGTTGTGACCTGCCCTTGTGAATTTGACCGCGCGTGAGGCTGTCCGACCAAAAGCGGCCTACAAGCAGCGTGCCGGTCCGGCCTTACGCATTGATGTGCATGCAGCGTGAAGACGAACCGTGTTTTTATCCAAATCAAAGGAGATATCCCGGGAGCCCTTTAGCCAAAAGAGATGAATCCAGGGGCCTATATGTCCTCACCCAGGCAGAACTGGGTCGAAACCTCGGAGGTGTATCGCGCCAGAATGTGTCCCACATGGAAAACAGCCGACGGCCGATCAGCAGGCAGATGGCCCTGAGACTCTCCAGTTTTTTCGGGGTCTCAGCGGACAAGTTCCTCGGCGCGCGTTGACCCGCCCGGTTCGGCCCGCCTATACTCGCTGCGGAGGACCGAGTGACCAACCGCGAACGCGTCCTGGCGTCCCTCTCCCACCGACAACCGGACCGCATCCCCTACAACGTCCGTTTCACCGAGCCCGCGCGCGCGAACATGGCCGCGTACTACGGGGATCAGGATTTCGAGTCGAAGCTCGGCAACTGCCTTCACGTCCTGGATACGGAGCCGGCCGGCTCCTGGCGCGAGGTCCGCGTGGGGATCTGGGAAGACCAGTTCGGGGTGGAATGGGACCGCTCCATAGACCGGGACATCGGCAACGTCTGCAACGTCAGAGTCACGCGGGACACGATCGATGACTTTCGTTTCCCCGATCCCGACGAGCCGTCGCGGTTCGCCGACCATGCGCGGCTCATCGAAGAGAATCCGAACGAATTCCACGTGACGAACCTCGGGTTCAGCCTGTTCGAGAGGGCGTGGACACTGGCGGGCATGGAGACCTTCCTCATGGCCATGGTGGACGACAAGGAGTTCGCGCACGCCCTGCTGGAGCGGATTCTGGAATACAATCTCCGTATCATCGACAAGGCGTGCGCGCTCCCGATCGACGCCATGATGTTCGGCGACGACTGGGGACATCAGAGGGGCCTCATCATGGGCGCCGGGCTCTGGCGCGAGCTCATCGGGCCCCGGGTCCGGAAGATGTACGCGCTGGTGAAATCCCGCGGCAAGCGGGTGTTCATCCACTCCTGCGGCAAGGTGGACGAGCTCTTCCCCGACCTCATCGACAGCGGGCTGGACGTGTTCAACCCCTTCCAGCCCGAGGTGATCGACGTGGATGAGGCCAAGCGCCGCTACGGCGACCGCCTGTCCTTCTACGGAGGAATCAGCACACAGAGGACCCTGCCCTACGGCAGCACGGGCGACGTGAAGGAGGAGGTCCGCCGGCTGCTGGACCGAATCGGAAAGAACGGAGGCTACATCGCGGCGCCCGCGCACGACGTGCCGCGCGATGCGAAGCCGCAGAACATCGCGGCGATGATCGACACCCTGCAGAGCCAGTAGGCATCTGTGGCGGGATACGATCTCATCCAGACCGACGACGAGCTCGCACGCCTGGTTGCCCGGCTTCGCGATGCGCGCGTGCGGCGGGTGGCCATCGACGTGGAGGGCGAGAACAACCTCCACCGCTACGGCATCCACGTCGCGCTGATCCAGCTCTTCGACGGCGCGCACGGATACATCGTGGACCCCCTGGCCCTCCACGATCCGGGTCTTCTGAAACCGCTGCTGGAAAACCCGCCCTGGGAGCTGGTGTGGTTCGATGCAGGCAACGACCTTCTCTCCTTCCAGCATGCCCTGGGCATCAGGCCGGCGCCGATCCTGGACCTTGCCATTGCGGCACGGCTCCTGGGGAAGACGGGAGGCCTTCAGGCGCTCACCGGCCAGGGGGGATCGGCCCGGGCAAAGGACCGGTTCCAGCGCGCCAACTGGCTGCGCCGGCCGCTCTCACCCGCTCTGCTGGACTATGCGATCTCGGACGTCATGCACCTGTTCTCCCTCTTGGATGCGCTGATGAAAGAGCTGGAGGACAAGGGACTCGTGGAGGAGTTTCGGACGAAGAACCTCGAGACGCAGAACGCCGAGCGCGCGTGGGACCCGTACTCGAACTTCACTCGCATCCCCGGTTTCAACCGACTCTCGCGGGCGGAGCGGCGATTTGCGAAAGTGCTCTGGTACGCGAGGGAGCTCTACGGCCGGGCCCATGACATGCCGCCCGGAAACGTGGCTTCCAAGCAGGACATGAGGGCGATCATCGACAAGGGCCTGCGTTCCGCAAACGAGATTTCACGCTTTCTCAACGAGCATCGCGCGCGCAACAGAATCGAGGCGGACGACCTGGCGGCGCGGTTCAGGGAAGCGGAAGAGAAGGTGGATGCCCCTGGCGTCCCCCCTGCTCCTCACCGAGCGGAACAAGGTTTCCGCCGAGCAGCTCCGCCACTCCCGGGTGACACGTGAAGACGATGAGCTGACGCGACGAGCCGAATGTCTTCAAGACTTCCGCCGCGGCCCTCTGCCGGTCAGGGTCCATATCCACCAGCGGATCGTCCAGGAGCAGGAAACCGTCGGCATCCCCGAGGAAATACGAGGCCATGGCGAGGCGCAGCGCGAGCGCAAGCGTATCCTTCGTGCCCGCGGACAGCTGTTCCCAGGCAATTGCCCCAAGAGCCACGGGGACGGCTCCTTCCATCACGATGGCCGCGTGCCGGCCCGTGGTCATCGCCCTGATCATGCCGGACAGCTGGGCGCTCATCCCCGAATAAACCTCGCTGTCCGTGGCGCGCAGGAGCTCGGCGCTCCTCGCCTGCAGCCGGTCCAGCGCCTCGGCGCGGCGAAGCTCCGCCTGGAAAGATTCCTCGGCGTCTCGGAGCTGCACGGCAAGCTCCTCCGAGGACTGGTTGCCCAGCGCCGCGGCCCCGTCCTCCAGCGCGCGCTTGCGTTCTTCCAGGCCACGGATCTCTGCCCTCGTCTCCGCGAGATCTGCCTGAGCCTTTTCGAATGCGCGCAGGAATGACTCTGCGTCCGCAAAGCCTTCCGGCAGAGGGGCTTCCCGCGCAATGCGCGCATCGAGGTCCGCTTCGCGTCCTTTCACGGCTGCGAGCGCGGTGACGAGCCTCTGCAGGGTGCCGTGCTCAGCCTGCCATTCCTCAAGATGGCGTCGAAGCTCGGCAAGCTCCTTCGCGCCCGCCGCCGCCTGCGCGCGGGAGGTGGCGAGGTCAGAGGCGACGTTCTGCAGGGGCCGGGCCTGGACAATCTGCCCGTACCCGGCGACTCGTGCTTCAAGTGTCGTGATTGCCTCCCCGACGAGCTCATCGGCAAGGCTCTTTTCCGCCGCCCGCAGGTCCGATGCACAGTTTTCCCATGCCGGGCTTCGCTCCTCGGCGGTCTCGGGGTCAGCCACCCCGTGCCGGGAAAGCAGAGAGGAAAGGGTTGCACGCGCCGCGACCGCCTTTTCGGCGCGCGCATCGGCCTCGGCATCGCCGGATCTCACCTCGATTTCCATGTCACGATGCACCAGCCGCACGCGCCCGGTGGCACGGAGCCGGACCGTCTGGCCCGGTGCAATCATCCTGCGCTGCTCGGGGCTGAAGTCCTCCTGTGTGGCAAGCTCCACTTCTGCGCGGCCGGCAACCTTCACGGAGATGCGACCGGCTTCGACCCCTGCTTCCAGCCGGGATAGGACTGCCGCTGCCGCCCTGATCTCATCCAGGGATTTCCTCTCCAGCCGGGGCAGGGCGGCAAGCCGGGCCGCCGCCTCATCCGCCAGCGCCTTGCGGCGAAGGACGCGTGTGTGTTTTTCGAGGAGACCGCGGGCCTCTTCCGCTCTCTGCGCGGCGCGCAGCTCCGCCTCCAGCGTCGCCCGGGCGGAATCGGCATCGGCCATCGCCTGCAGCAGTGTTCGCGCCGCATGCTCGGCAACGGGCCATTCCACGGAGACCTTCACGAGCTTCTCCGCCTCTCCCCGGGCCGCGCGAAGCTCGGCCTCCAGCGCGCGCCGCTCGCGCGCGTCCTTCGCCGCGCCGCCGTGCGCACGGAGAAACTCCTCCTTCCCGGCGCATGAAGAGGCGGCGGTGCGAAACCGGGCATTCACCTCGTCCAGGCCGGCCTCGTAGGCGACCGCCCTCTTCCAGGCCGTGCGGACATCTTCCATCGAATACCAGGCGGCCAGGACCGTGCCGAATCCCCTCTCCCACCGCTTCTCGATGCCCCGGCTCTTCTCGGGCCCCCGGGCAGTCTCGTCCCACCGGGCGAACGCCTTCGCGCGGTCCTCCGCGAGCCGGGCCACGAAACGGTCCACGGACACGCCGCCCGTCTGCAGGACGGCCCGGCGCAGGATGTCGGCAAGATCGTTGAGGGACTCGCGGCCGTCGCCTCGAAGGGATTCGAGGGTCTGGGCGAGCGCCGACTGTTCGGTCATGAGGATCTGCGCGACCGCTCCGGGCCGGGCGGGCAGCAGCTCGGTGAGCCGGGCCTTGATCGCCGCATCGTCGCCGAGCGACCCGCCGCCCGGCATGACGAGCTCGGATGCCGCGGAGGCGCCCCAGCGCCGTCGCAGCACCCAGCGTTCCCCGGCCTGGCAGAACTCGAGGTCCACACGGATCGAGTCTCCTCCGGAAGCGGGCAGGTGGGGAACGATCTTCTGATCGTAGATGTTTTTCCGGATCCGGGCGGGAACGAACAGTGCGTGTCGGATGGCGCGAAAAAGCGTCGACTTGCCCGCCTCGTTGGGACCCACGACCACGTTCAAGCCCGGGGCGAAATCCAGCGTACGGTCGGTGAAAAAGCCGAAAGGGTGCATCCGCACCCGGCACACGATCACGAGCGCATCTCCTGCAGCATCTCGTGCGCGATGCGAAGCGCTTCCTGGTCGTCGGCCTGAACGAGAGACGTGAGAAGGGTGTGGGGGAAGGAGCCAGCCGGGTATTCCCGGTCGATCGCCTCCGCGGTGATCTCTTCACGCAGCTCCTCGGCGCGCAGGTCCAGGTGCAGGAGTGACGCGGACATGCGGGCGCGGAGGGCACCGACCTCTGAGAGCACCTCGCGGGGCGCCCGGCCCGAAAGACGCAGGCGCAGGAGCGTGCGCTTCGCACCGGCGTCCCTGTGATCCTGTTCCAGATGGTCGAGATCGGTCCGGGTCCGGACTTCCCGGGTTTCTTCGACGAAACAAAGCTGCCCCGTCTTCACGGCCTTCGCTTTCACGGTTCCCTCGTCCGTCAGCTCGAGAGCCCATGCGGATCCCTCGTGCGTGCAGTCGAAGCCGTCGGGCTCCGGGGTGCCGGCGCAGAATATCGTATCGCGCGCCCCCGGCGCCTGCGGAAACGGCAGGTGGGTGTGGCCGAGGAGCCAGAGGCGCACGCCCGTTTCGGTGAGCTCGCGGGGCCGCATGGGAAAATAGCGGCCGTCCATGTCGGGGGAAAACCCTTCAAGGCTTCCGTGCGCAACCCCGATATGGTGACGGGCTCCCGGGTCGCGGGCCGCCGCGCGCACCCACCCGATCGCGTTCTGCTCGGAGTGCTTCGACGTGCAGGGACCGGGGTAAAGACAGGCGTCCAGGTCGTACGGGGAAAGCGGATATGGTCGGGGCTGGTCGAGGAGGAGCACCGAATCTCCGGCAGCGTCACGGAACCTGCTCCACAGCTCGTCATCGCCGGCGACGTAGTCGTGGTTCCCCGGCATGACCACGGAAAGACTGCCGCGGAAACCGGAAAGGCTCTTCGCCGCGCGCACGACGTCGCGCCGCGCGACGCTCACCGTCTCGAAAAGGTCTCCCGCGATCACCAGGAGGTCGCTCCGCGCATCGTTCGCGGCGGCAACGATTCGATCCAGGCAGGTGAAACGCGCCTCCACCAGCGCCGCCCGCGGCACGTCGGGGTACCCCGCGAACTTCATGCCCAGGTGCAGGTCTGAGGTCAGGAAGACCTGGAGTGCCATGAGCCTTCTACTGCTTCGCCGCCTGCCCCTGGGCCGGGGCTTGTGCAGCGGTCCGTGCCGGGGACTTCGCCAGCTCGTCCTTTGTCGCGTCCCGGATCTTCACGATCATGACTTCGAAGGTGAGGTCCTTGCCCGCCAGGGGGTGGTTGAAGTCGACCGTCACCGTCGTATCAGTCATGGCGGAAATCGTGAGGACCATCGGTCCGCCCTGGCCGTTGTTGACCTGGTAACGCTCCCCGACTTTCAGCGCCAGGTCCTTGGGAAATTGCGAACGGGGGATCTCGTGGACCGCAGCCTTATCATACTCGCCGTAGGCATCCGCTGCCTTTACGGCGATGGTCTTCCTGTCCCCCACCTTCATTCCCATCATGCCCTTCTCCAGGGTGGGAATGATCGTGCCCCCGCCCACGAGGAACTCCAGGGGCTTGCCGTCGTCCGACTTGCTGAAGACCGTTCCGTCCGCGAGGGTGCCCTTGTAAGCGACATCCACCATCTTGTTGTTGGAAACCGTCGCCGGGGCGCAGCCGATCACGGCAAGCACGAGAACCACGAGCGCGAGGCCGGGGAATGTCCGTTTCATGCAGCCGATCGTAGACTCATATCGTGGGCGGTGCAAGGGCAGCAGGACTTCACTCGAACGCTGGATCCGCCGTACTCTGGGAGAGGTGGCCCTCCTGCTGCATCGGCTTCGCGACTACCGGCTGTACCTCCCCAATCCCAGCTTCGGCAATCCCGCGTGGGAGGCGGCGGCATGCCGCGTCCTCGTCCTGCGGCTTTCGCCTTTCGCCGACGTGCAGAGATCGACGCCCCATCTCTTTCTCTTCCGCGAGGCGAGGGCCGCTTTGCCCGGCGCATTCATCGACCTGGCCTTCCTTCCGCGCGCCTCGGATGCCACCGCATTCGCCAGGGCCGGTCTTCCCCTCATCATCGGAACGCAGTCGCAGCGCACTCTGATCGACTTCGACATCGTCCTGGTTTCCAACTCCTGGCTCCTCGAGCAGGTGAACCTGCCGTATCTTCTTTCTCATTCCGGCGTGCCGGTGTGGGCCAGCGACCGCACGGGGGAATGGCCGCCCCTCATCCTCGGCGGCTCCAACGCCGCTGCGGCCCACGCGCTGGTGTCCGAAACAGGCGACTGCATGGCGGATGCGATGTTCTTCGGCGAAGGCGAGGGGAGCGTCGGAAGAATCGTCCGGCGATGGGCGGAGAACGCCGGACTGCCGAAGAGAGAGCGGCTGGCCCGGATTGCGTCGGAAGTGCGCGGACTGTGGATCGCCGGGAGCCTGCCGGGTCCGATGAAGAGAGCAAGGGCGGCAGGCAGCCCTGTGCCGGCAGAGGCCGGGGCGCCCATTCTGCCCGGGCCCGAGTCCGCGACCGCCCGGCTCTCCATCACGCGGGGCTGTCCCTGCCTGTGCTCGTTCTGTTTCGAGGGACACGACAGGAAGCCGTTCCGTGAAATCCCCGCGGAAGAGGTCCTCCGCTCCGCCCGTGAGCTGAAAATCGCCACGGGCGCCTCCACGCTGGAAGTCGAGAGCTTCAATTTCAACACGCACACGGGGATCGCCGTCCTCCTGGACGGGCTTGCCCGCATGTACCACAGGGTGAACCTCATGAGCCAGCGGGTGGACATCCTTGCCCGCACCACGGGGCTCCTCGACCTGGAGATCGCAGGGGACAAGAACAGCTTCACCCTTGGCGTCGAGGGCATCAGCGGGAGGCTGCGGGGATTTCTCCACAAGAGCCTGGCGGAAGATGACATCCGCCGGGTCGTGGAGTCCGTACACTCGCGGAAGACCCGGGAGATGAAGCTGTTCTACATGCTCACGGGCAGGGAGACAGAGGCGGACATCGAGGAGTTTGCGCAATTCGTGAAGTGGATGAAGCAGGTCCGGCAGCGGTCAGCCGCGGCGCCCCGGGTCGTTTTCAGCTTCGGCTACATGGTCCGCATGCCATTCACACCGCTCCGGCACGACCCCCTGATTCTCCAGGAGCACGCGTGGCGGTCGATCGGCGGCCGCGTGAAATCGGTCTGCGAAACCAATGGATTCGAGTTTCGAATGTCCTCGAGCTGGTCCGAGTACGCGGCGACGCAGGTGTTTGCGGCCGGAGGATACTCCCTGCATGCCCTTCTGGAGCAGATGTCCGAGGCTGGTTGCATCACCGATTCCGGCCTCACCGACCAGGCCCGGCAGGCGCTGGAGCGCTGGATCGACGCGAACGGGGAAGCGATCTCAGCGGAGAAGCCGCTGGGCTCCCCGTTCCCGTTCGGATTCCTTGACGATGAGGACAGCCGCCGGTTCCTCTACGGGCAGTACGAGCGCGCGAAGCAGGGCCTGGACGTCGGGTACCCGGGAGACCGTCCGGAAAACAAGGCGAAAGGGACGCGGGATTGCTCCGCGAGGCGCGCGCGCTCGATGAGCTCATGGACAAGAAACACCGGCTGAGGCCGGTGTACGTGACGGCCCGGATTCCGCGGGAAGCGGCGGGCATGGGCGCGCCTTGGATCGATGCGTGGCTATTGAGGAAGTTTCTCGCCGGGCACCCCGCGGAAACGGACAACATCCTCTCCGTCAACGGGACTTTCGCGGCCGGCACGGCAATGAACGCGGATGATCTGCCGTGGTTCGGGCAGACCGTTGCTGCCGTCATCGCCTGGGATGCCGCGCGGCTTGCCCGGAGTCTTGGCGATGCCGCCGGGCCTATTGGCGTCATCGTGCAGGGCTTCGACCCCGAAACCGTGAGGACGATCTCGCTCAGGCTGGAGCTTCCCGGCGGATTCTTCCCTGATCCGGCGCAGCGACTGGCGGATTTCCTGCGGGATGCGCACGCGCCCGTCACCCTGTCCCGCTCGGGGGACACTGCGACATTCACTGCCTCGGAAAAGTCCTTGAAGAAGAGGATGCTCCTGGCCGGGAGGTGCCGAACCTCACGCACGGGCACCGCGTTTGACCTTCAGATCGGGTCCCGGCCGTTCCTTCGCGAGTGGCTGGAGTCTTTCGGCGAGCGGGAGACCGCACGGCGGGCGGTCGTGGAGATCCTCGCCCTTTCGTGACTCAGGGAGTGACGCCCGCCCCGCGAGGCCAGTTCTCCTGGATGTTCTGCAGTATCGCCTCGTAGGGATAGGCGCCCGTGAGCCGCATTCGGGGCTCGCCCCGCCAGAACAGCATGATTGTGGGGATGCCCTGGATCTCGAAGGCCTGGGCGACCTGCGGCTTCCTGTCGACGTTGACCTTTACGGTGAGGATGCGGCCGTGGTTTTCCCGTGCCAGGCGCTCAATCGTTGGAGAGACGATCCGGCAGGGACCGCACCACTCGGCCCAGAAATCCACCAGCACGGGCACCTCGGAGGTGCGAACGAGCTCGAAGAACGATGCGGGAAGCCCGTTCGTCCGGCCTGCGTTCATCTCCGCAAAGATACTCACGGCAGGGAACCGGTGCAATTCACATTCGAAGGCCGTCCGAGTACACTCTCTGCATGTCGACACAACCGCATGTTCCGACCCGGGCCGAAGCCCTCCAGCTCTTTCTCTCGCACAACTCCACAGAAAGCCTGAAGGCGCACGCCCTTTCTGTGGAAGCGGTCATGAGGCATTACGCGCGCAAGCTCGGAGAGGACGAGGAGAAATGGGGGATGATCGGCCTCGTGCACGACATCGACTACGAGAAGTACCCCGAGCTGCACTGCCGCAAGAGCCCGGAAATCCTCACCGAGGCAGGGTGGCCCCCCGAATACATCCATGCCGTAGTGAGCCACGGGTGGGGCATCTGCTCCGACGTGGAGCCCACCGAGCGGATGGAAAGGGTTCTCTACGCGGTGGACGAGCTCACCGGCCTGGTGAAGGCCGCCGCGCTCATGCGGCCGTCCCGCAGCATCCTCGACTTGGAAGCCTCCTCGGTGAAGAAGAAGTGGAAGGACGCGAGGTTCGCGGCCGGGGTCAACCGGTCGATCATCGAAAAGGGCGCCGCGATGATGGGTGTGGAGATCGGCGAGCTCATTGCGGAAACGATCCTGGGAATGCGGCCCGTGGCAAAGGAAATCGGGATGGCGGGAAGCATCGGCCAGGGCTGATTCCCTCCCCGGGCTGATTCCCTATGCACGCCTCCGCGGAGCCTCCCTCGATCTCGCGGCGCAGAATCGATCCGCGTCGGGACGCTGCGGTATTCCCTTCTGGCCGCCCGGCTGCGTCGCCTTCTGCGCCGCCACTGCCGCGGCGAACCTGATCCGTTCCGCCGCGGCCATGCCCTCGCTCAACGCGGCCGCGTACACGCCGTGAAACACGTCCCCGCAGCCGTTGGTGTCCACCTCCCGCACACGGAATCCGGGCTGGTGATAGACCGTGTCCGGCTCCTCCGATGTCACGTACCAGGCGCCTTCCGCGCTGCGCGTGACCACCACCGCGGCTCGGCCCGGCTGCCACAGCGCGCGGGCGATCGCCGGGCCGTCGGCCGCCCCGGTGATTTTTTGCGCGAAATCGTAGGGAAGGATGAGGTGATCGACAAGGGCGAGCAGCTCCGCGAGGGGCGCGCCCAGGTTGCGCTCAAGGTCGGCGACGACGGGAATGCCGGCAGCCCGGGAGATCCGAGCCGCGCGGATCATGCCGGGGAGCCCCACGTGGTCCACGAGGAGCACGCGGGCCGAGCGGATCACCTCCTCCGCAGGCAGGTCGGGATCCGCACCGACCACGTCCTGTTCATCGAAGAGGATCGTGCGGGTCTTCGTGTCGGTGTCCACGAGGATCGTCGAGTGGAAGGGTCGGGTCCCCTCGCGCCGCACGAGATGCCGGACCGACACACCCTCGGCCGCAAAGCCGTCGATGATGAACCGCGAAAGCTCGTCGTCCCCCAGGGTCCCCGCGTAGTCACAGGCCCGGCCCATTCGGCGTGCGGCCACCAGCGCCGTGCCCGTAAGACCGCCGGCATGCCGCTCCCGCCTTTGGACGGGCCCTTTCGAGTCGGGCAGAGGAAATCCGCGGAGAAAGAGAATGTCGTCCACGGCGACCGCGCCCAGTCCGAGGATGTCCAGGGGAACTTCCACCTCCTATTCCCGGGAGGCGGGTGCACGGCGTGCGCGGGCGGTGATGGCCTTGCGCCCCGAGGTGGCGCGCACCTGCGTGACGGCCGGCTCCATGCCCATGAGACGCCGGGGAGACTCGTAGAGGATCTCGCGGGCGATGGCGAGCGCCGCGGGCTTGTCGTACTGGCCCTGGATCACCTTGTCGGCCAGGACGCGGGAAAGCATCCGGCGCACGATGACCGCCTTGGCGTAGCTCCATTCGATCGTATAGGCATCTGAGAAGAAGCCGACCTGCCGGGCGGCGGCGAGCATGTCCAGCCGTTCCCTGATCACCCGCTCGATGAACGTGGGAAAGAAATTGTGCCACCAGTACCCGGCGAGGGAAAAGTTCGGCAGCTCCCGCGCGATGGTGCAGAGGGTCTGGTTTGCATGCCCGCTCGCGAGGTAGCACTGGAACCTGATTCCCGGATGGCGAGCAACGATCTCCGCCAGGGATGCGAGCGTTGCCTGGGAGAGCCGGCTCGCCGTCTCCGCGGGCAGGGGCTCGGCGCCGAGAGAGAACTGGAACATCACCCCCGGTTTCCGGGCTTCCAGCCGCTTGAAGAACTCCTCCATGATGAAGGAGGCATACACGTCACGTTCGAGCCGGCCGGCGCGCGGCCGCCGGCGGAGGGCCTTTGCCATGGTGCGCTCCTCCACCGCCTGGAAGTCGATGTCGGTGGAGATGTGCTGGGCGGTGCCCAGGACATTCGACGGGATGGCATCGACGTAGGCGTCCAGGGCCTCGTGCACGTCCGCGACCGAGCGGATGGTCCGGGACGGAACGGGGCGTGACGCGTCAGGCCCTATGGGCGCGGGGGCAGCAGGGGCGCCTTCCGACCACGCCTTCTCCAGCTCCCAGAGAGCAGTGTCGAACTCTCCCCATTGCGCGCGGCCGAAGAACGCCCACTCGAGCGAATACTGGAGCATCGCGTCGGCCCTTCCATCGTGGCGTCGCCACAGCTCCGTGCAGCTGCGCTGGATGCCGGCCTTTGCCTGGATCTCCCGCGCCCTGCCTTTCTCCCGTGCGCGCTCGCGGATCAACCCGTCGAGCCTGCTCCAGTTCGCGGCTGTCACGGGCTTCCGCCAGCCGAACAGGTGCTCCAGGATGATGCGCACGCCCCACGCACAGCTCGTGTTGGCGATGCCGGGCAGGTACGGCAGGGCGCGCCCGATGCGGGCACGCGCCTCTTCGTCAGAAGGCGTCTCCGACAGCCTGCCGCGGTCGGGGCAGCCGGCGCTCACAAGGTCGCTCACCACCATGTGGTACAGCAGGATGTCGTGCAGTCCGCGGGCCGTGAGGTGCGTCGCATCCAGGTGCGTGTGCACGTCCAGCATCGGCCCGGGTTTCAGTGCGTCCTCGATGTCCCGGCTGAGGGCAGCAGGCTCCATGGGGGGATTGTTCAAGCAAACGTTCAGCAGGTCAAGGAGACCGCTCCAGGTCCAGCAGGAACTTCTTCCGCCACAGCCCGCCGCCGTAGCCGCACAGCTCGCCATCCTTGCCGACGACGCGGTGGCACGGTATCACGATGGCGATCCGGTTCAGGCCGTTCG
>Ga0187886_1002140_pt1 | contig 16378 bp, 11 predicted proteins | sample June2016WEW_20_1_FD_133001 | JGI IMG/M metagenome (GOLD analysis project Ga0187886, IMG submission 133001) | Peatland microbial communities from SPRUCE experiment site at the Marcell Experimental Forest, Minnesota, USA - June2016WEW_20_150 | ecosystem: Environmental > Terrestrial > Soil >... | reverse complement strand
GGGTGCGGAAAATGCTCCCAGGTCTGCCCGGTAGGCTCGATTCGCTTCGAAAGGAAAAGGCGCCTGAAAACATCCCCGGAAGCCGAGGGGTTGGCCAAGGTCGAATTTGCCGATTCCCAGGGCGTGGCGATCTTCATCGAAGTCGTGAAGAACTTCGGGGCTCCAGTCTCCTGGGAGCTGGTCGGGAAAGGAAAGGAGCTGGCCGAAAAGAGAAAAGGCAAAGTGATCGGTCTACTCTTAGGACATCAAGTGGAAAAAATTGCCCAAGAGGCCATTACCTATGGGTGCGATGAAGTTCATGTGATCGATCATCCCCTGCTGAAAAACTACCTCTCCAAGATTTACGGAAAGGCCCTCGCCGATCTTTGCGCCCTGGTCAAGCCGGAGATCCTTCTGATCGGGGCCACCCCCCTGGGAAGAGACCTATCCGGCATTGTGGCCACCCATCTTCAGACGGGCCTCACCGCCGATTGTACGGCCCTGAACATCGACGAAGAAAAGGGCTTTCTTTTAATGACCCGGCCCACTTTTGGCGGCAATATCATGGCGACCATCTATTGCCAGCATCACCGCCCCCAGATGAGCACGGTAAGGCCGCGGGTCATGAGGCTTGCTCTGCAGGACCCCGGTCGAAAAGGGGAGATTCACTTTCAGCCCTGGGTTCCCCCTGAGGGCCAACTCTCTGAGATCGTCGATTTCATAGAAGAAGTTCCCGAGCTCGGCAGCGTAGATGTGGGCCGGGCCCCAGCCCTCGTCGTGGCCGGAAAGGGAGCTTGTGATCCCGCATCCATGCCCCTTCTGCAAGAGCTGGCCGATCTGGTGGGAGGGGTGGTGGCCTGTTCCCGGCCTGTCGTGGAATCTGGCCTGATGCCTTACGAGCGACAGGTGGGACAGACCGGTAAAACGGTGGCTCCAAAACTGTACATCGGGATCGGGGTTTCGGGGGCTGTGCAGCACCTGGTGGGAATGCAGGGATCCGAAAAGATTATGGCGATTAATTCCGACCCGCAGGCCCCGATCTTTCGAGTCGCCGATGTCGGGCTGGTGGGGAATTATTTAGAGGTGGTCCCGGCATTGATTGCGGGCCTGAAGAAAAGGAAAAATACCTTTGTCACAGAGTGCACAGAGATCACAGAGAATTTAAAAAACCAAAAAAACAATCATTAAAAAACTGTTATCTCTGGTTTTTGCTTTTTCGATTCAGCCTAAACTCTGTGTTCTCTGTGTCCTCTGTGGCTAATAAATGAAAGGGAAGAAGATGGACGAGGCCTTTGATGTAGCCATCGTCGGGGCAGGACCTGCCGGCCTATCCGCAGCATGCCGACTGGCTGAGAAAGGCGTTAAGACCATCGTCTTGGAGCGCGGGGAATACTCGGGGGCTAAAAATATCTCCGGGGGGGTCCTCTACGGGCATGACCTGGCCCGGGTTCTTCCGGATTATGAAAGAAGAAACTTCCCCATCGAACGAAATATCGTCGAATCCAGGCTGTGGTACCTTTCCCAAGATGGAGGATACAGCCTCTCTTACCGGGACAAAATCTTCGCCGATGAACGGAAACACAATGTCTTCAGCGTGGGGAGAGCCAAATTCGACCGCTGGTTCTCGGAACAAGCCAGGGGAAAAGGAGCTCTAGTGGTCTGCGGGACGGTGGTCACAGATCTGCTGCGAGATCCGAATCATCGAGTCGTCGGTGTCCGGACCGACCGGTCCGACGGGGAACTTCAAGCCAAAGTAGTCCTCCTGGCAGACGGAATCAATTCACCCCTGGCTGCCAAAACGGGGTTCCGTCCGGAGCCCAAGCCCCACCAGGTAGCCCTGGCGATCAAAGAAGTGATCGAACTTACCGAAGAGCAGATTCAGGATCGCTTCAATGTGGAGCCGGGCCAGGGAGTGACCATCGAGATCATGGGCGAAGTGACGCAGGGCATGGATGGCGTTGCCGTGATCTACACCAACCGCAAATCCCTTTCCCTGTGTATCGGGGCAAATCTATCCGCTCTTTCCAAACAGAAGGTCAGGCCGTATGAGATGATGGAGAGCTTCAAAGAGCATCCCCTGGTGACCCCCCTGATTCAAGGTGGAAAATCTACAGAATATATGGCTCACTGGCTTCCGGAGGGGGGCTACGACGCCATCCCTCGACTTTGTGGAGACGGTTTTCTCATCGCCGGGGATTCCGGTATGCTGTTCAATGCCCCTCACCGGGAAGGGTCGAACCTGGCCATGACCTCGGGCCGATTTGCCGCGGAGGCTATTCTGGAGGCTCTGGCCAAGGGGGATTTCAGCCGCCACGGCCTCAAGGGATATATCTCCAGATTGCAGAATTCTTACCTCTTCCAGGACCTAAGAAAATATAGAAGGTTTGGCCGGTTTCTGCGCACCCATAGGGAATTATTTACCACTCTTCCGAGATGGACCCAGTTAGCCGCCCGGGAGATGCTCACGGTCAATGGGGTGCCCAAAAAAGAAAAGCAGAGGGTGATCTGGCGCGAATTTCGAACCCGGACTTCTCTTTTAAGCTTTCTCAGGCTTCTCTGGGACGGGTGGCGGAGCGTAAGATGAGCATGAAGGTAGAGGATAAACTCTTCTTGGACCGGTTTCGGGTGGATGAGGAATCTCACTTACGGATTATCGATGGCGCACTTTGCCTGCAAGAATGTCCGGACCAGCCTTGTCTCTATATCTGCCCGGCAAATGTGTACCGGCTGGAGAAAGACCGCATTAGCGTGGCCTACGAGGGTTGCCTGGAATGCGGCTCCTGCCGCATTGGCTGCCCCCATTTGAATATCGAGTGGCGGTTCCCCCGGGGAGGGTATGGCGTCAGCCATAAGTTTGGATAAAAACGGCAGAGAGCATAGTGCATGTCGCAAAGCATTTTTCGTTTTTTTCGCTATGCGCTATGCTTTTTCTGCTATGCGCTAAGCGAATTTTTTGACGGAGGTATTCCATGGCGTCGAAAAAATGTTCGTGGATACGGATCCTCTTCCTGCTCTTTGTTTTCACCGCAGGGTGCGCGCAGGTTCCTGTCCGGGAACCGGTCAAAGTCGATCTCAGCCTTCCCGTGGGGAGAATCGAAGGGAATCAATTCATCGGAATTCGCTATCCCTTTAAAGTCTCAGCTCCTCCCCCCTGGCAAATAACGACAGAGTACCCAAAGTTTATGCTGGAATTGGGCTACGACAAAGGAGGGTTGGAGGAGTCGCAAGTTTTTATTTTTAATCCCGCCACTCAATCGAACCTGCAGATCGATTTCAGCCCGGCCGGGCGCTATGCCAGATTCAACCAAAAAACGATCGAGTGGCTCACCAGCATAGGGGAGGGAAGTTTTAGAGAGGAACTCCAAAATGACTACGGAAAAGATATTCCGGTGGAGATCAGTCCCACTAAACCCTATTCTCTGAAAGGCGTTCCCTATGCCGCAAAGAAATACGCCACCTTTACCCTAAAAGGAGTGAAGCGGGAACAAGCATGGATTTACGCTTTTGCCGAGCCTTACCAAATCTTCATCCTCTACATGGTCCTGGAAAAAGAAGGGATGAACGATCGGCAAGATATAAAGTCGATCCTCGATTCTTTTCAGGTGATATCGCAGGAAGCAAAATAAGCCTAGAGCCGAGAGAATCATTCTTGACTCTAAGCTCTCTGCTCTTGGCATATTTCTTAAACCCCGGCTTCATCGACCAACTGGATGAGATGCTTTACTTCCACAGGAACACCTTTCTGGCCCAGCTGGTCCCTCAGTTGCAGCATACATCCGGGACAACCCGTGGCCACCACCGAGGCCCCGCTAGCCTCGATGTTCTCCACCTTTCGCTGGCTGATCCGCTTGGAAAGATCATAGTTGTAAAAGCTAAAGGAACCCCCGCCCCCGCAGCACTTCTGAGCATCCTGCATCTCCACAAAGGTGATTCCGGGGAGATTTTTCAAGACCGCTCTGGGCTGCGTGGAAATATTCTGGCCGCGGACGAGATGGCAAGGGTCGTGGTAAGTTACTTTCACTAAGGTTTTCTTCTCCGCTTTCGTTAATTCAATTTTGTCGGTCAGAAATTCCGCGATGTCCTGGACTTTGGCGCTGAAGGCCTCGACCCTTTCCTTCCATTCCTGGCTTTCTCCTTCTGCCAGGACTTTATAACTTTCCTTCAGGGCCGTCCCGCAGGTGGCGCAGGCCGTGACGATCGCATCGAGCTCATAAGGGGCGAAGGCTTCCAGGTTCTTTTTCATGAGGTCCAGCCCATCCTTGACATCGCCGGACATGAATACGGGAATACCGCAGCAAGTCTGTTTCTTGGGGAATACCACTTCCACCCCATGGCGGCCCAAAACGCGGATCAGCGAGCGACCGATGGCCGGGTCCACAAAATCGATAAAACAGCCGGTGAACAGCCCCACTCGCAGGGTGGCTGGGCCTTGGGGGGGAGAAATCACCTCCGGGAACTGCTTTCGCAAAGGCACATCGCTCATGTCGGGGATCAACCGCCCCTTGCCGAAGGCTGAAAGGAAGAAGGGCAGATGCCGGAGTTTTCCATTGCCTTTCAGAGGAGTGAACATCTGCAAAAATGAGAAGGCCTTCAAGGCCTTTCCAAAGAGGGTGCGATTCTTGAGCAGGTACTTGAAAGCGACCCTCTTGGAGAGGGGCAGGCCATTCCTTTTAGCCAGCTCGGCCCGGACGCCCAATATCAGCTTGCTTTGGTCCACACCGGCGGGACAATTTGCTTTGCAGGTCAGGCAGAGCAGGCATTTAGAAAAGATATCCTCGGTGTAGTCGGAGTAAGGGAGGGTACCCTCAAGCAAGGCTTTGGCAACTTCCGTCTTTCCCCGGGAACTGTAGGTTTCCCGCTGCAGTTCCCGAAATACTGGGCAAACCGCCGCACACACGCCACAGCGCGAGCATTTCACTGCTTCCTGGGTCATGATCTCGGTAGAATACATTTCCAGCCCCCAAAATTCATTCACCACTGAGACCGCGCAGAACCTCGGCGTTCTCTGCGCTCTCTGTGGCGAAATTCTTTCTTAAACGAATTTGCCCGGATTCAGGATCCCTTCGGGATCGAAGGCCTTCTTGATATTCTTCCAGACCTGGATTTCCGCCGGGGAGACCTCCAGGGGAATAAAAGGCTTTTTGGCCAGCCCGATGCCGTGCTCCCCGGTAAGGGTTCCCCCCAGGGCAATGGAAGACTCAAAGATCTCTCTGGTGGCGTTTTCCATTCTTTCCACTTCTTCCTTGTTATCCGGGTCATAGGTCAGCAAAGGATGCATGTTGCCGTCTCCCGCGTGGGCCAGGAGATAGATCGTCATTCCATATTTCTCCCCAATCTCCTTGATCCTCCGCACCATGGCCGGGATTTTGCTGATCGGCACGGTAGCATCCTCGGCCACCATCATCTTGCTCACCCGAAAAAGAGCTACCGATCCGATCTTGCGCGCGGTCCAGAGCCGCTCCGCCTCTTCCTCGGTCTGGGCCAGCTTGATGTCAAAAGCTCCCTGGGCTTCACAGAATTCCCTGGCCATCCTGGCCTGTCGCTCCACGGTCTCGGCAAATCCATCCACTTCAATGATCAACATGGCGGCAGCATCCATGGGCAGACCCAGTTTATACATCCTTTCACAATTCTGGACGTAATGCTGGTCCATCAGCTCCAGAGCCCGGGGAACAATCCCTGCGGCCATGATCCGGGAAACCGTTGTGCTGGCATCGTCGATGGATCGGAAAGCGACCAGCAGCGTACGCCGGGCTTCGGGCTTAGCGATCAGCTTCACGATGATCTTGGTGATCACCGCCAGAGTTCCTTCAGAACCGCAGATGAGGCGAGTCACGTCATAACCGGTGACATTTTTGATTGGCCGCCCCCCGGTCTTGATCACCTCTCCAGAGGGGAGCACCGCTTCCAGGCCCAGCAAGTAGTCCCGCGTCACTCCGTACTTCACACACCTTGGCCCACCGGCATTGGTAGCCACGTTGCCGCCAATCTGGCAGATGGTCTGACTCGCCGGATCCGGTGGATAAAAAACCCCAACTGCCTCAACCGCGGTCTGCAGGTCATTGGTAAGGACTCCCGGCTCAACGACCGCCAGGCGGTCCTCCGGGTTGACCTCCAAGATTTTATTCATCTTGGACATGGCCATCACAATTCCACCCCGCGCCGGGGTACACATGCCGCTTAACCCCGTGGCCGAACCCCGGGGAGTCACTGGAATTTTCTCCCGGTTGGCCACCCGCAGCACCCGGGAAACCTCCTCTGTGGTCGTGGGCAGGACCACTACGTCAGGCTTTCCCTCGGCAAAAGCGTCGTGAGAATAGACCAATAGGTCCTCGGGAGCAGTGAGACAGCGATCTTTACCCACAATATCTCGCAGCTCTCGCAGGACAGATGTTGACAGCATAAATATTCTCCTTAAAAAGAGGTTCCCTTGGCCCTCAAAATTTTGAAAGTTTCAATATCTTACTTATTTTATTTTAACCTCAATTGTCAATGGGAAAATGATATGGGTCACTCCCAGGATGTCGCAAAGGGAAAAAGCACTTTGAAAGTGCTGGTTCAACTCTATCTCTCGTCTTCTTAAAACCTGGGCGGTGTCAGGACCCAGATGACTTCGATGGGTTCTTTCCCCATCCCGCGCCAGGAGTGGGGAAAATGGGCTGGGAAATATATGCTGTCGCCAGCCCGGATGTGCTGAACCTCCTCCCCGACACGAACTTCGAGGGTGCCCTTTAGGACCAAACCAAATTTCTCCCCCGGGAGGTCTACCATGGGTTCTTCTCCGGATTGCTCCCCCGGATCGATCCTCATGTACATCACCTCTAACTGGCGATTGAGATCGGGGGTCAACAGATCGTAAGAAACTTTGGACCCTGGAAGCGTTAAACTCTTCCGCCGGTTTGTCCGAACGACCTGAAAATCCTCCGCATACTTTGGTCCATTTTTAGAAACAGTAGGGGGGAAACCGAAACGATTTTGCTGATCGGTTTCGCCGGCAAAAAGGTCGACCACGCTAATTCCTAACTCCCGGGCGATCTTTTTGAGGGAACTGACGGAAGGTTGCGCCAGGCCCCTCTCGACCTGGCTGAGGAAACTCTTGGAAAGGCCAGTTTTTTGGGAGAGCTTTTCGAGAGTGAGTTTTCCCCGGCGACGTTCCTCCCGGATTCTCTCCCCCAGATTTTCCATAAGGATGACCTTTCCCTAGATGAGAATTCGGTTGCACCTCAAAAAAAATTAACTATTATTGAATTTTTTTTCTTATATTATACCTAATTTTTCAGTGAATAAAGAAAAAATTTGATATAAATTAAAAATCATAGTCTACATTCTTCATTATTATGGTAGATTATCTTCGCCATGCTGGCCGCCGGCAAGATGGGTACAACCTGCTTCCAGCAACCCGCGGGATCGACAAGGCGTATTTTTGAAAGGAGAGACTATGGCCGGCAATCTCGAAAAATTCTTCGAGCCCAAGAGTGTTGCCGTAATCGGGGCGTCTTCAGTTCCCCACAAACCCGGTAATGACGTAATTCGCAACATCCTGGCCAACGAATATGCGGGAAAGCTTTTCCTGGTAAATCCCAAAGGGGAAGAGATCCTGGGGATGAAGGTCTATCGCTCGATCCAGGATCTTCCGGAGGGAATCGACCTGGCGGTTATCATCCTACCCGCCAGCGCCAATCCCCAGGCCATTCGTGAGTGCGCGGCGAGAGGGATCCGGGCGATTGTCCTGGCTGCGGGGGGCTTTGCAGAAGTAGATGAACAGGGAGAGGAATTACAGAAGGCCATCCGTCAGGCCATCCGCGAAACAGGGGTTCGCGTTATCGGACCGAATACCTCCGGGCACACCTCTACCCCGCATAATTTCACTTCGACTTTTTTTCCTCAGGGCAAGATTCCCCGAGGAAATATCTCTTACATCGCCCAGACCGGAAATTTTGCCACTCATACCATGCGTTATATTGCCACGGGTGAAAATTTTGGCGTGGCCCGGGTTGTGGGGCTCGGTAACAAGGTTGATATCGAGGAGAGTGAAGTTCTCGAATACCTGTCCGCAGACCCAGAAACCAAGGCCATCTTCATTTATCTGGAAAGTATTAAGAACCCAAAAAGGTTCCTGGCAATCGCCCGGGAGGTAACCCGGAAAAAGCCGGTAATCCTTCTCAAGGGAGGAAGGACCGAAGAAGGAGCACGGGCGGCGGTTGCCCATACGGCCGCCATGGCGGCGGAAGATCGACTCATTGATGGGGCTTTGAGACAGGTAGGCGTCATCCGCATATATAAATACTCCCACCTTTTCCTGGCTGCCAAGGCCCTTTCCTGCATGCCTCTTCCCCCGGGTAACCGGGTGAGCTTCCTGGCCCCTTCGGGAGCCATGCTGGTGGTACTCTCGGATTATTGTCTGTCCTTGGGGCTTAAGGTTCCTGATTTTGACGAACCCACCCGGCAATATCTACAGCAAATTAGCCCACCTATAGTCCGGATGCGTAACCCTGTGGACATCTGGTTCGCCGCCGGAATGCATGGGGTGGAGTTCGGGTACCGGGAAGGGATGAATGCCGCCCTGAAGGATTCCAACATTGATGCGGTGGTGCCCATTTTGATGCTGACCGATGAGACGGGTGTGCCTCCCCTCGAATTTATCGTCGAACTTGCTGCGAGATATCCAGATAAGCCCATTTACGTGACCTTTTCCGGTGAGAAAAAGCACTTCGATGCCGCTAAGGCCTTCCTTGAACCCAAAGGGGTGCCTACCTATCCCCTGATCGAGGAGCCTTTCGAGGTCCTCTCTATCCTGGCCCGCTGCCGGCAGGCAATGGAACGGCCATGAAAAAAAGCTGGCAGCCATGAGCACTCAAGAATATCTGAAAACTGCTCCCGCAAAGAGAAATCTGTGGTATTTTGGAGAAGTCTTTCGTCGGCGGTATTTAATTTTCCTTTACGAGAGGATGGGAAATGGATAAGAGAAGTAATTTAGTCATCCGGGGAGATGCCCGGGCCGCCAATCGCGCCCTGCTTCGCTCCCTGGGTCTTACCGATTCCGATTTTGAAAAGCCTTTCATCGGAGTCATCAATACCTGGAGCGAGATCAATCCCGGACATGTGCACCTGCGCACCCTCGCGGAAGCAGCCAAGCAGGGTATCTGTGCGGGAGGAGGCGTACCTTTTGAAGTAAATACCATCGGGCTGTGCGATGGCATTGCCCAGGGACATGAGGGCATGAAACGCATCCTGCCCAGCCGCAATCTCATCGCCGATTCTATCGAGCTGGCCGTGGATGCCAACCGCTTCGACGCCATGATCCTTCTGGCTTCCTGCGACAAGATTGTCCCGGCGTGCTGGATGGCCGTTGCCCGCCTGAATATTCCAGCCATCCTAATCACCGGCGGACCCATGATGCCCGGGCGTTTCCGGGGAGAAGACCTGGTTCTGCTTGACGCCCGGGAAGCGGTCGGCCGACTTCGCCGGGGCGAGATCCCCCTCGAAGATTTTAACGAGATTGAACGTTGCCTTTGCCCCGGTCCAGGTTCGTGCGGCATGATGGGCACAGGAAATTCCGCAAGTTGCCTGACCGAAATTTTAGGAATGTCCTTGCCCGGATGTGGCACGGCTCACGCCGTGGACTCCAAAAAACTACGGTTCGCCCGGGAAAGCGGCGAACAGATTCTGCACCTTTGGGCAAAAGACCTGAAACCTTCAAAGATCATGACCCCCCCGGCCCTGGCCAACGCCATCACCGCCAGCGAGGCCTTCGGCGGCTCCACAAACATTGTTCTCCATCTCCTGGCCTTGGCCAATGAATTGAACATCCCCCTCTCGCTGGAGACCTTCGACGAGATCAGCCGGCGTACGCCGTTCATATGTAACACCAAGCCCAGCGGGAAATATCCCCTCCTGAGTCTGGAAGAAGCCGGAGGGGTGCCGGCAGTGCTCCATGAAATTCGGGACCTTCTGGACCTTACCGTTCTTACCGTGACGGGAAAAACCCTGGGAGAAAACCTGGTGGGTGCACAAAACCGGAATCCTAACGTCATCTTCTCCACGCAAAAGCCGCTAAGGAAAGAAGGCGGGATCGCCATTCTCCGGGGGTCCCTGGCTCCCGGGGGGGCAGTGGTCAAGCAATCAGCGGTTTCGGAAAAGATGATGGTCCACACCGGCCCGGCCAGGGTTTTTGATACCGAGGAATCAGCCCGGGAAGCAGTCCTCGGGGGCCAGATCCAACCCGGTGAAGTCGTCGTGATCCGCTATGAAGGCCCGAGGGGAGGGCCGGGCATGCGCGAGATGCTCAGCGTCACTGCTTCCATCGTAGGGATGGGGCTGTCAGATTCTGTTTCCCTGGTCACCGATGGCCGCTTTTCTGGCTCCACCCGGGGTCCCTGCGTCGGTCACATCGTTCCCGAAGCTCAAGAGGGTGGCCCCATCGCCATGGTCAGGAACGGCGACTTGATTCAAATCGACATCCCCCAGCGTCACCTGGATCTACTCGTCTCTTCAGAGGAGATCGACCGGCGAAGGAAAACCTGGGCTCCCCCCCCACTGAAAATCAGCAGAGGCTACCTCAAGACCTATGCAGAAAGGGTGAGCAGCGCGGATAAGGGATGCATTTGAAATATAGAAATTGGGGAATTTAGGAATTCGGGAAATCGCGGAATTGCAAATTCGGGATAAAGAATTATTGACCTTCGCATAAATAATGGAACGCTTATTCTAATTGGATTTCTCCTTCACCTTTACCCCTCAATTCCCAAATCCCTTAATTCCTAAATTTCATTAATTTGGGCGATGATTTTTATCATGCAGCGAATGGAAAGGTTGAGGTAAAAAATAGATATGATTGAGAAGGGCGTCCAAAAGAAAATCCAGAATATCGTGGGTAAGGAAAATGTCGTCGAAGACAGAGAGGTAAGGATCTGTTACTCCTACGACGCGACAAACCTTAGATACCTTCCCGACCTGATCGTCTACCCCGCTAACCGAGAGCAAATCTCGGAAATTCTCAAGCTGGCGAACGACGCCCGGTTTCCGGTCATCCCCCGCGGGGCGGGCACGGGCTTTACGGGCGGGACATTGCCGGTGGAAGGCGGGGTGGTCCTGGTCCTGACCAAGATGAACAAGATTTTGCAAATTGATCCCGAGAACCTTTTAGCCGTGGTCGAGCCAGGGGTGGTCACCTTCGACCTGCAGCAGCAAGTGGAGAAGATCGGGCTCTTCTACCCGCCCGACCCGGCCAGCTTGAAAACTTCCACCCTTGGAGGAAACGTGGCCGAATGCGCCGGCGGACCGCGGGCTGTAAAATACGGGGTAACCAAAGACTACGTCCTGGGTCTGGAAGTCGTTCTGCCCACAGGACAGATCATCTCCACGGGCGTTCAGACCGTGAAAAGCGTGGTTGGTTATGACCTGACCAAGCTGCTGGTGGGTTCCGAAGGGACCCTCGGCATTGTCACCAAAATTATCCTCCGCCTGCTCCCTTTGCCGAAGGCGAAACGTACCCTGCTGGCCATCTTCCCCACCATCGAAGCCGCAGCCACCTCGGTTTCCCAGATCATCAGCTCCAAGATCATCCCTACCACCTTAGAATTTATGGACAACGCCGCCATCCGTTGCGTAGAGGATTATCTGCATATGGGCCTCCCCGTGGAAGCCGGGGCTCTCCTGATCATCGAGGTAGACGGCGTTCCGGAAGCCATTGCCCAGGACATCCAAGAAATTCAGAAGATCTGCTTGACCAACCAGGCCCTGGAAGCCAAAGTGGCCAAAAACGACCAGGAAGCAGAGGAGTTATGGAAAGCCCGGCGCTCCGTCTCGCCCGCCGTGGTTAAGCTCAACCCGACAAAGATCAACGAGGACGTCACCGTTCCCCGGTCTAAAGTGGCCGAGATCCTCCGCCGGGTGGAGGCGATCGCCAAGAAGTACAACTTGATCATCGTCAATTTTGGCCATGCCGGCGATGGGAACATCCACGTGAACGTGATGATCGACAAACGCCGGCCGGGTGAAGAAGAAAGGGCCCACGCCGCCGTTAAAGAAATCTTCGAAGCCACCCTGGAGTTAGGCGGTACTCTTTCGGGGGAGCATGGCATCGGGATAACCAAAGCACCCTACATCTCATTGGAATTGGGAGACATGGGCCTGGAAGTAATGAAGCGGATTAAAAAAGCTTTCGACCCCAATAACATTATGAACCCGGGAAAGATATTCCCCCCTGTCCCCCTCTCCCTCAAGGGTGAGGGCTTGCCCTGTGGAGTAAGTTTCGGTACTCCACAGGGTAAAGGAGGGGGTGAGATGGGCGCATCCACCTGTAAAAGGACATTAGAAATACCGTAAGGCACGAGGCGTAAGGAGTAAACCTTTAAGGTGTAAGGCTTTATCCCTACACGCTACACCCTATATCTGTAACTTAACCCTAAACACTTAAGACTTTATTCCTGGACATGAAAACTTTACCCGAAGTACTGGAAGAAGCCCGGAAGTGCGTTAAGTGCGGCACCTGCATGGCCCAGTGTCCCGTCTACGTCGAAACCCTGGAAGAACCGCTCGTGGCCCGGGGAAAGCTGGGTTTAATCGAAGCGGTGAGCGAAGGAGATAGCGAGTTTAACAAACGCTTTGGCAAAATCCTTTCTCAATGCTTGCTCTGCGGGACCTGTGCCGAAAATTGCCCGAATGGCATCCGGGCAGATGAGATCATCCGCGAGGCCCGCTCCCTCCTCATCAAGGAAAAAGGCCTCTCTCTGCCTAAGAAAGCCATTTTTAAATACCTCTTAGACAGCGAGCACTTCATGGACCTCCTCCTTAAAGGAGGGGCTTCTCTGCAGCGCCTCTTCTTGAAAAAGATTCCGGAGGAAAGTGGTCTGCACCTGCGTTTCCCCGTTCCCGTTTTAGACCAGCGCCGATTCATTCCTCCGCTGGCTACGGATCCCTTCTTAGCTCTCCATTCCGGTTGGGTGCGCGCGGAAAAAGAAACCATGCGCGTAGGCCTCTTCGTGGGCTGCGTGAGTAACTACCTCTTTCCCCGTATCAGCCGATCAGCGTTGGACCTCTTCCTTCGCTACAACGTTTCGGTCTACATTCCCGAAAGCCAGCGCTGCTGCGGCCTTCCAGCTTTCGGCTCCGGAGAGGAACAGACTCCTTTGTCATTGGCCCGGAAGAACATCGAAGCTTTTGATGAAGAGGGCCTGGAAAAAATCGTCGCTCCTTGCGCCTCTTGCGCTTCCATGCTCAAGCTGGATTATCCCTTGCTCTTTGAAGAATCCGATCCTTTCTACGCTCGGGCTCTGGCTTTTTCTTCCAAGATAACCGATGCCTCTCAATTTTTAGGGCCATTCCTGGCTCAGCGTTCAGCGGGCAATAAACGGGGGGAGGCCTTGCGGATTACATATCATGACCCCTGCCATCTGCGTCGTAAGTTGGGTATATTCAAGGAACCCCGGAACCTCTTGAAAGCCCTGCCGGACCTGGAATACGTTGAGATGCGCGAAGCGAACCGATGCTGTGGCCAGGGGGGCAGCTTCAACATCGCCAATTACGACCTTTCCCTGAAGATTTTGGGGAGAAAGATCGAGGCCATCGAAGAGACTGGCGCAGATGTAGTGGCCACGGCTTGCAGCGGCTGCCTCCTCCAGCTCATGGATGGCCTGCACCAGCAAGGCCTGAAGAAAGAGGTACGCCACCTCGTGGAGATGGTGGACCAAGCAACACTTCTATAAGGACAGGGTGGTGGGTGTAGGGTGTCGGGTGTAAGGGATTTGCCCCTTGCCTATTACTTCTTCTCTTTCGCCTATTCGCCTTTTTCCCTTTGCCCCCTTCTCTTAGCTCTCTGCTCTTTGCTACGTGATTCTTTCCCTCACCTTCTTCCAGCTATTCGTAATCAGGAAGCTCTCGTTTTGATTCTCCAAGAGAGTATGGAATAATTTTGTGGGCATAGCCAAAGTAAGGACGCTTGGCTCAACGAAGGGACGTGCCGAGACGTCAAACATCCCGAGAATGGCCTGGGGATTTTCTTTTTCCCCTTCTTTCAAGGGATGGGTCACAATCGATCCACAGCCAGAGCTGAAAGGAATGCGGACGGCATCCGGACGCTCGGCGGCGTAGTTCGTCAGAGTGAACAGTCCTGAGAGAACATCCGGGGGGGCGAAGAAGATGACGACTTCGGGCTCTTCGTTGGCTGCGAGCTTATCGAGGGGCTTAAAAATCCCATACTTTGCGGGCGCTCTCCTTGGCTTAGTGGAAGCAAAATATTCCCTGGCGCGCTCCGGGGTTTTGATATATCTTTCCCCTTCCATCTCCCCGGGGATGCCGCAGGAAAGAAAATACTCAATCTTGGGCATGGACATAGCGCGAAAGCCCATGTAGTAAGCCCCACCAGCGCAGCCGATGTGATTTTCGTCAAAATAGACCGTCTCCCCATGATGGCGGGCCCGTTTTAAAAGAGCAATCATGCACTCGTGCCCCCCTCCCTTGGGCTTGATTCCCCGCCCGGGCTCTTCATCGCTGTAAAACACCCCCAAGAGATGTTCCTTAAGCCCCAGGCGGTCGTAAAATTTTTCGTATTTTGCTCTATCGATTTTCATCGGTCCCTCCTCACTTATTTGTTCTCAAAAAATTCCTTCATCTTCAAATTTTCAATTTGCAATTTTCATTTTGCATTTTGCTCTTTGGATTATTCTTCATGCCAAACTCTTGTCATTCATTTCTCCAGACCGGAACGCTTACCCGGCGTATCCGGCACCCTTAAATTAATTTTGGTTCATCTCCAAATTAGTTGGTCAAATTTTTTATGAAAGCTTGCCCAGGGCCCGGAAGGAAAGGCAGATTGCGCCGCAAGCATCGGCGGGATATCCCCTTTCCATAAACTCCCTGCTGGCCATCCGCAAAGCACAGCGGGGGCACGATCAGAAAGCTTCGGAGAAACAGCAGAACTCCCCGCCACAGTTAGGGAGAGATATGTGCCTCATGATTGCAAGCAAGATGGCTTTTCTTCCGGGACCTTGAAATCACAGGACATTTTAATTTGGAGATGATCCTTAATTTTTTTATAATCAAGTTTCTTTGTCAAGGAGGAAGGATACGTAGCTCAGGCGGAAAGAAGCCCCGCCTATGGCGGGGTAAAAATGGCCGGGAATCTTAAAGGTCCCAAGGAGTCAAGGGGCCGAGGGCATAAGGCTTGAGGCGTAAAGCGCAAGACGTTATGCGTAAAACCTAACACTAACAATCAATGCCTTTACTCACTCAAGCCTTTGAACCCTCATTGTTTAAAGACCAAGGGCACCGTCAGGGTCATGGTTCCCTTACCTGCCGGGACGGGGAAGGTCCAGAGTTTCACCTCTTTGATAAGGCACGCTTCGAGAGTCGGCTGCTTGAGGTCACTGGCACCGATGGAAGCCCCCTGGACCTGGCCGTTCGGTCCGATCGTCAAGGCCACCGTCACTTTGCCTATGACGCCAGGATGTTTTTTCAGGAAATCGTTGTAACAGGCCTCAATCGCCTTCAGGTAGCCCTGCCATCTCTCCGTTTTAGTCAGGTATTCTTCTGGCGGACGTTCACCGGCCCAGGTTATGGTTTGGGGGTCAACGAGAACAATACCCGGCTTTTCCGCAGGCCGTCTCTGAGTCCGGGCTAGATCTCCCGTTCTGGACATCTCCGATCTTGCTTCCTTGAATGCCATGGCCGTCTTTGCACATGCCGGCTGCCCGACCGCCAGATCGGATACTCCCTGGGGCAGTGGCAGCGGCTGGTTAACAGTAATCACTTCGCCGCCCTGGCGGCGTACGACGGTATCGAGCGCAACAAAGGAGGTGTAGGCGGTCAGCAGATTATAGGTGAGCCCGAGGCGGGTGATCTCCTTCACCCGCTCGCTGGCAGGCTGCAGCTTCTCGTAATCCCCCAGGAGGGCAATGCGGTGCCGGGCCCAGAGGTAGCGGAGGGCGGCATTGCCCGTTAGCGGTTTTACCTCGTTAACTGTCAGCCGCTTTTCAAAGTCTTGGCTGCCCGCAATCCCCCGGATCGTGATCTTCCCTTCCGGCTTGCCGCGCCACTTGCCAAAGACGATGACCGGGCGTTCGGCCAGCACATCGGGAATGCCTGCCGGTTCCACATCGTAGACCCGGAACGGACCGAAATCTACCCGGACCCGGGTGAGCACCGGCGACTGGATATATTTGCGGAATTTCTCCGCCGCAGCCGGCGCCTCCTCCGGATTGGTGATGACGAACGATTCGCCCATCCCCGCCCGCGCCATTCCCTCGATGATAAAACGGTTCACGCTCGTGCCGATGCCGAAGGGGAAGAAGTTGGCGTCGCCCAAGTGGGTCCGGATAAGATCGAAGGCCTCCGCCTCCACATTGACGTAGCCGTCCGTAGCAATGACGACCGTGCGGGAAAATCCTTCGGCCCGGGGAAT
>Ga0187886_1002139_pt1 | contig 16380 bp, 17 predicted proteins | sample June2016WEW_20_1_FD_133001 | JGI IMG/M metagenome (GOLD analysis project Ga0187886, IMG submission 133001) | Peatland microbial communities from SPRUCE experiment site at the Marcell Experimental Forest, Minnesota, USA - June2016WEW_20_150 | ecosystem: Environmental > Terrestrial > Soil >... | reverse complement strand
GCCGTCGTCGGCGTTGCGGCGGAGGTGCAGGCTGCCAGAGTTATGGCAATAGCTGCAAAAATGAAAACTTGCTTTTTCATTTGTTTCTTCTCCTTTCCTCTGATGAATTTGGGCTGGTTTCGTTAAGCACAATAAAATTGTGCCAAACGCCTAAATAGAGTTAGAATCTGTTTGTTTCCTCTCCTTTCTTCGTATGAATTTGGACCGGATTCGAAAAGCATAATGGAATGTACCCGTCGGCAAAATGGAGTTAGCATTGGAGATGCAATTGGCCACTTTTATACTATCGTTGTTCCAAGCCGCCCCTTCAACACTTTTTTGCCGTGTGTTTGCCATTTTTTTGCCATATTAGTAAAATATCTTCCTTGCGGTGGTGGTGATATAAATGGTCAACTCTCCGGATGAGGACCTGACACTTTCCCGGGATTTTATCCAGCAAGTGCGGGATTTGCTGGAACATCTCTACGATTTCCCCTTCCTACAGAAACAGGTGCTGGTATTGCCTTCGTCAGAGACGGCTCACCCCCCGCTTGAAATCCCGGGTCAGAAAGCTCGTAAATTTATTCTCGATGCACTCGAAAAGATTGGGGTGGAGAAAGACCTGTCTTTCCGGTCCTCCCAGGCGCGAATTTATAACCTGTTGCGTCTACACTATATCGAAGGCATGGCCATCCAACAGGTCGCCCAGGAACTAGACCTATCGCAACGCCAGGCATACCGCGATCTGCGTTCCGGCGATGAACGTATTGCCTCGATCGTATGGGAGAATCTCGTGAACCAGCAACGGATCAGGGAAACGGGAGGCTCGGCAGAAGCGGTCCCTGAAACCGCTCAACTGCAGACAGAACCTCAATTCCAGCCTACCGACCTGAATGAACTCATCGGTGTGGTCTGTAATACGGTGAGGCCGCTCGCATCCCAGCGATCGGTCAGCGTTGATCTGCATTTGCCAGAACACCCGGTGATAATCCCGACGGATGCAATGATAGCACGCCAAGTCATCACCGGCCTCCTCAGTCTGGCAATCCAGCAAGCCCTGAGCGGCTCGTTGGTGGTTCATCTGTTGCCTCAGAACGGCGAATACCTCCTGCGAATCATCTTCCAGGCACACGGCCTTTCGGAAAAAATGCCCGATCCTTCCGTTAATCTCTATGCCCATAATTTGGGTTGGAGTCTTTCCCAGCAAGTGGGTGCCGATCAGGTTGAAATTGCCGTCAAAATTAATACCCGTCAACAAACCTGCCTGGTTATCGATGACCATCAAGGGTTCATCGAACTGTTGGAGCGCTATTTAGCCGACCATGCCCTGCATATCGTGGCGGCGAACAATGGACCGAAAGGAATTGAGTTAGCTCAACAACTGCAGCCGAAAGTCGTCCTTCTCGATGTGATGGTCCCGGAGATGGACGGATGGCAGATCCTCCAGCGTCTGCATTCCACTCCGACAACGAGGGCTATTCCCGTCGTCATCTGTTCGGTGTTCTACGATCCCGACCTGGCCTTCACCCTGGGAGCCGTCGATGTGCTTAAAAAACCCGTCCGTAAAGAAGACCTGGTCGCAGCTCTAAAAAAAATCGGCATCCTATAATCGACCTCAGAGCATCCGTATGACAAACTTGGAAGTTTTTTCACCGCTGGGCGAGCGCGAGAATCTGGATGAGCTTCGGGAGACGATCATCCGGTATCTGGCGGTTAGTATCATTCTGCTGGGGGCTTTTGAAGCCTGGTTTACCGCCTGGCTGACCCTGCCGTTGGATCCCCTCCAATCCAATACGTTCCTAATCTGGTTGTCCCTAAGTCTGCTCGGGATCCTTGCAAGTTCCTTCCTGGACCGTTCTCCTGTCGCGGCGCGACATCTGTTCGTCTGGGGCATCCTGGTCTGGTTTCTGGCGGCCATTTGGGTTTTCCCGGCACCCTGGGTGCCCTTCCTCAGCTTATTGGGAGTCCTGACTTTCGGCATCCTCGTTCCAGGTTCCGAATTGGTGTCTGCGATTGCCGCCCTTATCCTGACAAGCGCTCTGATACGATCGGGGCAGCGCAACTACCCGATCACCGAATTGTTTCTGGTCCTTTGCATGGGTTTGTTCATTGCATATGTGCTCCGGTTGACATTGCTCACGGCGTTGGCATGGGCTTGGTCGAACCAACAACGTGCCGAGCAACTGCTCCAGGAAACCCGCGAGCACCGGGCGGTGTTGAGTACCGCATTAAAATCGTTGGAGATATCCTCTATCACTCAAAGAAAGATCCAAGACGAGCTGGTGGTGGCTCGCCGGCAAGCTGACGAAGCACGTCGGATGAAAGAGCGCTTCGCGGCCAACATCAGTCACGAGTTACGCACACCGCTCAATCTCATTCTGGGCTTTAGTGAGGTGATGTACAAATCGCCGGAAACCTACGGTACGGTCTCCTGGACGCCTACCCTCCGACGGGACATCTACCAAGTCTATCGGAGCAGTGAACACCTACTGGAGATGATTGACGACGTCTTGGATTTGTCACGCTATGAGATGCTCGACTTTTCGCTTTCCAAGGAGTTAGTCCCGATCAGTAAGACTATTTTGGAGGCAGTCGAAATCAGTCGGGATTTGTTCACCGGTTCGGCCGTAGCCCTCGAAACCGATCTGGCTCCCGACTTGCCGGTGCTGGAGATTGATGTTACGCGCATCCGCCAAGTCTTGATCAACCTGTTCAAAAATGCTCGCAGCTTTACCGCGGAAGGTTTTGTACGAGTCGCCGCCCATGTGGAAAAAGACAGTGCAGAAAAAGGACGTGTGGTAATCTCCGTCAAAGATACTGGTGAGGGCATTCCAATGGGAAAGCTCTCTTCTGTCTTTGACGAGTTTTACCAAGTAGATGAATCCCGCTCGCGCAAGCGCCAAGGCGCCGGCTTGGGCCTGGCCATTTGCAAACGCCTGGTCGAAGCACATGAGGGCAGCATCTGGGTGGAAAGCCAGGAAGGGGTGGGAACAGAGTTCTTTTTTGCATTGCCATTACCGACCAATAAATATCATCTCCTGCCGATTTCAACTTCCGACCTCTCGGAAGTTTTACAGGTGTCCTCGCGCCAGAGCCTTCTGGTGGTGGAATCCGACCCGATATTAGTGGGCATGCTCGCCCGGAGGATGGGAGATTTTGAAATCATCCAGGTGGAGGAGGCTGTCCTGTTGGAGGAATATGTAAACCGCTATCGACCGTGCGCGGTCATTATTAACGTCCTTCCCGGCAATTCACAACCGTTGAAACTCAACGGCGATTATTCGATTCCGATAATCCAGGTATCCTTGCCGAGTCAAGCTTGGGTGGCCAAAAAACTCGGAATCGGTACCAGCCTGATCAAACCGGTGACTTCCAACCAGCTCTTGGGATGCATGGCGCGATATGGGCATGTCAAAGATATTCTCATTGTCGATGACGACCGCGAATTTGTGCAACTCATATACCGCTTCTTGCAATCCAGCGGCAGGGAGTATAACGTACGCTTTGCCTACGATGGCGAAGAGGGGTGGTTGTCTCTCTGCCAGCAGCCGCCGGACCTGGTGATGTTGGATGTAGTCCTCCCCGGTCGGGACGGCTTGGAAATTATCGAGGAAATGAAGCTCAACCCGTCCCTTGCCAAAACCGAAGTCATATTGATTACGGGTAGGCAGTTTGAAAACGAGTTTAAGGAAAAATATGAGGGCCAGATACAAATTCATCGCAGGGGCGGCTTATCGTACAGCCAGATCTTGGCCTGCATAAAAGCAATCATCAATGTCTCGAATACAAGGGATCGTGCAACAAGTCCAATATGGAAAGAAGAGTCGACCAATGGGGGGGCTGGGGACGGGGTAGAGTTAAAATAGAATTCTAGGGAAATTAACAGCACAGAGATCCCTTCAGCGTAACGAGCCGGAGAAGGCCGCGCAATAAGACGAGCGAGCAATCGGGGCCGTGTGCTTGCTACTTATCTCGTCCGGGTGATTTTTAGCTCAAAATATAGGTTTTTGCTCCCAGTGAATTATCATGCTTTGTGATCTTAATCACTGTCTATTCCGTAAATAGCATGTTTATCCCTCCCATTCTGGACTTCTTTGGCCCTTCGAATTAGCGGTGATCTACTGTTTGAAAAAATCTTTCTAATAAATTAATTTCTAGAACAAAGACAACTCAACATCATTTGGTTCGGTAATTTCATATCAAAATGTTCAGATTTTGATGTAAAATATGGTTGGTTCTTTATCGCATGGTTCCTTCGAATTGAAGATCGTGTGGCCAGCCTCAGACGGTAGACCAAACGGTCTAAGGTATGGGTTTTCGGATTAGCACTCATAACCCTGCGAGCTATAGTTCATTAACATTACTTCAAATATCTCCCTTATTCTTAAATAATTGTATATAAGTCAGTTGATCAATATTTTGGGCTAAAAATAGCCTAGATGAGATAAGTAGCCAGGACACGTATGAAGCAACCAGGCCAATTGAGATCTGGGCGATGGATTTTGTGCAGGATAGGACCAAGCATGGGGGGAAATTGAAATTTCTTACCGTCATTGACGAAGGATGCCGAGAATGCTTGGAGATTCGTGCGGAAAAGCGGATGACAGGGCGGAACGTGTTGGAAACACTGGACGAATTGATGCAGGAGTATGGGCAGCCAGAATTTATCCGATCGGACAATGGATCAGAATTCATCAATAAGGAATTACGGAAATGATTGTATGATCAGGGAGTGCAGCCAGTGTACATCGAACCGGGAAGCCCTTGGCAGAATGGATGCATTAAGAGTTTCAACGGCAAATTACGGGACGAATGCCTAAACCAAGAAATTTTCCTTTCGAAGACAGAGGCGTAAGTGGTCGTGGATTGGTGGAGGTAGGTTTACAATACGGAACGACCGCATCGTTCTCTACGGGGATGTACCCCGGCCGAGTATCGGTTATCCGAGTTCAGCCTGGTGAACTAACTCTCCAGTTGGACTAAAGATTGGGGGAAGGCCAATGAATCAGCCGCCGATCATTGTATACTTCCCGGTTGGGAAATCATGTTTATGAGCGGTTTGGTTCCGCGCCTACGCAAAGCATTCCTGATATTGAATCCCGTCGCCGGCCAGGCTTATTCCAACGATATCCGCCGGGCATTCGCACTCTTCTTCCCTCCCAACGAGTGGAGTATCGATATCCATGAGACGACCGGCGCAGAATCCATCGAAGCGATAGTGCGCGATGCTTGCCAAAAAGGTGTCGATTTGGTGGTCGCAGCAGGCGGGGATGGTACCGTGGCAAGAGTTGCCAACGGGTTACGGGGGACGAACGTGCCGCTGGGGATTCTTCCGGTGGGAACAGGGAATATCCTGGCGCGCGGACTCATGCTTCCGCTGGGGATGGAAGCCGCGATCCGGCTTCTTGCGGGCGAACATGATCGGATGGAGTTGGATGTCCTTGCTATCGGAGAGCAATGGTACTTGCTCAATGTAAGTGTCGGCATCACCGCGCATACCGTGCGGAATATAGCGCCGGAACAAAAGCGTCACTTTGGCATTTTGGCATACCTCTTTGCCTCATTGCAGTGGCTTGACTGGCAGCCGCGACGATTCGAAATGGTAGTGGATGGCATAGAACAGCGGGTTCGGGCTTCGGAGATCTTGGTTTCCAACGGCGAAGTGTTACGGGATCTGTCTATCCCCGTCGGGCCGCCATCCACCTTTTGCGACGGAAAATTGGAGGCCTACATCGTAAAAGCTCGATCGGCGCGGGATTATCTTGCTGTTGTGTGGAATGTGCTCTTCCGGAGAGAGAAACGCAAACCCGGTTTGCGACATATCCCCGTGCGTAGCATGATCCGCATCGACTCTGGTGGGACCAAACTACCGGTTCAGGCAGACGGCGACCCGATCGGTACGACGCCTGTGGAAATCCATATTATCCCCAAAGCGATAGGGGTGATTGTTCCAAAGGGGAATACCATTGTTAGGTGAATGCCGAATTTTCTTGTTATCTCTACACTCCCCTAATAGTACGGTTACTATAGCAAGCCACCATGTAGCAACTCTTAATGCATTAGTGGCAGTTATAAGTCCATTATGAGCCTTCTGTAACTCACGAGTTATTTTTATTTGATAATGAGCATTCAATTGTGTAAAGATCCGAATAGAATGATCAAATAATGGAGCTCCCATACCTTGAGCTCCTTGAGCATATTTTGAAGCATCATCCATTAATTCCATAAGTACATTTATATCTTCAGGTATAGGATCAGGAGACTCTGGCACACCTGCATAACCTCTCCTGGTCTTCCCCCATTCTTTAGTCCACCTGGAGAGTTAGTTCGCCAAGCTGGACCAAAGAATGGGGGAAGGTCAATGTTTACTATTATTGTATATTGTGTTTTCGTGCATTGACAAAACATGTCAAATATGACATACTGCATATGTGGGGTTGCGAATTTGAATGACGCGTAAACCGTTAATTTGGCTAAATGGAGAAGTAAAATCGCCACCTTTTTCAGAGGATTCAAGGATCAAGGCGGGGACGAATTTGCGTCTACTTCAAGAGGGTTGTTCCCTCGCCTTACCGATATCTCGGCATTTACCTGATATCGGAAGAAATTGCTATGAATTACGTATTCGGGAGGCGCAGCATTTTTGGCGGATCGTGTATCACCTAGATGCGGACGCCGTGGTGATCCTTGAAGTATATGATAAGGACACCAATAAGATGCCGCGTCATGTATTGGACGTGTGTAAGGCACGGTTAAAGCGATACCATGAGGACAAGAATCGCTAAGGTCACTGACCAAAAGAAAGGATAGGAAGATAGCATGAACCGCGAAATGCAGCGGCGCTTGAAAGCCCGAGGATGGAGCGTCGGTACAGCCACGGATTTCCTCAATTTAACACCCGAGGAAGAACGCCTTGTGGAACTTCGGCTTGCTCTATGCCATGCAGTGAAGGAGCGCAGAAAAAAGGAAAAAATCCCTCAGGAAGAGCTTGCCGAACGAATGAAGACAAGCCAATCAAGGATTGCGAAAATTGAATCGTGCGATTCGCATGTTTCGACAGACATGATGTTTAATGCCTACTTTGCTCTTGGTGCCTCATTGCGGGATGCAAGTCGGATTATTGCTGCGGCTGCAAGAAAGGAAGAAATTATTTTATAAATAAATGGTCAAATATTGGAATTTTCTTAGTCAATGAACTACCGCTCGGCTTGCCGCGCGGTAGTTCATTGATTGATTAATTCTGTTCCCCATGATAACTCCCTTAACTATGATTAAGGGAGTGAATTGAGGAGAAGTACAACTACAGGAGTTAAGGATATTGAAAGAATTGTTGTAGTTCGTGACAGCATATCATAGATAATGGCAATGCTCTCCGTCCGCGCAGCTTCGCTCACTCATGGTTCCTTTAGCACCTTATCGTGCAGTCCCACAACACGAAGCTGCAAGATGTCACCAACAAGGCGCTCGTATGTCATACGATACTGCTGGTCCACGCGCGCCTTATACACGCCCGGGGCGCCTTGAACCTGCTTTGTTTGCAGCGAGGGGTGCCGCACATTCCCCGCCAATAGCCGAATGACCTTATCTACTTTTCGTTGGATATTTTCCGGCAATTCGCTGTATTCCCGCTGAAACCGCTCCGCCACGCGAATTTCAGGCATGCCGCCGCCTCCGGCCTCCCGCCTTCTTCAGCGCAGCGATAGCCTCCTCCGCCGTGATGTACTTCTCTACCCGGCCGGCGTCGATATCCGCCTGCGCCTCCCGCTCCATTTGCTGCCACCGTTCTGACCAGAACCAGGACTGATCGGGCGGGATTACCTGTAACGTCTCCATAACCATCCGGTCCCCGGTGACTCTCACCGTCAACTCATCGCCTTCCGCAATGTGCATCTTTTCACGCAAGGCGTCGGGCAAGGTCACCTGCCCCTTTCCCCGCACGCGCACCCGGTACACTGCTTGCGTTTCGGACATTTCGTCACCTCCGTAGGATAATCCTATATTCTTACTATCCCACAGTATACTTATTCTCACCGGGATGTCAAGCAACACCACCGGACCTATACTGGCTACTTATCTCACCCAGGCTATTTTTCTCCCATAATACGTACATTCCCTCCTCAAACCATCCATGAATCGTAGGGTGATGCTTTTTGAACTAGATCACGCACATCGATTAGCTGAGGTAGGCCATTCTAAACAATATCGATCCGGTGGACCCGAATGATATGCCATACTCGTATTCATCGTTCTTTTTATTGTCCCGTTGTTCTCCCTTAACGAATTCTGAAAAGAATGCAATTCCAATTCATCGTTTCTTTCTTGCACCTAACGTCCTAAACGTTTGTTATTTAATTTCGATTAATTACCGAGCAACCGGATATTATCGACATAAATAACCATCGGTGGTCGCATGGGGTCATTGACTATTGTGATGGACTTAATGGATTCGAGGAGCGGACCCATCGCGACAATTGGAATATCCACTTGCTGCCATTGACCCCGTTCTAGTTGACCACCTTGGATAAACTGAGAATTTGTTAAGTCGACTGTATATGGCATACAATGAAACATCGAATCTCTAAGAGAAACGTGGAGCATAGGCGGGTATGGAGCATCAGGAGATACATATACATAAAATTCCAACCATTGATAATTGGTAAAGTCAATATAAGGGTCGCGTGAAAAAATCAATTCTGCAACAAGATTTACTCGAATAGCATTACCACTTAAAGCGACCTTCGATTGGGAAAAATCAATATTGGCTGGGTCCCCATTTGGGGGATAGTTACTCCAATTTGGATTTAGCCCATCAATATAAATATCTTGTATATTTTTAAAGCTGGATGGGTACTGCGGAAACGGTGGTGGGGTAGGTTCGGGAGGAGCACCATAAAAAGCACGTACGACATCTACCTCGGGTTTGTAGGGATTAAATAAAAATGTTGTTGGTTCAGCAAAATTCGTCCAGCTATTGATGACCCACCAGAATAAGCCGCGGAACCATGGTTTATCCTTAAAAGCATTCACAAATCCCTGATATAAGACAGCCGATTCATGAGTATCCAGCTTTGGATGTTCCAGTCCATACATATAATCGTGACTGATTCCGTGTCGCGATTCGTATCCTATTTCAGTTATTACAATGGGGCGGTTCCACTTGTCTGACAATTCTGAAAGCCGATCGGTAATAGGTCGCCAGGCAGTCATTACATCTTCGACAGTAGGCTCGTAAATTGAAGTTGGAATACGAAGAATGTACGGGTGGATACCAATCGCATCCACGGCATCCCACCATTGGATATGATTCCACTCTAATTCCTGGTCCGAGGAATATATGATTGGTCCATGATATATTTTGCGGACTTGGGCAATAAGATTTCGAAACTCTGATTCACGGGAACTTGCAATACGCAATTCTGATCCAACGCTAAAATAATCTATATGATTTATCTCTGAAATTCTGGCATAGTTAAGGATCATCTGATCAAAGCTGGTAAACCAATCTTGCCATTGTCTATCATTAAATGACCGTCCGATGGTTCCTGCCCATCCCCCATTACTCATGTCTTTTACAGAGATAGCAGGCTCAAACAACACTCTTAATCCCAATCGATGAGCTTTATCGACAACATGCGAAATATCGGAGTAAGTAGGAACATTTTTATCCAGACAACTTATTTGGGTAGAATGATCCGTTTCCTGATTACAAGCTGGCTGGATTTTTATCCATGTTACTCCTAGTGGTTTGACTGTATTTTCCAAAATCCAATCCGAAGTAATGGATGAATAAAAGCCGCTCCATCCAGCCCCATAGCCGAACCCTTTCATGAAATCGCTCATGGGAACCAAGCTGGGTGTTTGCGTATATGTTGGTTGTTGCGTAATAGTATTTGTTGGCAAGATCGGTGTGATCGTTGTTGGTAAAGTTTGTGTATGAGTTGCGATCGGGGATGATTGGGTTGTGGGATTGCAGGATACCAGGACGAGAATGATCGTAATAAGCATAAGCGTTCTAATCCCAATAATGAAATAACCTGTTTGCGACGATTTATTGTTCATGAATTCTCCATTGGCGTTGCTGTTAGCCTTCCCTAATCATCTGGCCTGTACGTTGTTATAGCATTTGAGAGAACCAGACTTGATTTCCGAATAATGTCTTTCCTATTATAGATAAATGGTTCGGTCCGTGCAACTATCGACTCGCATGGATCCTCCATTAATTCCGGAGATAGCAGTTCGTCCATCCTTGTGCTGGCTACTTTGCTCATCCGCCAGGAAAATTGGCCTGTAAGGGACCCGAAACCCGGGAATAGCTGTGGTGGAGTCCTCCAAGAAATGCAACGGATCTGATATCTCCGGATCTATTAATGGGTAGACTATCAGAGCGGTTCGGGATGCGTTGTTGAATGCCCTGATGGGGACGTTCTTCATTGAAATAGCCACAGTATTCATTGACCAATCGTTTCAGATGAATTTGATGAAGAACCAGTGTGTGATCCAGACATTCCCTCTTCAAACTGCCCATGAATCGTTCACAAAACGCATTCGCTTGAGGAGTCCGAAATGGAGTTTGGATTACCTCGATTCCAGAGCGAGTGGACAAAGCCGAAAACTGGGGACCAAATTTGTTATCCCGGTCGTGAATCAGGTATTTTGGGTGTTCGCCCCAGGGAGTGGCTTCCCGTAATTGCTGGGTAGTCCATTCATCCGTAGGGGATTCGGTGACACCGATATGAATAATGCGGCGTTTCCTGAGTTCCATGATTACGAAGATATAGATAGGGTGAAAGAGCCAATCGTAGGCAACGGTAAAATCACAAGCCCATATATCACCGATATGATTCTTTATAAAAGCAGCCCAATTGTGTGTAAAGGAAGGCGTCTTTCTTGCCAATCGAATATATTTCTGGATGGTTCGTTTGCTCATAGTGATGCCCAATTTCAATAGTTCGCCACGAATCCGTTCTGCACCCTAAAGCTGATTATCTTGGATCATTTTCCGGATTAGCTGGATTATTTTAGATGATATTCTTTGCTTTTTCTCCCTATTCTTCGAGATATGACGCCAATACAGGCGGAACAAATCTCGATGCCAACGTAAAAGTGTGTCGGGTTGGATTATATAAAGTGCTTGATTCCAGAATTTGGTGCACCGTGCCAATAGGACAAGCCGGAAACGGTCGCCATTAGTCAGTTGAGGTCGTTTGATTTGACGCCGAAGGACGATCAACTGCTGGCGAAGAAGAGCATTTTCCACTAAAAGGTCAAATCTATTACGGCTCAGATCGGTAATCGCGCCAATAGCCAACGATACGGTGGTTGGTTTCACCCAACCCTTGATCTGATGTTGAATCCAATGGGTAAGAGAAGTCCATAACGAGCAGGGTGCAAGGTTCATTTGGGATCCGGGGTAGGGGGGATGGAGATCAAATCACATGATAATTCAGAAGGAGCAAAAACCCATATTTTCGGCTAAAATTATCCCGGATGAGTGAAGTAGCCAGCACGGCCTATCTACCGCGCTACGCCCTGGAAAAAAGATTATTGGTGCGTAAGAGCATCGATACTTTGCTAACAACCTGATGGAGGATGTGTCATCTGGTTCAACCTGCCGGTGCCGCCTCGTCCACGGCCGCCTCGAGCGTTGTGAGCCTGCTTGAAACCTCGTCCAACCCGTCAGCGACACCTTGCAAGCGATCTTCTTCCTGCTCGACGAAGCGCCGATACGGCGCCATCGCCTGCCGCAGCCGTTCAAGCCCGCGGCCGAGCTCGTTGCGGAAATTCTCCTCCAGCGTCGCCTCCAGTTGCTTGCGCAACGCCTCCATCTTGCGGCGGAAGTCGCGCTTGGCGACACCGCGCCGCCACGGGATGACCGCCAGCCCGAGGACGCCCAACACGCTTGCCGCCACCAACCCGGTGGCGTCGGCCGCGGCCGTCGTGAGCAGGATTTTGAATACCAGTCCCAAGCCGACCGCACCGACTTCGACCAACCCGGTCATCGCGACCGATTCCCGGACGGTCGCCGTAAGCCGTTCGGCCTCGGCTGTTCGGTCGTAGCCGCGAATGACGTCCTCCGCCTGTGCGCCGAGGCTTTCCAGCAACTGCCGGCGGTTGTATACGAACCCGCCCGCCGCCTCCTGCGCCGCCTCGTGCAGCGCCGAGGTCTCCTTCCGCCGGCCCAGCTCGGCCGCCGTCCGGCGCCACACACCCAGCTCGCGTTCGACCAGCCAGTCGATGACTTCCTGGACATGCGCTGAGACCTTTTCGGGGGTGTCGGCCACGACCTCCTGCTCGAAGGCGGCGCGCATGCGTCCCCCCTGCAGGAGCATCTCGCCGATCTTGAACAGCCGCATGTGGTCGTCCAGGAACGTCTCGCCGCGTAAGCTCATTTGCAGCAGGTCGTTCTCGATCCGGGCCCGGTGCCGCTCGAACTCGGAGTGCATCTCGGCCTCGTACGCCTCCCACTGCCTCTCGGCCAGCCGCAACGCCTGCGCATCCTCGGCCAGCATCTGCAGCCGCCCGGCGGCCGCGGCCCGGTAATCGGCCGCCAGCTTGCCGGCCACACCCAGCGGGCTGCGCAACTTCAACGCCACCAATTGGGCCTGCGTCAGCGTGTCGCGCAAATAATCCCGGAACCGGCGGAAACCGTCCGCCGCCGGCGAGTCCGACGCCCGCAGCCCGGCCCGGGCCGAGAGCATGAATAATTCCGGTTCGAAGTCGAGCAGACGCCGCACCTGCGAGCGAACGAAGGTTTCGACCTCGCGTCGGGCCGCCTCGCCGTCGAGCACGTCGTCCTTGTTAATCACGACGACGACCTTCTTGCCCCACTGGCGGATGCTCTCCAGGAAGGCCCGCTCGCTCTCGGTGAACGGCCGGTCGGCCGAGGTTACGAACAAGACCAGGTCGCTGCGTGGGACGAAGTCGCGGGCGATGGCCTCGTGCCGCCGCAGGACCGCGTTCGTCCCGGGCGTATCGACGATGCGCACTTGCCGCAGGAGCTCGGCCGGATAGTGCAGCAATCGCACATCATCCTGGAGGAATTCGGGCGCGCCCGCCGGCCCGTACGCCAGGACGTAAACCCGATCGGTCGTCGGGGTGGGCCCCTCCGGCAGGAAAGGCTCCCCCAGCAATGCGTTGATCAATACCGACTTGCCGCTGTTGAATTCGCCGACAACGACCAGCAGGAACAGATCATCAAGCTGCTGCAAGGCGCGGCGCAGGTGTTCGAGATCGGCCGGCGCCGCTTCCCAACTCGAGAGCACGTCGAGGGCACGCTGCAAGACCACTCGTTCCTCGGTCCAAATACGCTTCTCTGCTTCGTTTAGCCACGCTGCGAAAGTCATCATGTGAGATTGTACCGGATGTGGATCGCTTCGACCAACCCCCGGCTTTCGACGACCGGCGAGAAATTCCCGTTTGCATGCTTAAGAGAAAAAATAGAAAATTCGTGAAGGATCATCATCATCCTAGCCGGACTTTCCCCCGATGTGCAAACGGTTGAAACTTTTCCACTATGGCATGCAGGCCATTCTCATGAACTTCGAAAAAGCCATAGCCATTATCTTTGATTCTTTTGCCATTACCTTTACCGCCATTATAATTATCCATGACTTCCCACAGGGAACCTGTACTGGCTACTTATCTCATCCAGGCTATTTTTCTCCCATAATACGTACATTCCATCCTCAAACCATCCATGAATCGTAGGGTGATGCTTTTTTCTCAATTTCGGATAAAATATTAAACAACTAAGGCTTTCTTGAACTATAGCCATTCGGGTTGATCGGAATAAATAAAAAGCGTTTCCCTGTTTCCTATCGTAGAAGGGGCGCTCATAACCCGATATTCATTGGTTCCTTCTTCTATAAACCAGTGAACTTTTCGATTATTTGCAATTATTTGTAAGACAACACCACATGCTTACTCCAATTGTATGTCAATGAAGGATAATTCAGTGTTTTAAAACCCCATTACTTTGACTATTCCCGGGTTCTCAACGCTCATGAGGCTACTTATTCAAGCAGATGGACAAGATGGCCAGGACAGAGGCGGTCCCACACCACATCCACGAAGGTGTAAACGATTAACTTTCCTGATTCCGCCCCATAATGAATCGCAAACCATTCTGTTATACATCCCATGGGAGGATGAATCACAGAATTAATTCTAGTGATTCAGTATAATAGGGAGTGTATTGCGGTATTCCGCATCAACTGATTGAGACGGTTGAATCAAGAGTTAGGCCGTCCGCACAATGATGCCATGCGCGCATCCAGTTATGTCTCAGCTACAACATGGAGGAGGTGTCCATGAAGTTCAATACCCTACTGATCATCAACGCGATTGTCGCATTCATCTTTGCCATCGGCGCGCTTCTCGCGCCGACAATGATGCTGACGATGTATGCGATGGACTTGAACCCCGCCGCGCAGCTCATGGTCCGTTACTTTGGGGCATGCTTGCTCGGATTCGGCGTGCTGAGCTGGCTCTCGAGGAGCTCTACTGACGCCACCGCCAGACGTGCCATCATCATGGCGTTCCTCGTTTTCGACGCTGCAGGTGTTGTTGTCTCCGTGGCGGGCACCATCGCCGGCATCATGGGCCCCTTCGGATGGTCAGTTGTAGCCATCCTCCTGCTGCTTGGTATTGGTTTCGCCTACCAGTGGTTCGCCAGCACGAGGTCGCAGGCACATTGAACAGGGCATAGCTGTCGGCCATCGATGCCGCATCCTCCTGCCCGGTGGGTCGCCCGGAATCTCGGGCGTCCCTTCGCGGGCGGCCTAACAACTCGCTGAAGCTGACCCGGCGGGCTGGGCCATAGGGTGGGGCATCTGGCCCGCTGGCATGCGCGAGAATAGGTGGCGTGCTGCCCGCTTCCGCCGGGCCGCTTAGCTCGAGGCCGTTGGGCCGCCTCAACTAGCCCGGCTGGCTTAGGAGACCACAAACGAAGAAGGGAGGAGCAATGGCTCTCAGAAATGGCTTTGTCACTTCCAATCGCTTGAAGCTCTATTATGAGATTGAGGGCAAGGGAGAGCCACTAGTCCTCCTCAATGGTGGACCAGGCTTTTCGCACGAATACTTGCAGCCTCTGCGCGCTTTGGCAGGAGATGTGCAGCTCGTCTTCTTCGACCAACGGGGAACTGGTCGCTCGGACAAGGCGGACCCGCGCGAGTATACCATCGAGGCCAACGTTCAGGACGTAGAGCAACTCCGGCGGGAACTGCATCTCGAGTCGATCCTTCTGCTCGGACACTCGTGGGGCGGCATGTTGGCGCAAGCCTATGTGCTCAGGTACCCCAAACATGTCTCGAAGCTCATCCTCGCTGACACCGTCTCCTCGATCGAAGAGCTCAACACCGTCTTGGCGCGTATGCGGAACTCTGTTCCAGAGTCTACCCAGGCCGTCTATGACAAGTATGAACAGGAAGGGCTCTACAAGAATAGCGATCGCTACCCCGAGGAATACCAAATCGCGGTCGACGCTGCATACAAGCCCATAATGATAGATGGGCCGATGCCCGAGCACTTGAAGGACATGTTCAGCAAAGTCGCGTACGATGTGTACCGAGTTATGTGGGGGGTAGAATCCGAATTCAGGGTGACGGGAACGCTAGCGAACTTCGACGTGAGGCACCAGCTTTACAACATACGTATTCCGGTCCTGGTGATCGTGGGGGCGAAGGACATGCCAACCATTACTATGGCAGAACATTCAGTGCGTGCGATGCCGAATGCTCGGCTCCAGATATTCGAGTACTCCCACCACTTCCCGTTCATCGAAGAGGCGGACAAATTCTTGGACGTAGTTCGCGAATTCATCAATCCCAAGTCGTAGTGCGACTGCAGAGCGGCCCAACAACTCGCTGAAGCTGACCCGGCAGGCTGGGCGGTAGGTGCGGCTTGCTCGGCCTGCGGGCGTGACGTAGAGTGGGGGAGGGGTTTGCCCGCTTCCGCCGGGCAGCTTAGCTCGAGGCCGTTGGGCAGCATGTTTGGTTCTTCCTGTGAAATGGCACTGTGAAACTGAGGAGGGAAAGCCAATGTCCGAGTTGAGTGTGTCCGGATACGCTGCGAAGGCGGTGGGACAGCCGCTCGAGCCATTCGAATACCGATCACCGGAACTCGGGGGGAATGATGTCCGCGTTTCCGTCACCCACTGCGGCGTCTGCCACACTGACATCCACGCTATCGACAACTACTACGGAATAGTCAACTTCCCCCTCGTGCCCGGTCACGAGATTGTGGGGTACGTCTCAGCTGTGGGGCTCGCAGTCTCCGGGCTAGAGATCGGCGACCGGGTCGGCATCGGGTGGCAGGGCCGGTCTTGCGGACAGTGCGAGTGGTGTTTGAAAGGAGAGGAGCAGCTCTGCATGGACATCGTTCCATCGGGAACATGGGTCCCCT
>Ga0187886_1002138_pt1 | contig 16390 bp, 20 predicted proteins | sample June2016WEW_20_1_FD_133001 | JGI IMG/M metagenome (GOLD analysis project Ga0187886, IMG submission 133001) | Peatland microbial communities from SPRUCE experiment site at the Marcell Experimental Forest, Minnesota, USA - June2016WEW_20_150 | ecosystem: Environmental > Terrestrial > Soil >... | reverse complement strand
AGACACAACTCGCTCCTTTCACTGTTTAGTCAGTCTACTACCTCTCAGGAGCTTGTGCCACCTGCCTGCAGTCTATGGTTCTAGTGGCCCTATCTGTGTCCCATTATCGCTGACGGTCTACACTCTGGTAACCTTGGGATACCCTTACCTGAAAGGCGCTCGACTAAAAAACGAATACGGCGGATAGCGGAGCCGCATTTACGGCGGAAAAAGATACATGGACAACAATATTATTACTACGTCTGCGGCGTCGACAGGGAAATTTATTTGGGGGATGCTGATACTATCCTGAGAGCTGTAAAGGAGTTAAAAAGGAGTTAAGAGGGAATAATAAAAGGTTTCAAAGGCGGTATACGGTGTCCGGAGTGTGGCGCCTATGGTACAGGACAAGCGAATATAGGCGATCATATTCTACGAAAACGTAATAATGAGGATTGTCAATCATTTGCCTGTATCTTGGTGGATAAAAATGGCAAACCTAAATTTATCTATAATCAAGGAGTTTTTGAGGCGATAAGATTGTTTCGAGTAGGTGAAAAACTGTTGATTGAGTGTTCATCTGAAGGGGGTAGAGAATATGGCAAGACGGCGTAAAAACAATTTGGCCCGGCTTACTAACGGTAGTGCTTTTGGAGCTGGTTTTCGTTTTCGACTAAAGAGGATGGGTCGGCGCGGGCTCGGCCGAATCGGACTGATTGACCGAGGTATTTTAGGTTCCGGACGGTGTTCTACTAGAAAAGGCCGGATATCTTACTTGTAAGCGGGGTGATATGATGACGCTACGCGGCAAAAGAAGGGCATTCGTTGATAACCCGGAGGCACAGATAGCAGCGATAGTCGGGGCCTGCGGTAAAATCCCGGTAAAACCGTTACCCCGGCGCTACCCGAGTGCAGCATGGAAAGAGGGAGATACCTTTCACGTTATTAAGCTAAGATGCGGGCACCTATACCATCTTGTATCTAAAGCAGAACCACTTGTAAATATGTTATTCAATGACGCGATAAGCGCCTGTGGCTATCTGGCACAAACATACCACCGAAAAGTATCTCCAACTGATTTACAGGCAGCTCTTATTGGGCCAGTATCAGTGCCTACGCTGGCTGAAGCACAACAGGCTATCATCACATGGGTACAGGATAGAGAACAAGCCAGACATTCAAGAGTACCTATCTGGCAGTATTGCATAGTAACACCGGACGGAATATGGAGCGGAATAAAGCAGGGGAAGCCGAAACCACCAGAGGATTATCGAGGGCCACTCATAATAGCAGAAAATAGTGCTGTCTGTGAGGACTTACTCCGGCGGGCTTTTCAGTTGGATATCCAGGGCGGCGAGTTAAGGGAAAGTTTCAATAAATGGCTGAGAGTGCCAAAAATATTAGCATCTAGAGATAGTGATAAAACAATTGTTGTTGCTACACCGGATAGTAATAGCAATTTAAGTACAAGAACAAAAAGCGAGTAAAAAGTATTAGCAATTAAGTGAAGTGATTATTTTACCTAGTAATTATTGTTGTAGATAGTTAAGAGTGAAGGGGGCGAACCGTGGAGAAATGGGACGGAAAAAGTAAGCTAAGCAGCAAGCGCGGGCGTTACGGTAGTAGTAAGGTCAAAGCATTTACAGTATTGGCCAGAATACCAGAAAAGCACTACCTTTCAGTCCGTCAGCTATGTCTTTTGACTGGAATTGACTACTATAGCCTTGCTAGAGCCTTGCCGAAGTGGGTTAGATGGGATTATGTTACTCGGTATCCGACCGTCTTAATTGGCGAAGGTGATTATATGTACCGGTTATTAAGCAAAGGAAGGTCATGGCTTTCGCTAGCGCTAGAGTACCTGCCAAACGCGAACAAATTCACCGAAGAACTTAAGACCTGGCAAACAGTAACCATAAACCAGGCTCGGTTTGAAGAATACCGAACTCTACCATTCAATGAATTTGTGGCGAGATTACACGAACTTATAGAGGTTAATAGTCCTAAGATTTAGGTAAATGCGAGATTCCAGAGATAGCAAGGGTATTGACAAGTGGTGTCATATATGATACCATTTCAATACCGGGGTTAGTTAATTGAGTAAGACTAGGAGACCAAAAAGGAGGGTAGAATATGTTTAGGGGGTTAATGTCCAATGTCAAAAGACAAAAAGTCCCTGGAGGCAATCCGGCGTAATCCTAGAAATATTGCTTTACGTGACTTCGAAGCACTGATAAAGCGGTATGGCTATATCGAAGAAGGCGGAAAGCATCCGAAAGCAATTATAGGAACGCGTACGATGCCTTACAAAAGGGAAAATCCAGTTAAATCTTGCTACGTCACAGAATTATTAGAGGTCATAGAAGAGCAAGAGATGTAACTGGCTAGAGATTGCGATTGCGATGGAGATAAAATGGTAAGCAAATGCAATATAGAAAAAGAATTAAAACACTATGCGAGTTTGCCTTACAATGTAATAGTTGAGCAGTGGGATGATGGTGAGGGCTTATATTGGGTTGCCAGGATTGCGGAGCTTCCTCATTGCTTAATACATGCAGATACACCTGAGGAAGCCGTAAAAGAGATTCAGGAAGTCAAAATGGATTGGATAAAGTCCAATCTGGGAAGAGGACTTCCTATTCCTGAACCGAGACCGCGCAAATATAGTGGGCAAATCAGGCTTAGGATTTCGCCTTCACTGCATAAACTGCTTACATATAGGGCTGAAATGGAAGGGATGAGCCTAAATCAATATATGGCTACGTCACTGGCAATATCGGTTGGCATAATAAAAGACCCCACTCACGTGAGAAAGGCGAGAAAACAAACTCTGACAAGGGTATAAAGGCTGACGTGGATACTATTGGCAAACTAAAGAAATTTATGAAATTCCTTTGTAAGAAATACGAGACGGATAATATTCTTAAAAGTTATGGTAAAGGCCCTTGGCAACTAATAAGAGAATCTGGCATAGATTTCGGTAACGCCGGAGCACAGTTGGCCGCTATGGATATACTTCTGCATCAAAACTTGATAGAGGCCGTAGGCCTGCAAGGAATCAAGCGGGAAGGAGCCAAGCATATCGAGCCCTTCACCAAAATCAGGCCTTCATACCAGGGGTTACAGGGCAAACAACAGGACTGGCCGAAATTAGTAGCAGCCGTGGCAGAAGGTGTAACAAAAGGCATAATCAAGGGGTTCACACAAAAATGAAAAGCGCAGCAATCTATCGCCGGGTAAGTTCAGACAATCAAGAGCGTGAAGGCACTAGCCTACAGACACAGTTAGAGAATTGTCTTACCTACTGCCAAGGTAAGAGCTATGATGTATCTTATCGCTTCAGTGAGGCTTATTCCGGGCTTTCACTTGAGCGGCCAGAATTGGACAAGCTACGGGAGCTGGTAAGAACTGAGGCTATTGACGTGGTTGTGTGTTACAGCCTTGACCGGCTTACGCGTGACCCTAATCATGGCGTCATAATCACCCAGGAACTTGAAAAGCATCATGTTACCCTTGAAACCGTGACCGAGGACGTGGACAATACCGAACTAGGGCAATTGATTACTTATATTCGTAACTATGCCTCAAAAATTGAAGCTATAAAGATAAAAGAGCGCACGAGCCGGGGGAGAAAGGCTAAAGCCAAGCTAGGCCATATCACCGGCGGCGGTTTTGCCAGGACATACGGCTATGACTATGTAAAAAAGCATGACGGCAATTCTGGCAAACGTGTAATTAACGAAATTGAGGCCGATATTGTGCGCCAGATGTACCAGTGGCTAGTCAATGACGGGATATCTACTACAGGCATTACAAACAGGCTAAATTCAATGGCAGTGCCTACAAAGCGCGGCGGCTATTGGGCAAAGCAAACTGTATTGGCAATTCTTACAAATAAGTCATACACCGGCCAGACTTACGCTTTTACTATGCGGAAAAATCAGCCTAAGTATAGTAGACCTAAAGAGGACTGGGTAGAGATACCCAGTGTCACACCGGCTATCATTAGTCAAGAGCTATTTGACGCGGCACAAAAGCAGCTACAGGTAAATAGGAGCAAGACGGTAACTATTACTAAACATCAATACCTCTTGCGCGGGCATATACGCTGCCGTCAATGTGGACGGGCTTACACCGGTGGTATTCATTCTAGGGTAGTAAAAGATAGACGCTATGCCTATACTCGTTATCGCTGCATGGGTAAGGTGAGGCAGCACTCACCATTTGAACGCTGCCACAATAAAAACTGGTGGTGTAACAAGCTTGAGCCTATGGTATGGGCCGAACTTGAACGCTATCTAAGCGACCGCGACTTAATTAAAAACGAGCTTGAAAAGCAGCACCAGGACGCAGTCCAGCTAAACGCATTTACGGCTGAACTTGAGCGCATAGAGCGCCAGCTTAAGGCATTAGACCGTGAGCAGCACCAGCTTTTACAGTGGGCATTAAAAGACTTCCCGGCTGACCAGGTAGAGACGGAAAATAGACGGCTAAATAAGGCTAAGGAAACACTTAAGGCGCAAAAAGCAGAACTAGAGGCACAGTTTAAGACCAGCCAGGACGCCGCTATCAACGTACCAAAACTAGAGGGCTTTATCCGGGACATACAGGACAAGCTACCTAACCTTGACTTTGAAGGCAAGCGCCTTGCCTTAGATATGCTCGATATCACAGTATGGATAGACGGTGAGAATGTGGAAGTCACCGGGACAATTGAGCCTGAATTATTGGGAGTTACGCAGACAACACCAGCGCGCTGGTTTTAACCCATCCCCACCAGGACCACCTCGCCGGGCTGGTGGAAGTGCTGAGACGCTACCGGGTGGAGCAGGTACTCTATCCTGCTCTCGACTATAGGTCGCCGATATATGACGAGTGGTTGAGTTCTATTGCGGAAAGCGGGGTCAAAAGAACCATCGCCTGCACCGGGCAGCAGATTGATATGGGAGATGGAATTATCATGGAAGTGTTAAGTCCGCCGCAGAATCCTGCCAAGAATAGCGAGTCGGATTTAGATAACAACAGTGTCGTGCTGCAACTCAGAGACGGCAGGGTGAGCTTTCTGTTGGCTGCCGATATCATGAGAGATACCGAGTGGGAGCTTGTCAGGGAGCGGGCCGACCTGGCCGGTACGGTTCTTAAGGTAGCCCACCACGGCTCGGATACCTCTACCACACCCGAGTTCCTGGCGGTGGTAAATCCCCGGATAGCTGTCATATCCGTTGGCGCCGATAATAAATTCGGTCTCCCCAGCGATGAAGTAATCAGCCGGCTGGAGCAAAAGCTGGGTGCAGGCAACGTTTATCGCACCGATAAGCAGGGAACGATAGATTTCGTTACTAATGGGGAGAGGTTGTGGGTGGAGGCGGGGAAATGAGAAAGGCTACTTTTTTAACTTTTTCCTCACCAGCAAACATATATTCCTGGAAAACGTCTTTATCGGGAACCTGTATTTGCTTTCCGGGAATGATTTCACCACCTCGAAGTCGGCATTCCTGACAATTTGCTCCAGTTCTCGATAGGAAAACAGGTGATAATAGCGGTATATGGTCTTATCTTGGCTTTTCCAGGGTATAAGTACATTCTTTTTCTTGAACCAGAACCCGGGCTGCCATTTATTCCAGACGGTGATAAAGGCCTCGCCACCGGGCTTGAGCACCCGTTTTAGTTCCTTCAGTGCCTGTAATCTTCCTTCGTTACCCTCGATATGGTGGTAAGTGGCCACGGCTATGGCCCAGTCGAATGATTCATCGGCGTAGGGGAGTTGGCGGGCATCGGCTTCCACTAGGCTGACGCTGAATTTATATTTTTCGGCATATTTCTGAGCGAGTTGAAGCATTTTGCGGGAAAAATCGATGCCGTGCGACTCGAAGTCCTGTCCGAAGGGCGGGAAATCCGGCCCGTGAGCGCAGCCCACATTGAGCAACCGGCCCCCCTGCCATCGCTGCGCCAGCCCTTCGAGCTCGGTGCGGAATATCGAATAATGGCGGAAGTTATACCACCCCGGAGCTATCTGGTCGAAGTTTTCCCGCATTGTTGACATAAGTTGAAATCTGCTAAACTTAGTAAAGATACCTTTAATATTATGGCTAAAACCAGGAAATTTACAAGAACCATATCCGGGGTGACGCCGCTGGCAGTGATGACCATGCCGAGGAGCTGCCCCGGCAGGTGCCTGTACTGTCCGACCTACCCGGATGCGCCGCAGAGCTATACGCCGGAGTCGCCGGCGGTGCTGCGCGCCAGAAGCTGCGACTACGATGCCAGGCAGCAGGTAGCGGTAAGGCTGAGGATGTTCTCGGAGATGGGGCACCCCACGGATAAAATCGAGCTTATCATCATGGGCGGAACCTTTCTGTCACATCCCATCGATTATCAGTACCGGTTTATCAAGGACTGCTACGACGGATTGAACGGCGTGACCTCAGCTACCCTGGAGGAGGCCAAGCGACTTAACGAGACTGCCCGGAACCGCTGCACGGGACTCTGTATCGAGACCAGGCCGGACTGGTGCGGGCAGGCGGAAATTGAGAGAATGCTGGAGTTCGGCGCTACCCGGGTCGAGCTCGGGGTGCAGACTCTGAGCGACGATATCTATCGCCTGGTGAGGAGGGGACACGGGGTGAAGGAGGTGGTCGAAGCCACCGCTCGACTACGGGAGCATGGCTTTAAGGTCTACTACCACTGGATGCCGGGTCTGCCCGGTTCGACACCGGAAAAGGACCTGGAAATGTCTAAAATACTTTTTGCGGATGATAGATTCAGGCCGGATGGACTCAAGCTCTATCCGACCATGGTCGTCGAGGGCACCGAGCTGGAGAAGTGGTATCAGGAAGGGCGCTACCAGCCCTACGATGATGATACTATGGTCAACCTGACCATCGGGATAAAGTCGATTGTGCCGAAGTATGTCAGGATTTCCCGGGTCCTGCGCGATATTCCGTCCAAGTTTATCGTCGCCGGTATCAAGGACTCGCTGCGGGGTGTCGTTAAAGAGAGGATGGAGCGGGATAACATCGTATGCCGCTGCATACGTTGCCGTGAGTACGGTCACCGGGCGCTGGCCGGCTGGGAAATAGGCGAACCTCATCTGGTCAGGATGGACTATAACGCGGCCGGTGGAAAAGAAATTTTCCTGTCTTTCGAGGATGACAAGGAAACGCTGTTCGGCCTGCTGCGGCTGAGAATCCAGTCCCGACCTGTCCCGGCGCTGGGGCAGAGCCCGGACGGGAATTTGGCATTAATCAGAGAGCTGCATGTTTTCGGGCCGGAAGTACCGCTTAGTGAAAAGAGAAACGAGGCGGCCCAGCACAAAGGCCTGGGTAAGGCATTGCTGCGCGAAGCTGAGCGGATTGCCCGTGATGAATTTGAAGCTCGTCAGATGGTGGTCCTGAGCGGGACTGGCGCTAAGGAATACTACCGCACCGAGTTTGGTTACAGTTCGCAGGGCGATTATATGATTAAAAACCTGAGACCTCAGGATTAATTATCCTCGCATCAGTGGCTGCTCAGGCGGTTTTTCTCCTGCTTTACTGTTTCTTCTCGCTTCCTTGTTTGGTTAACTGGTACTATCTCTGGGTTTTTACCGGCCCAGTTCTTTCAGCCTGTGGTCATTGATGCCGAAGTGGTGGGCTATTTCATGCTGGACGACGCGCTGAACTTCGGTAATAATTTGTGCATCGTTTTTGCATATAGCCTCGATAGGTTGCTGGAAAATAGTGACCTTGTCAGGTGTCACGAATCCGTAGTTATTACTCCGCCGGGTCAAAGGCACGCCTTCATAAAGTCCGAGCAGGATTTCATTCCGCTTTATCCCCGAACGCCGCAGCTGGGTACGTGTCGGCTCATCGGCAACGACGACATCGATATTCTCCAGCCTTTCACGGAATTCATCGGGTAGATTTTCCATGGCTCTGGCTACGAGTTGCTCGAACTTCTGGCTATCCATTCTTTTCTACTCCTCTTCCAGCTGTGCCAGGTCAAACTTCATGCCGTCCCGCGCGGCGATTACTTTAACTCCCGTCTGTTCAGAGAGTTCCCGGGCTATTTCCCAGGGCTTTGCCTGCCAGACATGCAGGCCGAAGTGGCTTAAAATAGCTATCCTGGGCTTTATCTCCGTGATAATACGCGCGGCATCCGGCACGGAAAGGTGGTCGATGGGTGGCCTGGGTTCCGTGAGCACCATATTGATAATTATCAATTCGCTGGTGTAGTTCCGGTGCAGTCCTTCGAAATAGCGCGTATCGGCAATATAGGAGAAGGAATGCCTCGGCGATTGGAAAAGCATGCCGTAAGTCTCCACCGGGTGTATGTGCCTGACCGGTGTCCTGAAGGAGATATTGCCTACCGTATAGGACTTACCTTCCTCTAATACGACGACTCCTTCAACAAATTTTTTCAGATAGGAGAAAATAACCGGTTCAGGCCCCAGGGCATCGGCCGGGGCGAATAGCCATCCGTGCCGGTTGAAGCCGCCGTTGGTCATGGCTTCGACCATTACATTGACATCCGCCGAGTGGTCCAGATGGCGGTGGGATATGATAATGGCGCTCAGCTTCTCGGCGTTCAGCTTCCTTTTAGTGGATTGAACGATACTGCCCGGACCGGGGTCGAGAAGTATCTGGGTTCCGCTCAAATTCAGCCACAGGCCGCCCGAGGCAGCCAGCTGCCGGCTTACCATGAATCGGGCACCGGCTGTCCCCAGAAAGGTTATCGTGTCTAAGGAAGTGCTGTCATTACTCATGTCCGATACAACTATTTCTATAATAAGAGATAAGAAGCTATTTTACAATCGGAAGACCAGCTTTAGCTGGAATGGCAAACGCATGAACAGATGTGATGACGAATGTGAAAAGCCCGCGCCGCCCCGCTTTGACAATTCTGTGGTTCCGTATATATACTTTAAGCATTAAGGACTATATCTTTAGATACACGTATACTGAAGCTGAGTCTGATATAATTAGGAGGTGAAGAAAAAAATGGAAAAACAGGTGACAGCCCAGACCCACCGTGGTGGACATCTTGAAGCTTTGCTCAATGGTTGCCCCGATGCTATTCTCGCTATCAACGCCGAAGGTATTATCAAGTTCGCTAACAAGGAAGCCTGTAAGCTCACCGAGCGCAGCATGACTGAGCTTATTGGTGAAAGCATTATTGAAGTCTATGAAAGTGTTGAAGCTGCCCGGGAAGCGAACCGTAAAATCTATGAAGCCGGCGGGACGATTCATGACATGGATTCCAAGACGAAGACAAAGTCCGGCAGGCTGGTCCCGGTACGCGTTTCGGCATCACACCTTTACGATAGCTATGGTAAATATATCGGCGGCGTCGGCTATTTTGCCCAGTACCGGCCTTGGGGTGGCGCCGAGGCTCAGCAGAAGGCTCGTGTTGGAGAATTGGAGGCCAAGCTGGAAAAGCGTGGGGCGCAGGCGGCCCCCGTGTTCGAGCTGTACCCCGGACTCTCGGTTATGGTGGTCGTCGGCCAACTTGATGTTACCCGCTTTGAAGACATAACCTCCAGTCTACTCAGTCATGTCGAAAAGGTTAAAACAAAGGTTGTCCTGCTCGACATCTCCGCGGCGGTGATGGATGATAATGCCATCGCCGGTGCTCTGGCCAAAACGATACGCACCGTCCGCCTGCTGGGTGCGAATTGCGTTATTGCCGGTATGCGGGCCAACCTGGCCCGTGCCCTGGAACCGCTGATGCTGGACATGAGCTCGGTGAAGTCTTGCAGCTGCATGGAGCTTGCCCTTGAAGAATCTCTTAAAACAATCGGTTGTGAAATCCGCAAGAAGGACTAGGACGAGGAGGACCGAATCTTGGACAAAGTATATCCCAGCGTCGATAAAGCCGTAGCGGATATTCCCGATGGAGCTTCCATTGCCATCTCCGGCTTTTTCACGGCGGGAACACCGATTCCTCTGATAAAGGCGCTGGCCAGACAAGGGGCTAAAAACCTGACCATAATCTGCATGCAGATGGGACCGGGAAACGAGGATGTCAACCAGCTCGTTATAAATAAACGGATAAAGAAGGCGATATGCAACTACCCCTTCTACCGCTCGGCGAGTCGGGGGGCTAATTCACCCGCCGAGCAGGCTGTTCGTGCCGGCGAGATTGAAATGGAAGTGTACCCGATGGGCACTTTTTCGGAAAAATTAAGGGCGGCGGGAGCCGGCATTGCGGCCTTCTATACCCCCACCGGCGTGGGCACGGTCGTGGAGCAGGGGAAAGAGAAGAGGAAATTCGGCGGCCGTGAATGTCTCCTGGAACATGCTCTCAAACCCGACTTTGCCTTCGTATACGCCTATAAAGGCGACCGTGTAGGCAATCTCAGTTGTCACAAGACTGCCCGGAACTATAACCCGGAGATGGCCGCCGCCGGGAAAATTACCATCGCAGCCGTGGAGAACCTGGTAGAACCTGGCGACATGGACGGTGATATGATACATATACCGGGCGTCTATGTTCAGAGGGTGGTGAAAGTTGACAGGCCGAAATACATCCCGACAATCGACTGATATCTATAGAGGAGAAAAAGATGGTGAAGGTAGCCAGTAAATTCAAGGGACTGTCCCGGGAGTTGATAGCGCTCAGGATTGCTAATGAACTTGAAGATGGGACCTATGTGAATCTGGGTATCGGCATACCGACTCTTGTCTCGGATTGGATTGAAGGTCGGGACATTATATTGCAGGCCGAGCTTGGCATGCTTAACACCGGACCTCTGGCATCCAGGGATGAAGTGGAGCAGGACCTTATCAATGCCAGTTGCCAGCCCGTCACCGAGCTAGCGGGCAGTTGCTTTTTCTCCGAAAACGAGTCGTTCGCCATGATACGGGGCGGTTACATGGACACCGCTGTCCTCGGCGCTTTGCAGGTATCGGAAAAGGGTGACCTGGCGGGGTGGCAGAACCCAGAGAGGGGTTTACCGGAGGATATCGGCAATATCGGCGGCTCCATGGACCTGGCTGTGGGCGCCAGAAAAGTCATCATTGCCATGATGCACGTGACCGATGATGGCCAGTATAAAATTGTCAAGAACTGCTCTTATCCCCTCACCGCTCAGGGAGTCGTTGACCTCATCGTTACCGACCTGGCGTTTATCGAGGTAACGCCGAAGGGACTTTTATTGCGGGAAGTGGCGCCCGGCCTTACCGCCGAGGATGTTCAGTCCGTAACCGAACCGAAACTAATCATCAGCCCTGACTTGAAGGAAATGCAGCTTTAAGATATTCTGTTGAATTCAAAAAAATCCCCGGAAATGAAGAACTGGCATTGGCGGTGGCTTGATAACCCCTCCGCGTTGATTTGACCGAAGCACAGATTTCAAATCTGTGCTTTTTCTTTTATACCACATTCCGCCGATGCTATAATATGGCAGTATAGTGTATCTGAATATCAGGAGGTAAGACATGAAGATTCTGGCTCTTTCGTTCAGTCCGAGGGAGCAGGGAAACACAGAAATCTTGCTGGGTGAGGCATTGCGGGGCGCCGAACAGGAAGGGGCGGAAACGGAGCTTTATAGAGTTGCTGATAAGGATATCAAACCATGCGATGGCTGCGGCTCTTGCGGGAAGACAGGTGAATGCCATATAGAGGATGAAATGCAGGGCCTCTATAAAAAGCTGCTGGAAGCCGATGGTATTATCTTCGGCACACCTGTTTATTTTTATTCCATGACCGCCCAGGGCAAAACGTTCATTGACCGGACTATTGCCCTTGGTAAGCCTGGTAGAAGTCTGGCCAACAAGGTTGGAGGAGTAATAGCCGTGGCTGGCAGCTTTGGACTTGTCGATGCCGTGAAAGACCTGTATTTCTATATGATTACCCGCCAGATGCTCCCGGCCAGCTTTATCGCCGCTTATGCCGGCGGTAAAGGCGATGTTAAAAATCTGGAGAAGTGCATGAAAGCGACTAGAGAGCTCGGAAGGCAGATGGTACATATAGCTGCCAAGAAATTCGAGTATCCACCCGGTGGGACGCACATTGCCTATGGTACTCACACTCGTTAGTGGCAGGATATGGAAATAGATTTAATCGCCCCCTGCGGCATGAACTGCGGCGTATGCAGCAGCTATCTGGCGATGAAAAACGACCTTAAAAGCAAGGGAATCATGAAGACGTACTGCGTCGGCTGCCGTCCCCGGGGCAAGAACTGCGCTTTTTTGAAAAAGAAATGCGACCTTCTCGGGAACGGTCGTGTGCAATACTGCTATGAATGTAGCGATTTTCCATGCCGTCGTCTGAATCATCTCGATGAGCGCTACCGGACGAACTATCGGATGAGCATGATAGAAAACCTGGAATATATTCAAGAACATGGCATTACATCATTTCTGGAAAGGGAGGAGGCAAAGTGGCAGTGCCCGGATTGCGGTGGGACGATATGCTGCCATAACGGTATCTGCTTTAGCTGCGGGCTGGAGAAGCTTAAGAAGAAAAAGAAAAAATACCGCTGGAGTGATGACTAGATTGCTCTTGCTCTGCTATAATCTCTTACATAGATATGGCCATTTTACGGAAGAGGAAAAAATGGAAAAGAAAATTAAAGTAGGTGTTATCGGGGCTACCGGCATGATAGGCCAGGTTTATCTCCGGCTGCTCAGTCGCCATCCGTGGTTTGAGGTTACCTACCTGGCGGCATCGCCGCAGTCTGCCGGTAAAAAATATGCCGACGCTGTAGCCGGACGCTGGCACATGAGCGAGGAAATCCCGGATGATTACAGGAATATTGTCGTTGAGGATGCGAGCAACGTGTCTAAAGCCATCGGAAAATGCCGTCTGATATTCTCGGCCGTAGAGATGGACAAGAAGGCTATCATGGCCCTGGAGGAAGAGTACGCCGGCAGGGGTTTCGCCGTCGTCTCCAATAACTCGGCTCATCGGCAGACTGAGGATGTGCCGGTAATGGTCCCGGAGATAAATCACAGCCATCTGGACATTATCCCGGAGCAGCAAAAAAAGCGCGGCTGGAAACAGGGTTTACTCGTCGTCAAACCGAACTGCAGTATCCAGAGCTACATGTTGCCTATCTATGCTTTAATAAAGGCAGGCTTTCCCATCGAAAGTATGATTGTGGCCACCCTGCAGGCGGTGTCCGGCGCCGGTTACCCCGGGCCTGCCTCGATTGACTTAATTGATAATGTCCTGCCCTCTCTTGCCGGCGAAGAAGAAAAGTCGGAAGTGGAGCCGGCGAAGATACTGGGCCGGATAGAAGGTGCCCGGGTTATTCCGGACGAAAGCATCAGGATTTCCGCCCACTGTAACCGGGTCCCTGTTTCCGACGGGCATATCGCCTGTGTCAGCCTAAAGTTTGCCGGTAAGAAACCGGATATGGACAAGGTTATCAGTATCTGGCGGAATTTCACGTCGCTTCCGCAGGAATTAAAGCTGCCCTCGGCCCCCATACCGCCGATAATCTATCGAGACGAAGCTGACCGCCCCCAGCCCCGCAAGGACAGGGATGCCGGCCGGGGAATGGCGGTAACCGTGGGCCGGCTTAGAAAATGTAACGTCTTGGATTATCGCTTCGTCGGCCTGCACCATAATACAATCAGGGGTGCCGCCGGTGGTTCTATACTGACAGCCGAGCTTCTGGTGGCCAAAGGGCTCGTGAAGTAAAGCTATAAGATGGCGCTTTTCATCGGGTAAAATTCGGGGGATTCTCAAAAAGAAGCCCCTTCCTATTTATATAGGCTTGGCTACAGGCTTATCTCGGGGATATATGCTGTGTCAGGCTCAACTATTTCTCCTTTTCTCTGGATGGATTGCTGATACTATATAATGTTGACAGATAGTGGTAAATTATTACATATTTTACGATAAGGGGTCGACCCAGTGTTTAGCCACCGTAGAGGCTATCGAGGTGAAAGCATGAAAATAGGTTTTATCGGGATTGGCCAGATGGGGAAACATATGTCAAGGAACATACAGGCAGCGGGATACAGCCTTACCGTTAATGATTTACATAAAGAGACGGCCGTACACCTGCTGGAGAAAGGGGCGGAATGGGTCAACACCCCTCAGGCTGTAGCGGAATCTTGCCGGGTAGTTATTTCCTGTTTGCCAAGCCCGCAAATCGTGGAACAGGTAGTTTATGGTGAAAATGGTCTAAAATACGGCTGGAAAAACGGGGATGTTTATATAGATATGAGCACTAATTCTCCTTCGACCATCAGGCGTATAGCCGAAGATGCCAGGGCTATGGGAGTGACCGTCATGGACGCCCCTGTCAGCGGAGGGACCAAAGGTGCCGAGATGGGCACGCTGACCATTATGGTCGGAGGGGATGCGACTGCTTTAGCGAGAGTGAGGAAAGTCCTGGAATCGATGGGTAAAAAAATTTTTCATGTAGGCGACGCAGGTTGTGGCAATGTTGCCAAATTAGTGAATAACCTGATGGCACTAGCCTGCAACTCGATTACCGCGGAGGGTTTCGTACTCGGTGTCAAAGCTGGCATCAATCCCGGGGTGCTGTTGGAAATAATAAAGGTCAGCACCGGAAATAGCTGGACCGTACAACAGTACCCCGATACGGTTTTTAAAGGTAACTTCGAGCCGGGATTCAAAGTAAGCCTGGCTTATAAAGATATCGGTTTAGCCCTGGCTCTGGGTGAAGAATGTGGAGTGCCGCTTCCGGTGGGAAAAGTGGTGGCAAAAGACCTCGAGGATGCCATGACGGCAGGTCTGGCTGATAAGGGCGTCGATTCAGTAATTATTAATCTGGAAAAAACAACAGGGGTACAGGTGCGCACATCCGGATAAAGTATCAAATTATCAGGAGGATATCATGATAGTCGTCAACAGCAATAACATCAAACCCGTCGAGTTGAAGGACGAAATTGTTGAGAAAGGGCCGGTAAACAGGCGACCGTTGATAGACACGAAAGAGACGGGCGGGTTTGGAGCGGCATTGGTCACCTTCAGTCCTGGGGCCAGGCTCAACTTTCACACCCATGACTCGGAGCAAATTCTTTACGTGACCGAAGGCAAAGGCATCATCGCTACCAGGGATAAAAAGTATACTGTAACCCCGGGCTGCATCGTATTTATACCCGCCGGCGAAGTCCACTGGCATGGAGCTGCTGCCGATTCATCGCTATCACATGTTGCGATACAAAAAGTGGGCATAAAATTAGCTAAATAATGTTTTTATTTAGCAGGCCAACCGTTGTGGAGCCGGCTACAGGCGTATAACTCGTCTCTGTTTGAGATATCTGGCTTCATAAGCAGGTTCGCGTCAGCTTGCCTGCAAGTCGTACGGCACTCGCTTGGGTTCTGGCAAGCTGCATTGGCTTGACTTGATGATGAGAAAAAGCGATAATATCTTAGACTATTTGCTATTCCCCGATAGCTCAACGGTAGAGCGGGCGGCTGTTAACCGCTAGGTTCAAGGTTCGAATCCTTGTCGGGGAGCCAGACTTCGTATTCTATGATTTCTTGGCTTTATTGTTTCACGTTTGTTCGTTCCGGGCAATTTCACTCGTTGATATGCTAAAATTAATTATAGAAAAGTATTATATGGAGGCTGGTAAGTGCCCTTAAGCGATAGAGATTATATGAAGCCCTCTCCTCCGCCGAAGAGGGAATACAGGGGATTCAGGAGTGATGGTGGTTTCAGCCTGAATCCGGTAATAGCCATAATTATCGCCAATTTGATATTTCTCGTGGCTGTGCTCGTTTCCGGCGAGGGAACGTATCGCTTCGGTGAGTACGGGCAAGTTACCAGCGACAGGTTTACCTATTACCTGGGACTGATACCGTATTATTTCACGAGCCGTCCCTGGACGATAGTGACGAATATGTTCATACATGCTGGAATCTGGCATCTGCTCGGCAATATGATTACACTTTACTTCTTCGGTCTGTTCCTATGCCGTCTGGTAGGTAACGGCAAGTTTCTCCTTGTTTACTTCGTCGGCGGAGTCGTGGGTAACGCCCTGTACCTGCTGCTGGCGCCGCCTCTATCTATAGCTATCGGTGCTTCCGGGGCCATCTATGCCATCGCCGGGGCGCTGGTGGTGATGATGCCTACCATGAGGGTAGCTATCTGGGGTATCCTGCCACTGCCGTTATGGCTGGTTATTCTCCTCTTTTTTGTTCTATGGTCATTACCTAATGTCGTACCCGGCATAGCCTGGCAGGCTCATATAGGAGGGCTGGTGGCGGGTCTGATTGCTGGCTATTTCTTCAGGAGAAGGACACGCTACGTCTATTGACGCTGGCATGCTCGTGGTGAACGTACGCGCAGCTTGACTTTTACGCTCGCCGTTCTTATAATACTTAAGTTACCTGTTTATTTTTGTAAGATGGTGTTGATACTGGTGCCCGAGTGGCGCAATGGTAGCGCAACCGATTTGTAATCGGTAGGTTGAAGAGTTCGAATCTCTCCTCGGGCTGGGTCTGCTGT
>Ga0187886_1002137_pt1 | contig 16392 bp, 12 predicted proteins | sample June2016WEW_20_1_FD_133001 | JGI IMG/M metagenome (GOLD analysis project Ga0187886, IMG submission 133001) | Peatland microbial communities from SPRUCE experiment site at the Marcell Experimental Forest, Minnesota, USA - June2016WEW_20_150 | ecosystem: Environmental > Terrestrial > Soil >... | reverse complement strand
CGCGTATATATGGAAAGTCTCGACCCAGATTTTGGCTTCCGGGAAAACCTTTTGGTCGAAGATAAGAGAAAAATCGGCTATCTTACCCCGGTAAGACGGGCGTATAAGCTCCGTCCACAGCCTTAAATCGTTAACATATTTCGCGTATTTACCCATTTATTCATGACCTCCTTTTTATTCTTAGTATGAATTTCAATGAGTCAGGTAAACCTTGTTATAACATGTTTCATGCCTATACTCTTTTCCAGCTACTAATAATTTACTATTACGCCTCATTCTGTGAAAGTGTGATTTATATTTTCTATTCACCAATTTTCCTGGTAGCCTGATACCATGCTTTCATCGCTAGATTTGTTAAATAGCCATTTTTATTACTTTTAGGAATAGGCGGTTAAAAGATACCTCATTCAGTCTTTCCCGTCAAGGCTCGTCTCACTCCGGTTAGAGTTTACAGTCAGGTTTAAATGAGTATATGAGTTGGAAAATAGCGGCACAAAAAAGAAAACGCCCCGATTTCATCGGGGCGTCTGATTTTCTGGTGGAGACGGGGGAGGGTCGACTGTTTGCAATTTGCATCCCACACTTACTATCCGCCTTGCTGGTAGTGCTCGCATGTAACCCGGCTACGGTTAACGCGCCTCCAAATGCCCTGGGCCTGGCGTTGCCTTGCATGGATAACCATTCACTTAGTTTTCGCGGCAATCCGCCGCTGGGATAGCCCAGCCTGGTTAAGTTCCTTGCCTTCTGGATGCTCCTGCTGGGTAATCCTTTTCGGCATCTTGGTTGCCGTCCAACCGGAATGGCATCCCATCAGGCTCAAAAACGACCAGAGCTTTATTTCCAACATCATTGTTTTGTGGGGGAGCCATTAGGGAACAGGAGAACGGCTTTTAAATGTCCACTAACTCTGAGGCCCAAAGTGCCTCACTTTTGTTAACTACATACATAAGATTGCTTCAGGAGCATCTGGGGCATGCCAGTTTCAATACCACCGCCAAGTATCGCAAGATCGCTGGCAATGAGCATCGTTCGTGGTATGACCGGCTCTGGAACAACCGCGAAATAAAATCAGAGTAACATTTCAAGCTTATGTGCAGTCTTGGGCAATCCGCCCGCCTGCTCCTGAAGTCAAAATACGGGTAACTCTAACTCTATAGGTGGTATCATTATTGGGGGCAGGTCAATAGGATATGATAGGAAGGTAGCGATGAAGGCACAATTGATCATTACGCATCCTGGCAGTGCACATTTTGATGAGGTGACAGCCGTCAGTCTGATTCTGGCCGTATATGCCGATACGGAATTCCGTATTGAGCGGCGCGAGCCCGTACCGGCGGAGTTGGATGATCCGGATGTGTGGATGGTAGATATCGGCGAACGGCATGAGCCTGAGAAGCGTAATTTCGATCATCACCAGGACACGGACTGCCCGGCCGCCTTTGTCCTGGTGGCCGAATACCTGGGGCTTTTGGAGACTATGTCTGTCATGCCCTGGTGGCATTTCAAGGACGAGGTTGACCGCTTCGGGCCGGGTAAGAGCTCCATAAAATATCATGCCGGTGATGACCTCGTAAACCGGAATCCGGTGGAAAGCTGGCTGGTAGCCAGATTCGCTTCCGGGCCGGAAGCGTGCCTCCCTCTGCTTAAAGCTTTTGGCACTCATATCATCGGGGAAGCCCGCACGCTTAAAAGCCAGATTGATTTTTGGAAAACCAGCTCCAGGCTGGTAATTGCGGGGGTGCCTGCCATGATCGGGGAGACGAGGGAATCCGCCGGGCTGGAGGAATTTCGCCGCCTGGATGAAAATCCGCCAGATATCGTCATTTCCCTGGACCGCCGCGATAAGGGCTGGCGCCTTTTTCGTTACGACGGAACACCTGTTGATTTTTCCCTGATTTCAAACCGCCCGGAGATTGCTTTCGCTCACAAAAGCGGATTCATGGCCATAACCAAAGAGCGCCTGAACATGGATGACCTTATCGCTCTGGTGAGCAAGGCTGTCGCCCGTTTTTAATGTAGTGTATCGGGATTTAAGTAAGAATGGAACAAAATAAGGACGCCACCCCTAGCAATCCTCAAATATTGGTTGAATTGGTGTCTGTGCGGATGCCTTTCGGGAAATATAAAAATCGCATCCTTTGTGATCTGCCTGAACCTTATCTGGTATGGTTCCACCAGAAAGGTTTCCCTCCGGGGAAAATCGGTGTCCTGTTGTCCGCTCTTTATGAAATCAAACTTAACGGATTAGAATATCTTCTGAAGCCAATCAGGAAAAATCAGCCATGAAGCAGGCTGCAATATTCAAACGATTAATTGTGAACTGACCAGATTTATTATCTCATCAATATGTGTATCGGATTTTATCAGTTCTTCTTTCCTTGCCTTTGACAGCTTCTTTACCCTGCTTTCCACACCCAGTGCCAGGCTTCTGCTCCCTAATTTCTTTTGGAAAACTAACACCAGAGATCCTCTGCCGCGAAGGTACTTTGCCCCCGTATCACCGTTTCCCTGGTGCTCCGCAAACCTGCGGGCAACATCAGTCGTAATTCCGGTATACAAACTTCCATCGTGACATCTAACCAGATACAAGTACCAATCCAACATAATTCTTATTATCCAGTGTCCGCCCCGGGCTGTCCGGGTGGGGACGCATCCGACCGCATTGACAGAGAAATGCGTTTACGTTCCGGATCGATAGTGAGCACCGTGACCGTAACCTTCTGATTGACACTGACTACATCAGCCGGGTTTTTTACAAATTTATCCGACAGTTCGCTAATGTGCACGAGCCCGTCCTGGTGCACGCCGATGTCAACAAAAGCTCCAAAATTGGTTACATTGGTCACGATTCCGGCCAGCTTCATTCCCGGAGTGAGCCGGTCAATCGTCCTGATGTCCGCGGCGAAAGCGACCGCCTCAAACTGTTCACGAGGATCACGCCCCGGCTTGGCCAGCTCCGCCATGATGTCCTGCAATGTCGGCAATCCAAACTCTTCCCCGGTGTAACTCTCCAGATTTATCCGGCGGCGCAGATCATCGCGGCGCATTAGGTCGTCCACCCTGCAACCCATGTCCCCGGCCATGCGGTCTACGATGTGATAGCTCTCCGGGTGCACGGCGCTGGCATCGAGGGGATTCTCGGCATTATCAATACGGAGGAACCCGGCGGCCAGCTCAAACGCCTTTGGACCCAGCCGGGGTACCTTCTTGAGGTCGGCGCGGCTGCGAAACGGGCCGTTCTCATTTCTGCGGGCGATAACGTTTTTGGCCAGCGTGGGGCCAAGGCCCGAAACATAGGTGAGAAGCTGTTGACTGGCAGTATTTACCTGTACACCAACCTCATTGACACAGCTCATGACGGTTTCGTCGAGATTACTCTTGAGCCTGCCTTGATCGACATCATGCTGGTATTGCCCCACCCCGATGGACTTGGGGTCTATCTTTACCAGTTCTGCGAGAGGGTCCAGGAGCCGCCGCCCGATGGATACCGCCCCACGCACGGTGATATCCTGGTCGGGGAACTCTTCACGGGCGACGGCGGATGCGGAATAGATCGATGCGCCACTTTCGTTGACCATGACGACCGGCATTTTGTCCGGTAAGCTCAGCCCGCGAATGAATTCTTCGGTTTCCCGGCTGGCCGTGCCATTGCCGATGGCAATAGCTTCGATGTGAAATCTTTGTATGAGATCGAGTATCGTCTGGCTGGCTTCCCGGCTCCGTGCCGCCGACTGACCCAGGTAGATAACGGCATTAGCCAGAAGCTTGCCCTGAGGGTCCAGGCAGACCACCTTGCAGCCGGTCCGATAACCGGGGTCGATGGCCAGTACCGCCCGTGGCCCCATCGGCGGAGCCATGAGCGTTTCACGCAGATTGCGCGCAAAGACACGGAGCGCCTCGTCATCGGCGCGCTCTTTAGCCTGCTGACGGATATCAGTTTCAATAGAGGGCGCCAGTAACCTCGGATAGCTATCCTCTACAGCCAGAACCACCTGTGCTGAGGTGGCACCGGTACCTTTGACGAAGCGCCGGTGCAGGAATGATAGCGCTTTTTCTTGAGGCGGTCTTATCGTAATTTTCAGGAACCCCTCGTTCTCGCCACGTAACATAGCCAGCACCCGGTGACTGGGCACCCGGGCAACCGGTTCCTGCCAGTCAAAATAATTGCTATATTTAATACCTTCGCCTTCCTTACCTTTAACCATGCTTGATTGAATGATACCTTCCCGGTAAAAAAGCCTGCGTATGCTCTGCCTTGCCTGGGTGTCTTCATTGACACGCTCGGCAATGATGTCACGCGCTCCGGCCAGGGCATCCTCAACCGAACCGACACCTTTTTCCATGTTCACGAATGCGAGAGCTTCGTGAGACGGATCAGCAACCTCCTGAGCCAGTATCAGCTCGGCGAGAGGCTCAAGCCCTTTTTCTTTAGCCATGGTGGCCCGGGTGCGCCGTTTGGGGCGGTAGGGAAGGTAAATATCCTCCAATGCGGTCAGGGTCGCCGCCGATTCGACGAACTTGCGTAACTCGGCGGTGAGTACATGCTGCTCTTCCAGAGATTCCATGATCGCCTGACGCCGGCTATCGAGTGCTGCCAGCCGTGCCAGGCCATTCCGTATTTCGCCAAGCACCACCTCGTCAAGTGACCCGGTTTTCTCCTTGCGATAGCGTGCAATGAATGGAATAGTCGCTCCCGCATCAAGCAGAGACCTGACAGCCTCTACTTGCTGGTGTGTGACTCCCGCCTGGTTGGCAATGGTCATGCCATGAGTTTCAAGCATTACGTTTTTATCTCCAGGTGATGGACATCGATAATTGTACTACATAGTTCCCGCGCTCTTAAAGCAACTGCTATATGGGGATATAAAAAGTTGCGCTGGTTTTCATGCCTGAGGGCTAGGCGTGAAAGTATGGGGTAAAAATGAACGTTTTTATCCGTGATTGACCAACCCGCTACATTGTTGGGTAACCTTTTACTTCTTTGTTACCTTAACTAAACAAAATGGACAATCGTGCAACACTATATCTACATCTAGGCATGAACTTCCTCGTTAAAGAGTTCCAGCCACCTACTAGACAGGTAGTGGACTAAATTATCCAGCCCCTTTGTTGGCATTACTATCGGGGTGAAGGTGATTTATTAGGTTGATTTTACCATTGATGTTTACAGTCTTCACAAATCCACCAGAATTCCGGGTACTGCCTTGAGACTGGAACCGCCAGGACAGGAGGAAATCTTCTTACTGCCACATTTGGGGTATAGCTCCGGCTTTTCCGACGACTTACTGTCTCTTACATATTTTCGCTCTTCTTCTCTATCCTCCATCTCTAGCCTCCTGTATCCCTAATTATTAACGGCTTTCTTAATTTGAGCATAGTCCCATTTCTTGAGCCTTGTCAATAATAAAACTTATTTTTTTAGGGACGGTAAATGCAGGAGTATTTCTTTTGTGGTATACTTAAAGCAAGTTCCAGTTTAGGTTATAACCAGCTTCTTAAAGTCCCCTTAGATTTATATCAAGTATTGGATGACCCAAGCTCTAACTAATTAAAGAGAGAAGGTCATCCAACAAGTTTTCAGGACAAGTCTTTCCAGCGTTCCGATTGCGGTAAAACCACCCAGATCCCGTTTCAAGGTCGCGGTGATATGCCCGTTTACTGCAGCGATTACTACCGAAGAGTCCGACCTATTAGATAAGTGAGGTTTAGCCATGAGTAACATCCGGGTTGGGTAACCGGCCTGGATGTGACCCGGGTAAACAAATTATGTCGCTAGAAGTTACAATCCATGAAGGCGAATCACAGGAATCATTATTGCACCGTTTTCAAAGAATAGTGCAAATGAGTGGTGTCTTGCGGGAAGCCAAGGCTAACCGACGGTTCGTATCCAAGCGAGATGCGGCTATTATCAAGGCTAAGAATAACGCCAGGAGAAAGCGGCGTCAGGGATATTAAGCGATACGGCAGATACAATTCGAGATTAGGAGAAGACAGACTATGAAAATCTATGTGGGCAATCTATCCTTTGATAGTACCAATGACGAGATTGCGGCAGAGTTCGGCACTTATGGCAAGGTGGAATCTCTAGCCATTCCAACTGATAACATAAACGGGCGGCCCAGGGGCTTTGCCTTTGTGGAAATGGCATCAAAATCTGAGGCCGAAGCCGCCATCGCCGGGCTTAACGGTAAAACATTAAAAGGCCGGACTATCGTCGTTAATGAGTCCCGCCCTCGTGCGGACAACAGGGGTGGTGGTTCCTATGGCAATAGAAGGAGTGACAGCTCTGGCAGCGGTGGTTACGGTGATAACAGGCAACGGAGATAATAAGCAACCTGGCTACTTGAATTCGTACTCACAGCTGCGAAAGCCCATTTGACTCACCCGTCACAAATCGGGGTAGCGTAACCGATTTAGTAAAAAGGGGGGTACCATGAATATCTATGTAGGTAACTTATCACTCGAAACGACAGAAGATGAACTGCGCAAAGAGTTCACAGAATTTGGGGATGTGACATCTGTAACCATCATGAACGACAAGTATATCGGCAGCGGTCAACCGAGGGGGTACGGATATGTTAAAATGGCCTCGAAATCTGAAGGCGCAACTGCGATTGCCAACCTCGAAGGGAAAACACTGAGGAACCGGGTTGTTAATATCGTTGAAGCCCTTCCTCTCTCAGATAATAGCGGAACGGTTTCCCTCAATATGAGAAACTATAGTCGACCACATAAAAAAAGAGAGAGAAGAAACATAATTGATAAAACACCTGTAATGCAGGCGTAATCATTATTTTTTCAAGGAGTTTAATGAATTTCGATACCTTTAATTTTCATCCGAGCATCATGGCCGGTATACGTGCGCTCGGCTATTCCATACCCACACCAATCCAGTTACAGGCCATTCCACCTATTCTGCAGGGGCGTGATGTCATTGGTTTAGCCCAGACCGGAACGGGTAAGACGGCGGCTTTCGTACTGCCTGTTCTGGAACGTCTGCGGTCAGGCCCGCGAGGATGTGTCCGGTCTCTGGTTATCTCGCCCACACGCGAGCTGGCAGACCAGACCTGCGAGGTTTTCCATAGCTTGGGGAGCCGAACCGGACTGAAAAGCGTGGCTATCTATGGCGGCATAAGCATGCAACAGCAAAACCAAAGCTTGCGCGGAAACCCCGAAATTGTGGTCGCTTGCCCGGGACGGCTACTCGACCACCTCTGGAAGGGCACGATTAATCTATCGGGACTGGAAATTCTCGTCATTGACGAGGCAGACCGTATGTTTGACATGGGCTTTTTACCCGATATTCGGAATATTTTAGCGTGTGTCATGCACAGACGGCAGACTTTGCTCTTTTCGGCAACCATGCCTGATGATATCCGGCGTCTGGTCAAAGAAATTTTACATGACCCTATCACTGTTCAGATCGGCCGTATACTGCCGGCAGCAACGGTGTCACATGCTTTATATCCGGTTGGACAGCACCTCAAGACTGCGCTGCTAAAGGAACTCTTACGCAAAATAAAGATGGACTCAGTGCTCATATTTACACGTACCAAACACCGTGCCGAGCGTGTGGCGCAGCAACTGGTCAGGGAAGGCCACCGCGTTAGTTCGCTGCAAGGCGACCTCCCTCAGAGTCGACGGCAGGCCGCCCTCGAGGGCTTCCGAAATGGTTCGATTAAAATCCTGGTGGCCACCGATATCGCCTCCCGGGGTATCGATGTCTTACGGATTTCCCACGTCATCAACTACGACATGCCGGGGAGTACCGACGACTATATCAACCGTATCGGCCGTACCGGGAGAGTCGAGAAAAACGGGGACGCGCTGACCTTTGTGACCAAAGCCGACGCGGGAAAAATAATCGACCTTGAGCGGATTCTGAATAAACCACTCGAGCGGCTCATCCTTGAAGGTTTCGATTATACGAAGCCTGCGCCGGATAACGGACTCAGCCTTTCGCGGCAACCGCGGCGGCGTGTCGTACGAAAAAAAGAAATTTGTAAACACACAGTTGGGAAGTAGAAACCATTTCTGGTTTTTAGCTACGGTAGCCATCAAAACTTGGATCAGATTCTTCCCCTGAGAGCTATTAATAATATGCCTGGCCCGGTGTGGACTCCCAGCGCAGGTCCCAGCTTGGCCAACCTGATCCTCTTTTCAGGGAATATTGAACCCAGTCGCCCGACTAGGGCTTGTGCCGTAAGGCATCTTTATTATACATAGTCTATTACTTCATGCTTCGACGGGCAGAGGCGATGTCCCTCAACCGTTGTGCCTGGGTGAGTAATTTCTTCCTCAGCCTGATATTCTCAGGAGTTACCTCAACCAGCTCATCCTTATTGATAAAATCGATAGCTTGCTCCAAGCTCAACCTCACAGGAGGAGTCAACCTTATGGCAATGTCGGACGTAGATGAGCGTACATTGGTCTTCTTTTTTTCTCTGCATACGTTGACGGCTATATCCTGCGGCCGTGTGTTCATACCCACTATCATGCCTTCATAGACCAGCGTACCCGGCTCAATAAAGGTGAGGCCCCGCCCCTGGGCATTATTGAGGCCATAGGTTATGGCTTTGCCCGGCTCGGAGGCTACCAGAACGCCGCTGCGGGTCGAGGCTACTTCTCCCCGCCAGGGCTCATAGCCAAGAAAGATGGTATTCATGATGCCTTCACCACGGGTGGCAGTCAGAAAAGCGCTACGGAAACCAATGAGTCCTTTTGTAGGTACATGGAATTCTAAACGCACGTTATCACTGTTGTCGTTGCGCATATCTACGAGCTGAGCTTGCCGCTTGCTTAGCATTTCGGTCAACACCCCGATGTATCCAGCCTTGGTATCAATGCTCAGAGCCTCCACAGGCTCCATAAGCTTGCCCTCAACTACCTTGGTAATGGCTTCCGGCTTGGAGACTTCAAATTCGTAGCCCTCCCGGCGCATGGTTTCTATCAGAATAGCCAGATGCAATTCTCCCCTCCCTTTTACCAGAAAGGTGTCGGGGCTATCTGTATCCTGGACCCTGAGACTGAGATTAGTCTCCAGTTCCTTGTAGAGTCGCTCCCGTAACTGGCGCGTGGTGGTGAAGCGCCCCTCGCGGCCGGCTAACGGGGAGGTGTTTACGCCAAAGGTCATCTCTACCGTCGGTTCGCCAACGTCTATGCGCGGTAGAGCTTCAGGCCTATCGGGACTGGCAATGGTATCTCCAATAGTGACTCCTTCAATGCCCGTCACCGCTACTATATCACCCGCCTCGGCTCCGGCTACCTTCACGCGTTCCAGTCCGAGGTGGGTAAATACCTCGCTAATCTCATAATTTCTCTGGTTCCCATCGGCGCTGATACAAACTACGGAGTCGCGGGCGGCTACCTTGCCTCTCCAGATTCTACCTATAGCTATTTGCCCCTTGTGGCTATCGTAGTCCAGGTTAGAAACCAGCATTTGAAAGGGCCCGGTTTCAATTTGCGGCGGCGGTACTTTTTCTAAGATGCTTTCGAAGAGGGGGCTGACGTCTTTACCCTTCCTACCCGGCTCCGTCACAACCGTGCCTTCCTTACCACTGGCATATAGAACCGGAAAATCAAGCTGGTCAGCACTGGTAGCTAGCTCCAGGAACAGGTCCTGTGTGAGATTGAGCACCTCCGCTATCCGCGCATTTTCTCTGTCTATTTTGTTGATAACTACAATCGGTTTCAGGCCATTTTTCAGAGCCTGGGCAAGCACAAACTTGGTCTGAGGCATAGGGCCTTCCATGGAATCCACCAGAAGCAGGCAACCGTCAGCCATATTGATGACGCGCTCTACCTCACCGCTGAAATCGGCATGCCCCGGAGTATCGATGATATTTATCTTGACCCCCCGGTAAATCACGGCGGTATTCTTAGCCATAATAGTAATGCCTTTTTCACGCTCGAGCGTGTTCTGGTCCATGATTAACTCGCCCACTTGCTGATTATCCCGGAAGATATTACTTTGCTTAAGCAAGGCATCTACCAGAGTAGTCTTCCCATGGTCAACATGGGCGATGATAGCGATATTTCTTATGTCATTACGATAATTCATATTATCAGCACCATCGCTTGATTTTAATGGCCACAACAGGCAGTATTGTCTCCAAGAAATTCAAAGGTTAATGGGTACTAATTTACAATGAGGTCGTGTCAAATGAGTATTCAGCTTCACCGTTGCCAGCTATTAAAATTAGTGAAGAGCAACCTGATATCTCTAGTCTGTTAGTGACCGAGGCGGCGTTTTCGCCTCACTGATGAAGCCTCTTTTAGTGAAGGACCAGAGTTCGGAAGCGATGAAGATGAAAGCATTCCATAGGCCAGCACATTGCATTCAGCTGTCCTGAAAGCTCGCCGAGACAACCCTTATTTTCGACAGCCAGAGTTATGGTCATAAATATCAGGCTGTTTAAGGGTGCAACAACAGTTTAACATAGGCACCAGCTCTATTATACCAATGAGAGAATCTGTCTTGCAAAGACCTGGACGACCCGGAAGATGGCAAAATAGAGAGCCGGCACTGGATCTTCATAGTACAAGATAACGAAGTGCGATTTCTTTTTAGAACATATCGGTTACCGCAAGGCAAGTCTCGGCCTTCGCCAGAATTTTTATTACGGTCAAGAGCAGAATTTAGTCACCATTATACGAACATCGGCATCATTGTTTAACTGTAGGTATATCTATATTGAGGGAAAGGGTTATACTTTGTTGAGAGCATATTCGCAATAACACCCTACCTTTTAGCCTCAAAATAAGCGTTAATATGTGAAGAAGAGTTCGGGAAGTGTCCCCAAGGGCTCATTGGTGAGTACCGCCTGGTATTGCACTTTTCAAGCTTATGTTACCTATGATATCGAGAAGCTCTTTAGCTTACGTTTTATGCTAAGAGATTCTGACTTCAAGGTAGCTATATCCAATGTCAAACAATTGACTGTCGTCGTAGTGGAGTATACAATTAGATAACCAAAGGATGGTAAGAAGGGTAAGATGTTAGACAAGGCCTTCTTTAGCCCTCGTTCGGTAGCCGTAATTGGAGCAGCTCGGGAGCCGCACAAATTGGGGTATTCAGTGCTGAAAAATATTCTCCAGTATGGATTCCAGGGCAAAGTGTATCCGATAAACCCCACTGCCAGCGAAATACTGGAATTGTCCTGTTACCCAAGGGTCACCGATGTACCGGATGCCGTGGAACTGGCTATTGTGGTGGTGCCACCAGCAGCAGTGCCCCAGGTCATTAGCGACTGTGGACAGAAAGGGGTCAGAGGAGCAGTGGTGATTACTGCCGGTTTCCGGGAAACAGGACCAGAGGGGCTAAAGCTGGAAAATGAGATGCTCGCCCTGGCCAGAAGGCACGGCATCAAGTTGTTAGGTCCTAACTGCCTCGGGCTCATCGACACCACGTCAGCGCTAAATGCCACCTTTGCCGCAGGGATGCCAGCCAAAGGCAACATCGCCTTCATGTCACAGTCAGGAGCCCTATGCCAAGCTATTCTAGACTGGTCACAGGACAGCGATATAGGCTTCAGCAAGTTTATCAGCTTAGGGAATAAGGCCGATATCAATGAGACGGACATTATGGAAGTATTGAAGGAAGATGGGGCAACCAAGGTGATTATAGCTTACCTGGAAGGTGTAGCTGAAGGAGAAAGGTTTAGGCAAGTCGCGGCTGCGGTGACTCGAGTGAAACCGCTAATCCTGGTGAAAGCAGGCAGCACGGCGGCGGGAGCCAGGGCAGCCGCCTCACACACCGGAACACTGGCGGGCTTTGATGCCGCTTACGATGCCGTGTTCAAGCAGACTGGCGTGCTGAGGGCTACCTCAATAGAAAACCTCTTTGATTTCGCCTTCGCCTTCGCCTACCAGCCTATCCTGCAGGGGGATAGACTGGCCATTGTTACCAACGCCGGTGGGCCCGGAATAATGGCTTCAGATGCCTGTGAGCGAGTTGGACTCCGGCTTGCCTCGTTCACCAAAGAGACTATTGACCGGCTCCGTGCCGAGTTGCCGGCCACGGCTAATCTCTACAATCCGGTGGATGTCATCGGTGATGCCAACCCAGGTCGCTATGAATTGGCTCTGAAGGCAGTGCTTTCCGATCCAAATGTGGATGGTGCGCTCGTTCTGCTGACACCTCAGGCGGTTACCAACGTTGACAAAACCGCGGAGGTTATACTGAAGGCGGCGGCTGATTCGCCAAAGCCCATATTTGCCAGTTTTATGGGTGGCCCGGCGGTTGTCGAAGGCACAAGAAGTCTCACTTCTAGAGGCATCCCAAGTTACCCCTTCCCAGAGAGAGCTATAAGCAGCTTTGCGGCTATGAGTCATTACCGGCAGTGGTTGGAGCGGAAGCCCCAACCTATTGAGTCCTTCAAAGTCAATGCTCAGGCAGCCCAGACAGTTCTGGATGATATAAAACGATTGGGCAGAAGCCTCTTAAGCGATATGGAAGCTAGGCGGGTAATAGAAGCCTACGGCTTGCCAATACCAAATTCCCGGCTGGCTGGCAGCGCTGACGAAGCCGTCAGCCATGCCGCCGATATAGGCTACCCCGTAGTAATGAAAATCGTCTCCCCGGATATCCTGCATAAGACTGATATTGGTGGTGTGAGAGTAGGACTGGAGAGCCCGGAAGCCGTGCGCAGCGCTTATATAGAGATCGTGGAAAATGCCCGCCGCCTGATGCCGCAGGCTCAGATACTGGGGGTTGACATCCAAACCATGGCGAGAGGCAGGGAGGTCATTCTCGGCGTCAGCCGTGACCCCCAATTTGGCCCCATGCTCATGTTCGGGCTGGGTGGTGTCTACGTGGAAATACTCAAGGATGTAAGCTTCAGAGTCGCCCCCATTACGCGACTGGATGCCATGGATATGATTCACGAAATACGTAGCTATCCACTCTTGGCCGGGGTTAGAGGCGAAAAAACAGCCGATTTCCAGGCCATAGTCGAATGCTTGCTGCGACTTTCCCAACTGGTTACCGATTTCCCGCAGATTACGGAGCTTGACATCAATCCGCTAATGGTTGGTGAGGCAGGAAAGGGTGCTATCGCGGTGGATTGCCGGATGCGTATATCTATATAAAAGGGAATCCTAAGCAAGGAGGTGAGACAAATGGTGAACCTATATGTAGCCTCGATTGAGCCTTATTCTGGTAAGACGTCCCTGTGTCTTGCCCTGGGACTCCACTATAAAGCCAAAGGACTCAAGGTAAAGTACATGAAGCCCGTAGATGTGACCGGAGTCAAAGGTGGCAGGTCTGCGGGACTGGATGCTGCTTTCATCCGACAGCAACTGGGACTCACCGACCCTGTGGAGTGGCTATCACCACTGCCGTTCGTTTCTGATGCCTGGGAGGAAGCACTTAAAGCACCGCTGAGCAAGTGGACAGAAAAGGTCGTACAGGCTTACCAGAGCCTTTCGCCGGATTGCGACCTCATGATATTGGGTGGGACTAGGGATATGACCGAGGGCTATGCTCTGAAGCTGGCCGTCACTCATATTGCGGCACTTCTAGATGCCAAGTTGCTTCTGCTCGTCAACTATAGACCCAACCTGCCTTGGGATGGAATTCTAGCAGCTAGGGACAGCCTTGAAGGCCGTCTCATTGGTTTTGTGGTTAACAATGTCCCCGAGAGGCTTCTAGACAGACTAACCGGGCAGATGCAGAGGTTCTCAGAATATTACGGTATACCACTTCTGGGCGTACTACCACATGCTAAGCTTCTGTCATCCATAAGCGTCAATGAACTGGCCCGGCTTCTTAATGGTGAGATTCTGGTTGCAACTGAGAAAGACCAAGAGCTTGTCGAGAACTTCAGTGTGGGCGCTATGAATGTGGAGAGTGCCCTAACCTACTTCCGACGCACTCCCAATAAGGCAGTGATAACTGGCGGTGATCGAGCCGATATTCAACTGGCTGCCCTTGAAACCGATACCAAATGTTTAGTACTCACTGGCAATCTTTATCCCACCCCGGCTGTACTAGCTCAAGCAGTAGACCGGGGTGTCCCCATAATCGTGGTCAGCACTGACACGCTCACAACAGTGCGTAAAGTGGAGGATGAGATGGGGCACATCCGATTGCACCACGAACGTCAAATAAAGCTTCTGAGAGAGATGGTGGACAGCCATTTAGATTTTGCTACTCTGAGTAAAGCCTTAGGACTTTCGGTTTAATACGCCGTTTATCCTGCCGAGCCTTGAAAGTTTCTGGGTAACCAGCATAATTCCCATATATGCTAGTAACTAGACATCAGAGCGCAATCTAGAAGACTGGGTACATAGCGTTCCGCATCACACAACATACTATTGTTACCCATCATACTTCTTAGTGAATTGTTGTATGCGGAAATATTTGACTATCGCTAGAGATTAATCCTATCCATACACCAGGTTTGTTGCTGCCTCTTAGGCTGAAGCATCCTTAACTGGTACACCAATATACTTACGAACAACCGTCCGAAAATGGAATCCGTGGATGGCGAAGGTCATCGATATTGGGAAAGAACGAGGTCTTCTCAGCAGGGTTGAAACAAAGAATCCCCAATAAGGCCATCTCCCCCTGTCCGTAATACCCAGGAACCATACGGACCTGATGAACGCCCAGATGTGCCAAAACTGCAGGTGGGATATTCCCCTTCTTTTCTTAGGCTTGTACTGCTTCAAGAAAGTCTTGACCCGCATGTAATACTGCTTGGGTGAATAGATTGTAGTCAGAACCTGCCTGTAACCATTGATAAGTGTTTCGCGGTCCATCTTGGGAACGAAGTTCATGGAGCAGTCGGTATTATCGCCAGAGACGTTCTCTAGTAAGCGGTCCTCTTTTTTCAGGCGCTGGTACAGCTTCGTACCACGGGGTGCGTTCAGCAAACCGACCATTGCGACAACGATTCCGCTCTTTTGAACCAAGTTTATCTGGCTTTTGAAGACCGAGACTGGATCACTATCAAATCCCAGGATAAATCCTCCCTGCACCTGCAAGCCGTGATTTTGTATCTTCTTGACTGAGGCAACTAGATCACGGTTTATATTCTGACGCTTATTACACTCGGCCAGGCTATCCTCATTTGGGGTTTCAATGCCAACAAAAACGCTGTCGAAGCCAGCCGTGACCATCAATCGCATCAACTCTTCATCGTCAGCAAGGTCGATAGAACCCTGCGTGGATAGCGAAAAGGGGTAGTCTCGTTCCTTCTGCCAGTCAATTATTGCCGGCAGAATCTCTTCGCTTAGTTTTCTCTTATTGGCGACAAAGTTGTCATCGACAATAAACACACCAGCTCGCCAGCCTCGATTGTATAATGCATCGAGCTCCGCCAGGAACTGGTCTCTACTCTTGGTACGCACTTCGCGACCATTCAGTACAACGATATCGCAAAAGTCACAATCGAAAGGACATCCCCGGGAGTACTGGAGGCTCATCGTGCTGTATTTCCTGATGTCGAGGAGTTGCCACATTGGAAGCGGAGTCTTCCTGATATCTGGTCGTTCTTTGGATGTATAGATATGTTTAGGATGGCCCTTTCCCAGGTCTTGTATAAAGGCCGGGAGTGTAGTCTCAGCCTCATTAAGTACTAAATGGTCTACTTCCTCAAATTTCTCATATTCACTGGTAAAGAGGGGACCGCCGGCTACTATCTTAACCCCGAGTTTCTTGCATCTTCCGATAAGTTCCATCGCCGACTCCCTTTGCACTACCATAGCACTGACAAACACATAGTCAGCCCACCTGATGTCTTTGTCTGTAAGTGGGGTTGCATTCATATCTATCAGCTTTTTCTCCCATTCTTGGGGAAGCATCGAACTGACTGTCAATAGGCCCAGAGGCGGAAAAGCCGCCTTTTTGCAGATCACTCTTAACGCATGCCTGAGACTCCAGAAGGTATCTGGATATTGTGGATAAATCAATAGTGCTCTCAACTTACCCCACTCCGTTTCGCGGATAGATTTGGTCTACTCTGGTGTGAGTCAACGACTATACCGTAGTGTAACATGAATCTTGGCAAAAAAGCGAAATGCGGCATTCCCCGTATATGGGCTTCACCGTTATTGCACAAACCGCCCAAATGTGCAAAGTAAACGGGTCAAGTTTCTATCCACTCTTCATGTGGTCTACCAGGAATTTAAGAAATCGCGATTTTTGAAGGTCTTGACCGGAATGACCGATAATAGCTTAACCATTCACCGCCTTCGCAGCCATTAGTAGTCCATTCTTGAGCTTGGTTCTACATTCTTCCCGCAAACCGTGATTCTTCAGTATATCTGTAGACCGTCAGCGATAATGGGACACAGATAGGGCCACTAGAACCATAGACTGCAGGCAGGTGGCACAAGCTCCTGAGAGGTAGTAGACTGACTAAACAGTGAAAGGAGCGAGTTGTGTCT
>Ga0187886_1002135_pt1 | contig 16398 bp, 14 predicted proteins | sample June2016WEW_20_1_FD_133001 | JGI IMG/M metagenome (GOLD analysis project Ga0187886, IMG submission 133001) | Peatland microbial communities from SPRUCE experiment site at the Marcell Experimental Forest, Minnesota, USA - June2016WEW_20_150 | ecosystem: Environmental > Terrestrial > Soil >... | reverse complement strand
CATATTCAAGTTTTGAGAGATAGGGAGGTTGTCTATTAGTTGTTAAAAACATTCTAATAACTTTTTCTAAAATATCTTTGTCTATAAGCCGGAATTCATCCGCTACAATCATATTCGCGCGAAACCCACGCGAATGCTCTGTACTTGTTATAGCTTCTATGGTCGAACCGTTTTGAAACGTAACTAAGCACTCATTAAGACCAGTTTTTATATCTTTAATTTCTCTTTTTAAATTTGGGCTTAAACTACATAATATTTTATCAATTTTTTGAGTAATAATTAATCTAGCTTGCCCCTTTGTACCAGAACATAGTAGTATCATAGATCCCGGCCAAAGTACACAGCGAACACAGCAGATCAGCGATACGATGAAACTTTTGCTTTGCCCACGTGCAGCAAGATACATAAAAAAATCTACATGAAACGCCATGTAGATTAATATTCTTTGGAATAAATGTAATTTTATACCAAAATAATCTTCTATAAACCTTCCTGGGTTTTCACGATAAAAGGACGTCCAGAGCTTAAATCCTTCTCGTAAACGTTGATCTTTACTTAAATTTTCAACTAAGATATTTGGATTTACACTTTTTTTGTATATATCTTTAATCCCATGTTTGTATTTATTTCTATCTACTTGGAAATTACTATTTCTCGGCATTATTCACCACTTCATTTTCATTATCTATATGATCATTATAAATATCTTTATTTTCACTTAATACTTCCGTTACTGATTTGCTATCACCAAATTCCATTCCAAACATTCTACTAAAATGTCCAACAAACCACTCATTAATATATCTACCAATACCATCGACATCTTTAAATTCATCTCTTGGTTCGGGTATTGGTTCATCTTCTTCGATCTTTTTTACCCACTGTCCCCATGTACCTAAGCCCTCATTATCTGCGGCTGTCTCCTGAACCGGCTTGATATTAGCATCGTTCATTAATGTAGAAATCATTTTAACCAATTTTTCATAAAGAGATAAGTTACCATCTCTTAAAGCCTTATTTGCTTCACATCTAGTTCTAGAAATATCTTCATATAACATTCTTTGAATAGGGGTGTCTGATTTATAGGTATCAGTCAAAGATTTATAAACCTTTTCCATATATTCATAATCTTCTAATTCTAATTCATATCCCCATCGTTCTAACATATCATCGGTTATTTCAAAATTACTTTTAGGGCGTTTGACTATTTTACCTTTAGGTGCATCTTTAGTTTTAGATTTGTTATTTTTAGCCCTACTACTTATCTGATTTTGCTCAAAATCTCCTGTTATATTTGATTGTGCCTGATATTTACCTATTGCTTTTTGAATAACTAATTCATTAAAATTACCAGGCAAATCTTTACCATTTGGATACTTTCTTAACTCTCTGCTTTTAGCCCACTCAAAAGATGAATCCCAGTTAAATTTATTAAATTCAACATTATTCATTTTTAAATAATCTTTAAATAATTCTGCTGTAGTTATATTTTTGGTTCTACAATCTTTACACCAAATTTCATATCCAGTTTTATTGAATTTGGCGATAGCGAAATACTTTATATCTTTCGTAAGTCCACAATTTTCGCAGCGTTTACTTACTAAATCGGAGTTAGACATTATTCACCACCAAATTTATTTAAATAATTTTTATTTTATTTTGAAATAAAAGACTAATTTCATTATTAATTATCATTTTGATTATTCTGATCGTTTTGTTTAAATTTTGTTCTTTTTTTATTTTTACTCTTATTTTCTCTTTTTTCATAAGTATCCTTAAAATTTAAAATCATCAAACATGAGGAATCCTGTTCTAGAGTACATATCTCCCTATATTTACATCCACGACATTTACGATTATTCAAGTTACTTTAACCACCCACAACTTTCTTAATAAAATATTAATTATTTGATATATTGATTAATTTAAAATCTGACAATCAAATGCGACTTTTGTTCCCAAATAACTACAAATAAATTAAGAGTTCTGTAAAAATCAGAACTCTTACATATGAATAATATGTATATATGATTTTAATAACTTTAATAAAACTTTATAGTTGCCCACCAATGTCAAACTTTTAAATTAAATACTAAAAATTAGGTATTAAACAACCTAGGTCAAAAAAGTCCCACATTTTCGACAATATTGATTGATACTAACATTACTTGTCCCACAGGATGAACATATCAATCTTTCATTTACTGTTATAGGTTTTGTAATTACTTCATTATTTGTTTTATATCCCACTAATCGTAGTATAATTACATGTTTTTGATCCTCTAGTTTTCCAATAGATCCAATCTGAAATTTTTGGTCGCTCACACTACCTTTGACCGTCACGCCTTCCTCAGATTTAGGAGCAAAAGAATCTATTGAATCTAGAGTTACATCACTTGTACTAAAATTACAACCTTGTGCAGATACAAAATTAGTATTAATTTGTTTTTGCGTATCCTGCTGTACACTTTGCACGTTTTGTACATTGCAAAACCTTAAAACCAAATCGTTTAGATCGTTACAACCACTATTAACATTGTCGGAACAATAAGTACCCCCACTACTATAAGTTACGGTAGGATAGTTCGTCCAAGGATATATATTAGGATAATACCAGTAATTGTTATAGTGATATTGATCATGATATATGTGGTTAATATGATGTTGTATTTCTGGTTGTGCCTCGAAAGAATATTCTACACGGATACAACCATCGTCTATAAAGTCGCCTCTGTGTTCCGCAATTTCTTTACTCTTCTGTATGAAAAGGAATTTATTCCCCCTGTTTAAATCATCTACAAACCTTTCTAATTCTACATCTGAATTTGGGTTTACAATTAATTGATTACCATTTAGTATATCTTTTCCATCAATAGAAACAGAAACTAATGCTTTTACACTATTAAGGTTTTTAATTAATATTGAATATGTATTATTAAAAGGTAATCTAACAATATCTCCATCTTCTCTGAGAATCTTACCGTTTACTTTTATGACAACAACCAAATTTTGTTTATACACCAATTTATACCTCTCCTTTTTACGGTAGACGGAATAACTACCTAATATTTTAATTCCGTTGGATTAATTGGCTGGCAACCATAATCCTTAATGTTTATTTTAACTTTATTTTATCTAATTCAATTTAATTAGAATTTAATTTATTTAACCAATTATCTAAAATCTTTTCTATATTATCAAATTCCCAATAAGGTATTCTTAATAAAGGAATATTATTTTTCTTACAATACTCATTTTTAAGTTGATCGTGATAAATGGTTCTTTCATAAGACTCTTTTCCAAAAACATTTTCATCAAAATGACCTATACCATCATATTCAATTACGCCTTTTACTTTAGTTTTTTCTTTATCATAGAATAAGACAAAATCAGGCTTTAATGGATTACCCTTATCTGATATTAAACCAGGTAGTTTATTATATTGTGGCGTAAATATTTCATTATTATCTTCACAATAATGTCTTATTTTTTGTTCTCCTTTTGATTCATTACAAACGGGACATCTTGTACCATGAATAAAATTATCTGGTACTACACAATAATCATTTCCACATTTATTATGTTTAATTTTAATTTTAGTATCATAATTTTTATATTCTCCTAAAACTTCGTACTCATTACCAACTAATTCATAAACCTTTTCTTTAAATGTTTCAGTTGTATACGGAAGATGACCAAAACAATAAGGACATCTTCCCCCAAAAGAAAAAGCTGCAGGAAGAACACTATAACTTATTCCACAAATATTGTGTTGTAATAAAATTTTTGTTTGAGAATTTTTATATTCTTCTAAAACACTATATTCGTCTCCGACTAATTCGTAAGCCTTTTGTCTAAATGTTTCATCAGTATAAGGTACTCCACCTTTACATTTTGGACAACGATGATCATGTAAAAAACCACTTGGAGTGACTTCATAGGATGTTTCACATTCAGTATGTCTCATTTTGATTTTGGTTAAAGCTCGTTTATATTCTCCTAAAACTTCGTACTCATTACCAACTAATTCATAAACCTTTTCTTTAAATGTTTCAGTTGTATACGGAAGATTATTTGCGCATTTTGGGCAACGATGATCGTGTAAAAAATTAGCCGGAAGAGGGTCCCAATTACACCCACATACATTATGTTTCATTTTTATCTTAGTATTATAATTTATATATTCACCTAAAACACTATATTCATCACCAATTAAATCATAAACTTCTTTATTAAATTGTTCTTGCGTTTTTCTTGCTCTCATATTATTTATACCTCCTAATATAAATTTTCTCCTATAAATAAAAAGAGAAGAAGGATAGGAGAACACCTTCTTATCGTCAAAGATAGCTAATCCTTGACTATCCCTAAATTTTAATAATTAAATCTTACTGTAAATCAATTTCGTGATATGCAATTATTCCTTTGCCTTCTTCTAAAATTAATAAATTTTGCGAAGCATTTGCATTACTATGAACGATATTTCTTCCATAATCATCCGATCCTAACACAGATCCATTACCTATTGCTTTCTTACCCCTACTTCCGGTTTCAACATGAAAATTATGCAAATGACCATATAGAAAATAATTAATATCTTTACCATCCATCATTATATTATCTTTAAGTCTTTCAATCTTATTACCATTATCTTCGTGCCCATGCTTACCAAGAACCCAATATCCTAATATATTTTTAACTATTGCTTTATTATTAAATTTATAATTATATGTTATATTGGGGTGATTGTCTCCTAATCGTAATTTGCACATATGTAACATTAATGAAGAAAAATTATTTTCCTGTATCTCCTTATGCTTGTCTCCCGAATTACGATCATGGTTCCCGCCCACCCCGTCAAATTCTAAAATAAAATATTTACTTAAATCTACCAGCCAATTATATAATGTTTCTTCAAAGTGCATCATCTGTTCAACAACTGGATAAGCAATAGATGCAAGCTGATTACTTCTCATCGAGTCATGTTCAATAAAATCTGCCAAACCGTATATATAAATTTTATTAATTTTATACATTTGTCCAAATTCGACTATTCCTTCAAGAAACTTATATATTCTATCAACCATTATTTGAGGATTATATTCATTGTATCCGTTTGTATTAACAGGTTTTACAATTGCACCATCATGTAAATCAGATAACTGTACAATACCAACTCTACTATTGTTTCTTATAATTATTTCTTTATAAGGATTTCTTTTATATATATCTAAGTTTTCTAATGATTCTTGAATATATTCTGCTAAGACTGACGTTCTTCCTAAATCAGTCTTAAATTTTTCTAGTTGTCTTTTTTCTTCTCTAAGATTTTGGATTAGCAATCTATCATTACCTACCAAATTTTCTAAATTTGATAGTTTATTATCTAAAATAGATGATGTATTTTGTATGTTTAGCGAATTATTATTTTTATCCTTATTTCTATAAGCATATTTTCTTACAGTATCCCTGGCATGTTCCCCACTATTATATCCACAGATTTCTGCTAATTGTGCCCAGGTTAAATCAGTTTCTCCATTACGTTTTTTTAAACCTAATTCGATTAATTTATCTCTATCAATAAGAATCCAGTCCTTTCAATACTGACATAGGCTAAGTTAATTTGAAATCTAATTATTAAATAATTGAACCTCTCATGATTAAAATCATGAGATTCCTAATTCATAGACCAGACTAACGTCTGATCTCCAAAGGCTAATCCTGTAGTTCCTACAGTTAATATTCCAATTTCTAATATTTAGATATTATTAAATTATACTGCTAATTCTATTAATCTCAAACCTTCATTTAAAATATTCTTTGCTGCATTTATATCTCTATCATGCTTACTTCCACACTCTGGACATGTCCATTCTCTGATGCTCAAATCTAAATCTTGATACTTCCATCCACAAATATTGCATAACTTACTACTAGGAAAATATTGATCTATTACTACAATTTTCCTACCGTACCAGGTAACTTTATATTTTAACATAGTAGTAAAATTATACCATGATGCATCAGATATATTTTTTGCTAACCCATGATTCTTTAACATTTCTTCAATATTTAAATCTTCTAAACAAATCACTTGATTTTCATTAATAAGTTTAGTAGATAATTTTTGAAGAAAATCTATTCTAGCGTTAGTAATCTTTTCATAGAACTTAGCTACTTTAATTCTAGCCCTATCTCTATTCTTACTTCCCTTTTTCTTTTTAGAATGTTTTTTCTGTAGTTTTGCTAATTTTTTCTCATATTTATGATAATATTTAGGATTATCTATTATGTTACCTTCTGATGTAATAGCAAAATTTTTAATTCCTAAATCTATTCCAATATTATGCGAAGAAGCTAGTAATTTTATAGGTTCAGATACTTCACATAATATAGAGATAAAATATTTACCGCTAGGCACTTTAGATATTGTTACATTTTTAATCAATCCTTCTATTTCTCTTGATTTAGCAAACTTTATAAAACCAATCTTAGGAAGTTTAATTTTGTTATTTTCTATTCTAATATTATTTTTTGTTACATTTGTTCTATAAGAATCACGATTGTTTTTCTTAGACTTAAACTTTGGAAAACCTTGATTATTATTTCCTTTTTTAATTTCTCTAAAGAAATTCTGATAAGCCATATCTAGATTTTTAAGTGTTTGTTGAAGAGAGATACTATCAATTTCTTTAAGCCATTCAAATTCTTCTTTAAGTAAAGGAAGCAAATTAGAACATTGATTATAGGTTAAAGTTTGTTTATTATCTTTATACATTTCTATTCTTTTTGCTAAAAAGTAATTATAAATAAATCTATTTGAACCCAAATGTTTATTTATTAATATTTCCTGTTCTTTATTAGGATATAATCTAAATTTAAATGCTTTATATATTATTTAATTTATCTCCTTTCTAATTAATGTGTTATTTTGTTTATATATTATTCATATTATGTGATTCGACAATTCATCTCACGACTAAAGTCATGAGTATTCTTGTCGGGGTAATAAAAGTATAATAGGGGATTTATAAATTTCAGTCAGGACGCTCCCCTTTGACGTTTCCTGCTGATAAAGTTATTACTCTTCTTCGTCAACTTCTTTCTGAATAATCTTTACATCAACCATCAAACCACTAAGATCCTTTAAATACTTATTTATATCTTCAAGCTGAGAATTATCTTGTTCTTCACTAACGTCAATCAAAACCTTATCATCCTGAATAACTACTTTGCCTGTTGCCGCAAGAGAATACTTCTGCTCATGTTTAATTTTTAATCCAGGCTTTGCCATTAGTTAATTTAATCTCCTTTAAATTTTATATTTTAGTTTTTTAATTATTAATTTAATCATTTTTAAATTTAATTAAAAATATAACCTTGATTTCTTAATAATAAATATTCTTCTAACTGTTCTTTAGTATTATTATGTGTTCCATATATATTATGAAAACTACCTTTAATATTTGGTACATGGCAATTTTCACATAAAGTAATTCCATTATTAACATCAAGTCTTAAGTCTTTGTAATCAGAAAAATTTAGTATATGATGTGCATTTAAATTATGCCCTTTATTATCACTACATGCTTGACAAGTATAATCATCTCTTTCATAAACATCTATTCTCCATTGTTTATATTCAACAGAAGACATTATTTGATTTCTTTCAGATGATATACCACCTTTCCATTGAGGAGAATTTTGACCAGAATAGAATTCATAAGATCTAATTTTAATATCACATTTCCTTAATCTATTTGCAACAGTAGTTAAACTTATTTTTAATATTTGAGCGATTTTATTACAACTATATTGATATTTTAAATATAAATATATGATATCATTATCTTGTATATTTAAACCTTTGCTGATATCCCCATCTAAATCTAATTTATTTGCCCTACAATAAATAGACGATTCTGTTCTATCTAGTAATAACATATGTAATTCTTTTACCGATAATTTATTATAATTAAATTTTAATATATTAATTTCATCATTTGTCCATAAATTACCTAAATATTTATTTAATTCATTTGCTTTATTATAAATTTGATTTTGTGTTCTATTTGGTAATAGTAACATTATATCTTTTAACGAGTTATTATTTAATATTATATTAACTTCTTCTTGAGTCCAAAGTCTCCAACTTTTATATCTAGGTAATTTTAATTCTTCCATTTTATATATTAAAGATGCCCATTTTCTATTAGGAAATAATTCTAATAATTTATCCTGAGATAGTTCATAATTATCTTTTAATAATTGAATTTCAGAACTAGAAAAATGAACAACTTTTTCTTTAGGTTCTAAATCTGATCTATCTGCCTTATGTTTGATTGATGCCCAACTACGATTTAATAATTTTTCTAATTCTAATTTATTTAATTTATAATAATTATCTTTTAGTAATTTAATTTCTTCTTCCGTCCATTCTTTTCTCAATACAACATCTCTCCTTAGAAATAAATTTTCTCTCCTATATAGATATAATAGGGAAGAAAATTTGGAGAGATATTAAATTTTCTTGTTAGCGAGGGTAATTACTCCTTGCCTATCCCTATCTCCTTTGGCACTTTAAATTACATTTTATCTGCGATTTTTGCGATCTTGCTTCTATAAATATTTTGAAGTTCTATTTCAGTATATATATCTTCACCTCTAAAAACTTCACCAATTCTATTCATGCCATTATTAACTCCTTCAAAATCTTTTGAATCTACTTGCGTATATGGATCTCCGTCAATCAGCACTTTGGTCTGATCCCCAACTCTTTGTAAAACTAATTTCATCATATAAATATCATAATTCTGAGCTTCGGTTAAATATAAACAAACCCTTTTAGTTTCATACCCCCTAATATCTGAAGCAGGAAGTAGTTCAAGTTGATTTTGATTAATCAACATCTCTACCATCATTCTATCTCCAAGTTTTGATGCTAACATATTGCCAATGCTCGTCGAGATGAGCTTTTCGTCTTTATTTCCGGGGAGTGAGCCTAATCGCCAACTTCCCCTCGTGGGAACAGGATTAGAAATTATAATAATTTTATCTATTATTCTTTTCTCTAATGCATAAAAACAATAGTGTAAACTAAATAAACTTTTCCCAGTTCCTGCTCTACCTTTTATTACAATAATATTATTATTTTTATTTTCATTATTTAATAGAGCATCCACTAGGCATTCTTGATAAATATCTTTAGGTTTGATTTTTCCTAAGAAAGTAGACTCTAAATTATTTTTCTTTAAATCTAAAAATTTTCCATTTAGATAATGATATTTGTCTATAATATTATCATTATAATTAATTAAAACATATTGATTATTTAATATTTTAGTATTATTTAACAAAATATCATCATTTATTTCTATATTTTCACTATTTTTATTACTTTTTTCATCGTTTTTATCAATTTTATCTTTATTTTCACAAAATCTTTGATAAAAGTCAGCTAATTCTTGATCATTTTTAGGAATATATTCTATTATTCCTTTATACTTATCTTTATTTATATTATTTATGTTAGCATTAGCATTATTAGTTATTAGATTATTTTCTGCCAGTAGACTACAACCCCTTTAATATAATTAATCCACATCTAATCCACATTACCTATTTACATCATCTATTAATTTAATCCGTATCTAATTCGTTACCGCTATAATCATCCTCTTTCTTATTTTTATTATTTTTGTCTTCAAAATCTTCAAAAATACTTAAGGGAAGATTATGCTCAAAATATTTATCCGTATTTCTATTAATAAAGTCATTACTATTTTTTATTTCTTTAAATATTATTTTTGCTTTTTCGTAACATTCATCTTTAGTTATACTCCGATGTTCGATAAATAGTATCTTCATAATTTCTTTAATACTATATCTATATTTTTTTATTGTTTTATCTAAAGTTTTATCTGTTAAATATTCCATGAAAATTATCCCTTCATTAATGATAATACGATTTTTTGAAGCAAAATAGTGGTATTTCCGAAAAATTATTTTAATAAATATTCTATTAAACCTATCATCTCTTCTGATACCCGAATTTTATCTAAAGCATCTTGAATATAATGGGCAACAGTACTTCTATCAATGCCTAACTTACTAGCAATCTCCTCCTGTATCATGTTTCTGTAGTAGTACATATACAAACATCGATATTGTTTCTGCGTTAAAATACTTGCCAATAACTTTAATAAAGATTTTTTAAATAATTTATCATGTACTAATTTTTCAGTATTATAATTATTCTCATTATTTTTATTATCAATAGGCACCAACCCCGTATTAGACGATTTATTAAAAGTTAGATTTGCCAATTCTTGAATCTTTTTATTTGTATAATATCTATCTTTAATTGGTAGATACTCTTCGATGTAAATTAATTTCTCTACCATCTCTTTTTCCATATCATAAACTATCTTACGTTCTTTAATTTTATCTTTATCAGTTGTATTGGTGTATTGTTTTCTAATTTTATTTACAACTTTACGTAATAATCTATAAGATTCTAAATACTCTTGATATAAATTAGACCAATATTCTGATTCTCTATGTTTTAGATTGTCTTCTATAATTTGACCATATATATCGTATGTCAACCATATTGCACTCCTTTGTATTATAGATATTAGAGTCTATAATCTAGTCCTCCTTTAATATAATTAATGTAAATTAATATAATAATAATAATATTTCTATTATATTTCTTTTATATTTCTTTTATTAACCATGATTTTCTTGCACCAAATCTTTTCATCTTACTAAATTTAGGTATTGGCTTTAAAACAATTTTATCTCCATGAATATTCATTAAAATAGCATAACCTGTACTCATTCTTCCTTTAATAAAATATTCTTTACCTAAATATCTTATCTTATCAAATTTTCTAAATCCTTGGATCTTACCAGTGGGAATTTTCTGTTCCGATCTAACTCCTTTTGTTTGTTGATAATCACCTTTAGAAATACATTTTTTAAACAGTATTATATTAGTTTTAAAATTAATATCATCATATTTTTCTTCATTAAATTTATCTAAACTTGCAATTGTCACAGCATCATAATAATGTTCTTTAGGTAAATCCATTAATTGTCTATGCTCTTTGGTTATAAATCCAAAAGTTTCTTTTGCTTCTGGCAATAGTTTTAATAATTGTATTCTTATACCATTCATTTGCGTAGCATGTTTTAATTGTCCTTTTAATTTACCCTTTAATTTTAAATCAATTAATCCATGATGTAGTTTATCATGACATGTTTCACATAAAGTAATTAAATTTTCTGGTTCGTCGCTTCCTCCGTTTCTTCTAAAAATAATATGATGAACATGTAATCTTTTATCTTTACTTTTACCTTTACAATGTTGACAAGTATAATTATCTCTATCTAATACATATGCTCTAGTATTTGCATATCCATAATTAATACCTTTTTGATATAACCATTTATTAATCAATACTTCTGGATTTTTCAAAGCATGTGGATCAAAAGTTGCGGTTTCTAATATTAATTTTGTTATTGGTAAAATAGATTTTACAAAATTAATCTCTTTTAAATGAGAATTAATTTTACTAATCATTGTTGGTGAAAATCTATCTTTTTTAATTGAATTTTTTCTATTTAACCATCTTGGTTTTCTATATCTAGTTTTTCTATTACGTCTATTTCTGCGATATTTACTACGTCTTTTCATTTTGTCTGCTATGTCATTTCTTATTTCTATTTCTGACAAATATAATATATTATTATTTACATCAACCGCAGCAGAACCAATTTTACTACTACCGGTATCAATTCCTAATGTTATATCTTGTAAATAATTAGTAGTTTGATATAATAATTTAATAGTAAAAGGTGTCCTTTTGATTACTTTTGCCTTATTTTCTTTAAGTAATAATCTTGCTATTACATTAGTACATGGCATTAAAGGTTTGTTATCTTGTGAAATTACATAAACTATAGTTAAAATCAGACCTTTCTGATAGATACTCTACTTTACTGTAGGTTATGCGTATCCTATTATTACCATAATAAGAATCCGTCATCATCTCGACAATGATAATTAGGCTTTTTGCACTCATAATACCGAACCTTACCTCAATTCTATTTAATTATGAGCGACAGGGCAATGGTCTGATGCGTCAACCATAGGTGTCATGACTTAATTATCGTAGTATTTGTTTCTAAATACTTAATCTGGTGAACTTAGCATTAGATGCCTACGATTTTAATCGTGGGTAGTTCACATTTATTTCTTATTTATCTTTCCCTTCTTCATTCTCACTCTCGTCTTTTCTAAATTTCTTAAAATCGATAAGATTACCTTGTTCCGCCTTAGACTTTCTTTTAGCCTTATCAATAGCCTTTTTATTCTTCTTGGCTTTTTTATCTTCATCTACAGTAGGTAGATCATCAATTTCTCTGTTAATTACAATTCGTAAACCTAAAAATTTAAGCACATCAAGATCAACCTTCCCAGAGATTACATCATACACAGGAATATCACACATCTCTGCCACATCAAGTAGAGCATTAAGTTCTGTTTCACTAGTAACTGTTGATCCTTCGTTATTAAATAAGAGATGAAATAGTTTATCTTCACCTTGTTCTGCTTCTCCATCGCATTCTATAGATTCGTATTGCTTTATTGCTTCTGATATTTCTGGAATAAAATTGTGTTTAGAAATAGGGGTGTCACCTCCTTTATAAATTAGAATAATGAATAAGAATAATATAGTTGAATCTCTGCACACGCTAAAGCGTGGCGGCTATGTCACGCATTAGTATAGATAATATAACAATAATATTAAAATAAATTGTTTTTATTTTATATTGATATTATACCATAAATTGAATATAATTACAAGGGGTTATTTGTGAAAATTGTCTAAATAATGAAAATAATTTTATATTGGTTTTTTAAAATAATTTTCATTTAATTTTAGGTAATCATTATAGTACATCCAACGATAACCACCTGACGTTTTAAGTTTGCCTCTACATACATCTCCAATATGATTATGATTATAATTATAAAATTTTACGGCGTCTTTTATTGAATTAAATATTTGATTAGTATCTATGTTAATAACTTTATATTTATATTGTTTATTTAATATATCATCTATTTCTTTTTGAAATAATTTTAAATAATCATCATAATATAACCAAAGATAATTACCTGCTGTTTTTTGTCTACCTAAACATGCAGAAGAAATGGTATCAATACTTATATTATAAAAAATAGACGCTTCTGTTATTGAATTAAAAACTTTTTTAGTATTTAAATTAATAACTTTTTGTTTTCTTTTAGATGGACTTAACTTAATATTAATTAATTTATCTATTTCATCTTGAGATAGTTTTATATACTCGTCATAGTACATCCAAATATATCCCCCTGCAGTTTTTGTTTTATTTTGACACGCGAAACTAATATTACCATAAGAGTTCATATTATAATATTTAGCAGCATTAATTATTGAGTCAAAAATTTTATTAGTATTCAAATTAATTACCGATCTAGAATTAATAGGAGGTTTATTATTTGTAAATCTTATTTTACCTTTAGGATAATCACACCAATTTAATAAAGTTCCTTGCTTTAAATATTTTCTAATTGTAGATACGCTTATATGCATTTTATCACTTATTTCCGTAGTACTTTTTAAACCACTATTCCATAAATCACAAACAATTTTAATTAATGAATTACAAGCAAATTCATGACATTTTAACCAGTCTATATTAGAAAGATCATATAATTTTGCTAATTTACTGTTTAAAATATTATTTTTAATATATTCTAATTCAGATTTTTTACAATCAATTACTATATAGTTTATTATATTATTATTTATTGCTAATTCTTCCTTGATTTTGTCATTCTCTTGTTCTTCTTCTAAGGTACGACCGCCATAAAAATTAAATCCATTTTCTTCATAATGTTGTTTACCATGTGTTTCTACTATAGCATTATTATTAATTATAAAAAAATCATATATTTTACCCATTGCCCATTTAAAATCACTTTTTTGATATTTAAAATTTATATCTAAATTATAAACTAATTGATCTAATAAACTATACATAAATTTTTCAGAATAACTAATTCCATCCGAACATTTTGGACATGATAGACCATGCCTAGTAACATTACTAATTATTTTATTTTCAATTAAATTTTTGCATTCAGGACATATCCAATTTACTTTTGAATGACTATATTGTGTATATTTATATCCATCTTCAGAATTTGCAAGAAATCTAGCATATTCGGGATTGGTAGTCCACATATCATTGTAACCAATTAATATTTGTTGATTAATACATATAGGGCAACACGACCCATTTATTTTCCTAGTTCTACTTGAAATATTTGCATACCATTCGTGTCCTTTTTCACATATCCACCAAGCTTTTTTATGAGTACCCCAAGTAACATCATATGGTGTTAAATCACCATTCTTAGTTGGATGCCATTGTTGAGTAATTTCTGGATGTGTAGTTGCTAAACAATTTGATAATCCTATTTTTTGCCCAGTACAATAAGGACACCGTTCGTCCTTATACATATATGTCCAACATTTATTAAATATCTTATTATCTATTAAACATCTCCACTCAAGTCTTGTACTACAATTTATATATGTGTTACTAACTAATTCAAATGATTTATTATTTAATTTACACCATAATTTAATATTATATATTGTATAAAGATTTCTTTTATTAAAAAATTTAGTTCTAAGATTTTTATTTTGTTTTAGACTATTTATTGTACAAAATATTCGATAACCATCTTCGGTTTCAATATTTGTAGGCGTACTAACATTTGTATATTTTCCAATTATTTTAAATTTATAATTATTCCACAAATATTCACATATTTGATCGTATGTAAATTTATGTCCTTTTATAATTCCATCTTCTCCTCACCATTATTTAATAAATCCTTTAAAAAAGTTCTCTTATATTTTATTTTATCATTTTTCACAAATTCATTAAATATATATGGATCACAACAAATATACAATTGAGATTCTGCCCTTGTTATGCCGACATAAAGCAAACTTCTAGCACTCATAAATTTATGAGTCGTATCAATTCCCATTATAACTATAGGACTAGATGCTCCCTGAAATTTATGGCAAGTAAAGGCGTATGCCAATTCTAAATTTTGTAATTCCCAAAAATCGTATAATATTATAAAATATTTATTATCATTTTCAAATTGCACTGCAACATATTCATTATTTTTTGACTTATCTATAAATAAAATCGTTCCAATGTCGCCATTTATAATTCCACAATCATTTTCAATAGGTTTTAAACTTAAATCATAATGTGTAGCATCATAATTATTTTTTATATTTATAATACGATCTCCCTCACGAAACAACCTTCGTAATTTACCGTATTCAATTTCCTTTTTTAAACCATCTTGAGGGTTATTAATATCTCTTAATAATAAATTTACTTCTTTTGTACCTGAAGTTCCTTTACGCATTGGAAGTAACACAGCAATATCATTAAATGAATATCCTTTTACAAGAAGATATTTATATATTTTAAGAATATTATTTACTGTCACTTCCTTTTTTCCTGGAATTAATATAGCGTCTTTACTATTTCCGTATTGATGCGCCTTTGTTTCTCCGTTAGAAATAAAACATTTGCTCATTCTAACCTTTGTGGCTAATTCAATAATTCCAGATTCAAGTGCTTGCCTGTGAATTTTGTTAAGGGAAGTTATAGCAAATTTATTACTACAAATTAAATCATTCAAAATACTTCCAGGAGAAATCGATTCCAACTGTGCGGGATCTCCAAGAATTATTAATTTACTACCATTTTTTAAAGATCTAATCATATTTAAAAAATTATAAATACCTACCATTCCTGTCTCATCAGATATTGCTATAGAATAGGGAAGGGGATGATATTCATTAAACCTAAAACCTAGTGGTGTCCATTGTAATGCTCTTTCGTAAGTAAAAGCGTCTCTACCTGTTAAATTGTGCAAAACTTTACATGCGCGAGCAGTAGGACTAATAAGAATATAGTTTAATTTAACCTGATCTAAAATATTTAATAATCCATTAACTAATGTAGACTTACCAGATCCAGCATAACCTACTATTATATTTATATTATAATTTACTAGATTATAAAATCCTTTACATTGCTCTTCCGTATATTTAAATCCTTGTGTTTCTTCTTGTCGGGCAATAAATTCTGAAATATAATTATTTAGATTTTCTTTGTTACAAAATTGATTGTCGCATAACTTAAAAACATTATCACTATTTTCTAGTCTTAATAAGTGATCTTTGATTTGTACTTCAGTATTATATGCTAATTTTGTAGCAACCCGCATATCATGTATAT
>Ga0187886_1002133_pt1 | contig 16404 bp, 17 predicted proteins | sample June2016WEW_20_1_FD_133001 | JGI IMG/M metagenome (GOLD analysis project Ga0187886, IMG submission 133001) | Peatland microbial communities from SPRUCE experiment site at the Marcell Experimental Forest, Minnesota, USA - June2016WEW_20_150 | ecosystem: Environmental > Terrestrial > Soil >... | reverse complement strand
ATCCGTGTGCTTGCCAATGAGTATCGCCGCGATGCCGAGGCCGTAGGGAATGCTGGCCACAAAGGCGGTCCCCGACAGCCGCCCGGTCAGGCAGAAGTACCCCCCGCCTATCATGAGGGGTCCCCAGACGAGGAGGCTGGCCAGCTCGCCGAGGCCGATCGACTTCAAGCTTCTCGGCGCCGCGTCGTATAGATAGAGGAGTACAAGTCCGAGGAGGACAAAAATGGCGGCGATGTAGCCTCGCTCAAAGACGAAGAAAAGCCCGATGAGGGTGGCGATGGTCAAGAGGATCCAAATGCCGAGACGAAGGGCGTTCTTGGTAAGCACCTTGTGGGCGAGGGGATGGATCGTGTAGGTCACACGAGGCGAATCGGGGGTGTCATGGCCGCGCACGAAACCGAAGTAGTCGTTCGAGAGGTTACTGATCGCGTGGAGGATCATGAATGCAAAGAGGAGGGGGATGATGTACCAACCCGCCATTCGGCCGCTAGGAAGCGCGAGAAGGGCCGCGATGATGGCCGCCTGCGCCGAGATGACAAGGATCAGCAGTCTCCCCGCATAGAGCCACCGCGAAACCAGATCGAGCTGGTCGAGAGGAAGTTGATGTTTGTAGAATCCCCGCAGAGCGTCCAGCCACAGCTGATAACGGGAAACACTTTCACTCATGTGGGGGGACTCCTGTCTTCAGGGATTCTCGTCACAACCGTATTGACAATCATTTAGGTCATAGGACGACGGCTGCTGCCACGGGCGCGCGGCGCGGAATCTGCTTCCTGCGGCCCCGGGCGGCGACGTTCTTCTGCCTCGGACGCGGCATGGACTCCCTCCTCAAACCTCACATGGCGGGCGTCACTTCTAGGAGACGATCCCGCACATACCGGCTAGATGAAAAAGTCGTAGCTCTCCATGAAATTCTTGATATCGATGATCTGCCCAACTTTAAAAGTGACCAGAGAATCGAAGAGCTCTTGTTGCTCGCTGGAAACGAGCAGATCCCGGATGGTGGAGTAGAAATCCTTCACTTTCTCCTCGCATTCCAATATGCGTTCAAATATCTCTTTCGGTGTCGAATCCTTCTTGAACTTCGTTTTCGGAATGAGATCATCCGTTCGCACATCCAAAGAATACCTGACCCATTCCGTCTTGCCGTATTTCTCCACATCCACACTTTCCAATACCTGGAGGTTTTTGATCAGCTTGTCCCGCAACATCGCAACCACCTTCTTGGATTTTTCGTCCCGGAAGGCAACCTCGGCCACATCATAGAGGTCTTTCAACTCCCTCTCCCAGCCTACGGTGAGATTCAGGATATCCTGTAAATCTCGGTAGGGCATGGATCTTCTCCTTTCATTCGTTCGTCCAAGACCGGCGCGAATGGACTCCTTGCATCAGAATTTATCATACAGTATGAGCTCCTGCTTCATTCCCTTTGCTGTCAAGACTTTCAAGGAAGCATCGATCATTGGCTGCGGACCGCACAGGTACGCTTCTGCATTACTCGCGTCCCGTACATGCTTTTCAACGACCTGGGTAATCAGCCCGACGTCTCCTTCCCATTGGTCCGTCGGCTTTGGATCAGACAGGGCGGGGATATACTTGAAACTGGGATATTCTCGCTCCAATTGCCTCAGTTCTTCCGTATAGAACAAATCCTTTTTCGACCTCGCTCCAAAGAAATAGGTCGCTTTCCGCAGCATGCCTTTTTCTGCCAGACTGGACAGTATTGACCGGATAGGCGCCATTCCACAGCCGCCGCCTATACAGACGATGTCCCTCATCGAATCTTCCCGCAAATAGAAGTCTCCATAGGGTCCTGTAATAGTCGCAGAACTGCCAGCTTTGAGGATTTCATGGACATATGTTGAACATAATCCTCCCGGGACAAGACGAATGATCAGCTCTATTTCATCCCCGTGTGACGGTGAAGACGCTATCGAATACGCGCGAAACTCTTCCGTTCCAGGTATTTTGAACTGTATGTATTGTCCTGGTTTGAAATCGATCGTGTCCGACGAATCCAAACGCAGTGTGAGATATTTTATGTCGTGGGTCAATGACTCCACTTTTGTCACCATCGTCCTGTATTCTTTTGTGCCTAGCAGGTATTCAGGGAAGGATATTTCTATGTCTTTTTTGACTTTCACCTGGCATGCAAGCCGAACCCCCTCAGCTTTCTCTTCTTTGCTTATGAATACCGCCTCGGTTGGAAGAAGATCCCCGACATCCGTCAAAACCTTCGTCTTGCAAAAACCGCACGTCGATTTGCCGCCACAGGCGGACGGGATGAATATCTTGTTCGCTATGAAGTATGAAAGAAGCGTCTCGCCGCCTTTGACCTTGAATGTCTTCTTGCCGTTTATTACGATCTTGCATTCTCCATAATCGACGAGCAGTCTCCGCGCTATGGACAGCATGACGGAGATTGCCACGAGTATCGCGGTCATGACGATCAAAGGTACTGCGTTCACTTTAAACAACCGTCCTCACTGTATACCGAGAATGCCGGCGAATCCAAGAAACGCCAGAGCCATCACACCGGCTGTGATCAAGGTTATACCTCCGCCCTTGATTCCGTTGGGTATATCCGCTACGAGAACCAGTCTTCCACGGATAGCCGCCATTGTCACTATTGCAAGCGTCCAGCCGACTGCAGAGCCGAAGGAAAAGAAGATTGTTTTGAGGTAAGAGTAATTTCTCAACACCATGAAGAGGGAGATCACAAGGACTATTGAATTGGCGGCGATCAACGGCAGAAACACTCCGAATAATGCCTGGAGAGCAGGGAAGAATTTTTCTAGAACCATCTCGAGCAATTGCACTGTGGCGGCTATGGTGATGGTGAACACAACAAAAGAGAAAAACTCACTTTTCGTGGGGACCAGAATCAGATAATAGATGGGCCAGTTCACAACTGCAGTAAGCGTCATGACTATCATCACGCAGACACCCATGCCAAGAGACGTTTTCAGGCTCCTCGACAAAGATATGATGGGGCACCAGCCCAATAGATACGTCAGTGCGATGTTATGGGTAAAAATGGCCGCAAGCAGAATCGTTATCATTTCACCCATGGAGATGCCCCAGCTTCTGAGGATCCACTTTCGCAAGTGTTCTTGTGATCCAGAGGTAGATGCTCAGCACAAAAAATGCCCCGGGAGCCATACCAAGCACCACCCAGTTCGTCCACCAGGCGGGGGTGACTTTCACGTCCAGTATTGTTCCGAACCCGAAGAATTCCCTGATAACCGACAAGATCAGCAACGTGTATGCAAACGCCATGCCCGAAGAGAATGCGTCCAACATCGAGTAATAGACGTTGTTCTTCATGGAAAACTCTTCAAGCCTTCCCATGAGGATGCAGCTCGTAATTATCAGTCCTATATAAGGACCGAGTGCCTCGGCAACAGCGGGAAAGAACGCTTTCAAGAATCTGTCCACAATTATGACGAACGAGGAAATGACTATCATGTAGATGATCACTCGCGCGCGCTTGGGAATCAGGTTCCTCATTGCCGAGATTGTGGCCGCGGTCACAACAAGGACGAAAGTAAACCCGATCCCTATCGCGATTGCGTTGGCCACCTTGTTGCTCACTCCCAAGGTCAGACACATGCCAAGCACTCCGCAGGAGACCGGATGGTCTTTCCACAGATTGCCTCGCAATATTCTGTATGATTTTGTGTAGGCAAGTTTTTTCAGCTGGAAACCCACGTTCCTCACCTCCTGTACGCGGCCACGGCCGACGTGACTTGCGCGTTTATCAGCCGCTCAAAAGCCTTGCTCGTCAATGTCGCGCCGGTTATCCCGTCCACCTCGTTGTCTTTTTCCGCCCTGCGTCTGTTGACGATTTCGATCGTGGGCATGAATTTTTTGTTTTCGAAACCTGAAAGATATTTCCTCTCCGCCAACCTTCCCCCGAGGCCGGCAGTTTCTTCCTGGTGTATGATCATGATTTTCTTGATCGTTAGTAGATCGCTCGCCAGGGAAATCACACCGCGTATTGGCCCCCACAGCCCTGAGCCGTTGAACTCAAATGCGATGTCCTTGTTTTTCGTTACGTAGTATGTCTTTTCTCCCTTTTTCACCACGTCGATGTTTTGATTAAATGCCGTCTCCAAATCCTTCTCTTGGTAACTGATGGCATGCGCCTCGAGAATAGTCCGTTTCATAGTCGATTCGTCGTTCTTCGCGATTCGAGGAGCGGTGAGAGAATTCACCGCGAAGATTACCGCAGACAGCAGCATGCCCAGTATCACCACGAAGAATATCATTCGCAGATTGTCTCTCATGGCTTTATCTCTTCGCAGGCTTGTATTTCACACTCAGGACTATGTGATCTATCAAGGGCGCGAAGGTGTTCATGAGTATTATGCTGAACATCACGCCTTCCGAGTAACCGGAGAGGCTGCGTATGAGAAGGGTGACTATGCCGAGCATGACGCCGCCAATGAACTTTCCGGCCGCGGTCATCGGAGAAGTCACCGGATCAGTTGCCATGAAAAACGCGCCAAAGAGAAGACCGCCGGTCAGAAGCTGGATCTGGGGTGGGGCAATCTTCCCTGGGGCGAAGGCGTTGCCCAAGGCGGAAAATGCGGCGACTGTGGCCAGATAGGCAAGAGGCAGGCGCCAGTTGGAGACGCGGGTGAGCAGGAGAAAGAGCCCACCTGCTATGACGCCGATGCGGAAAAGCTCTCCCATGCTCCCCGGGGTCAGGCCAAAAAGCAGGTCCCTGATAGGCGGCATAGGCAGACCAGCACGAAAGAGGTTCAATGGTGTTGCCGATGTAATGGCATCGGTGAAGGGCGCTCTCCAGGAAGCTGACAGCATTTCGGGGAACGCGATCGTGACAAATAGTCTCCCGACGAGGGCAGGGTTGAAGATGTTTTTCCCCGTCCCTCCGAAAACCTCCTTTCCGAAGAACACACCGAAGGCAACGCCCACCGCCACGACCCACAGTGGTGTCGTGGGGGGCAGCACGAGGGGGAAGATGAGGCCTGTGACCAGGAAGCCTTCCTCGATGTCCTTCTTTCGGACCAGGGCGAAAGCGACCTCGACAATGCCCCCACAGACGTACGAGGTGATGATCATCGCGAGGGCGTACCAGCCGAAATACACGATTGCCGCCACCGTGGAAGGCAGGAGCGCGATGATGACGAGGGCCATGTAGCGTTTAATTTCGATATGGTCAAGGATGTGCGGCGCCCCGGCCGTGATTGTCCTGGCGCCGAAGAGGATTCCGTTCAGGGTGTTGAATATCACCGCAAAGCGCCGAACAGACTTTACTGCGCCCAGACGCTTGAAAAGGGTTGTTCCGTTCATAGTGCGGGTTCCTTCAGCGAGATCCCTTTCAAGCGCTCCGGCGGCACGTCGAGAGAGACCTCCCGATAACCCTCCGCCGCGATTCGGGCTTTGCCCTGGCGGATGAGGGAGGCAAGGTCAATCTTGGAGGTGCAGACGTATGTGCAGAGGTTGCAGTCGATGCAGCGGGTGATTCTGTAGCGAAGGATCGTCTCGTCGATGATGGCGCGTTTCACATATCTGTGCAGGAGGCTGGGGAGGATTCGGACCGGGCATACGGATTCGCAGAAACCGCACGATATGCAAGGCCTCTCCTCGCCATGGAGATTGGTGTCAGCCTCCTTCCCGAGGGGAAGGAAGCGGGATGCAAAGGTCAATGAGTAGGAATCCTTTCGGAAACCAGGTCCCGCGAAAGGGAGGAAACCTTCCTTTTCCTTCTCTGGCACCGCGATGAGGTTGTCGGTCTCCTGTCCGATAGGGGTCGAGGCGGGATGCGCGATCTTCCTCCCTGTAAGCAGGCTGTTCTCGACGAGCCTGAATCGGCCCATGCTTCTGAGCCGGGGGGCGACGATGTCAGAGACCACAGTCCCAACCCTCGCACGCACGTGGGTGTTCCGCGTGAATCCCGGTCCGCTGAGAGCCACGATCCTGTCGATCGCGGGTTTACCGAGGACGACGGCATCGTGGACCGCCAGCACGGTCTGAATGTCGAGAACAAGAACCCCGCAGTTGATGGCCCGGTATCCGCGCGGGAAGGGTCTGCCAAGGACCACGGGCAAGAGCATTTCCTCTCTTTGCTGGGGAAACTTCGGCTTGAGGAGGTGGAACGTGATTCCTCCCTGCGGCGCCGCGGTGGATAGCTCTCGAAGGAGCGAACGAGATCGCGTGTCGAACGCGACGGAAAATCCCGCCGTGGGGTAGATCCTGCGCAGGATGTGGATGGCAGAAGCCAGGTCCGCGAGACGCAGGCCCGCGATCAGCGGGATCGAGGGACTGTACACGTCGGCGCTGACCCCGTTTATGATGACGCTCTCAACGTCCGTCGCCGCAATCGCCGCGGTGTCGAACCGGGTCGGAATCGCCGAAATCCCCGACTGGGAGATGATCCTTTCAATGGTCTCGGGAGGGCCGCTCGCCGCTTCCGGTCCCGCCATTTCGATTTGCGTCCACCCCGGCGATCCGTTGGCCCTTATAATGATGGCGTCAGGTTTTCCGTCAGCCATTCGAATATCATCGACGCTGCCCGACACTGACGACAACAGAATGGCGGCGATGTTGCCGGGTGCCCGGGCGATGACCTGCCCAGCCTTGACCGGCGCTCCCTTCTGCACGGTCGAGTGAAGGGACACTCCCTGCGGATCCGTCAGGCTGAGGATAACGTGGTGCGGTACCCCAAGATCGACGAGCTCACTGAGCGGCTGACCGATAAAGTTGCGAAAAACGTATCCGCCGGCAAATGTCCTGGCTCTTGCGCTCGTGGCGGCCTCCTTGTCATGAGCAGTTCGCGAGGCAGGATTCTCTCTTCGCAGGAACCATGGCGGCATCAAGCTGGCACCCATGGAGGCCAGCGCCCGAACATGCATTGTCAAATGCGCTCTCCGAAGGATTGTCGCCGCGGACCCTGCGCAGACGGTTCGCCCGGACTAGATCTCTGCCGCTGGCATTGTGGCGCATCATCACGTTCACCCGGGCTTTCTTCACGATCCTCAAGATCCCGGGTGTACCGAACGGTGGCAAGAATCCCGGCACCATGACCTGCCGGTCATCCATGATGCGTCCTCCTCTCCCGCCCATGCTGATTCTGGCTTCAAAGAGAACCCCAGCGAATTGCTCAGATTTTCTGGAAGGCATTATGCAATTAGTCGAGCGATTCTGTCAAGATATTTTTTGATTCTTGCTTCGTGACGACAATCTCGCGAATGGTTCAACATAATCAAATGATATCCCTATGGTGGCGCCAAGAAACACCTCCTGACAGAAACAGGGGGCGAGAAACTCGATACTCCGGCCGGCGTTAAGGGCCACGGGCACTCTGTCACGCAGCCGCCGGAGAAGGCGCGTGTGGAGATCCTGCGAGCGCGCGCCCTAGAGGATTTTGAATGGCGCGTTCATCCGCGCGTGCCGTCATTCGCGATCGAGATCGCCCGGCAGGACTCCCGGAACTCGCTGACCGCGGACATGAACTCCTTCATCATCAGCATCGAAAGGAAGCGGCCCCTCTTTGTGAGGCGGCCGGTCGGACGCATCCCACCGGCCGCGGCCATCATCAGCAGCTCCTTCCAGAGCTTCAAGAGAGGGAGATAGCCGAACTTCCGAACCGCTTCCTTGGGATCGACATGGCCGCCGAACAGCCTCGTGAGGAAGTGATACCGCATCCTTTCGGTTCGGAGGAACCGTTTCCTCACGATGACGGGGAATTGCCTCTCTCCGATTTGCCGTATGTACTCCGAGATCGAGAATGTGTTCGCGTAGAAAACTCCGCCGACATATCCGAAGGATCCGGCACCGAGCCCCGAATAGTCCTCGCACTCCGTAATATACTCGTCAATGTGGCTCTTGCCGTTGAGTGAAAAACTCCAGCCGGAGGAGATGCGGTAGAGATCCGAGAGTCCGTCGACGATGAGGTCATAAAACTTCCGGGGAGGCACATCCGGTCGAGAATCAGACGCGGGAGCCATGAGGGGGTAGAAAGTCACCTGATCCGGCAAGAGCTCCCTGATCGCCAGGATGTCCTTTTTCAGCATGGCAGTCGTTTGGCCGAACACGCTGAAAATCATATCGACATTCACGGTCTTGAAGCGCGCAATGCTCCGGGTGAGTCGCTCGCGAGTCTCGTCGCCGCCGATGTGCTGGTTTCTGGCCAGACCGCGCAAGACCACTTCCTGGAAGCTCTGCACTCCGACAGAGAGCCGGTTGACTCCTTCTTCCTCCAGAAGGGCGTACAGTGGCTCTGTCAGGTGGTCTGGATGCGTTTCGACGGAGATCACGGCCGGATTCCACAACGATCGAACGAGGGCAATGGTGCGCACCAATTCCTCTGGCAGAACAGTCGGTGTCCCCCCGCCAAAGTAGATCCTGTCGAAAGTGTAGCCCCTTTCGCGGTACATCGCGATTTCCTCTCTCAGTGCCGCGAAATACCGGTGGGCGAGGGCCTTCTCGAAACGCTCCCGGTAGAAAGTGCAGTACCCGCACAGTTCCTCGCAGAACGGAACGTGAAGGTAGGCCTGGAGCGGTTTCCCGTTCCGCGGCGGCCCTGGAGGGTTCGCGCTCTTTCTCACTCCGTCAAGGGCTTCGAGACTCTTGCCGCGAACATAACGGGAAATAATTCTCTCAAGCAATTGGGATGAGCGCGAGTAACGGTCGCTGGATAGCGATGGTTCGATCCCGGACTGTCCCTGGATCAGCTGAGTCATCGATATGTCTACCTTAAGGTTCCCTGCGAGGGGAGCCTGGAGGGGCCCAGCGGTGGGATTCGTGGAATGCGGTGCGCCGGACAGAAGATCCGCGTTGCGGCCATGGCGTACTGCAGGGGTGCCCAGTTCTTTGTCTTGCCATCTGCTCCCCTTCTATAATGCCGACTCGACGGCTCTCCAGTTGTGATGCTTCTAGTCAAATAATAGTTCAGAAAATCATATAATAATAGTTGAGGGATGGCGTGAAGCGCCTCCTTTTCCCCTTCGCTTTTCAGGGGGGCACACAGCACCACCGTGAGGGTGTGTCAAATGTTCGAGCGCGGACGCGTCAACTGCGCGTTCATACGGAAGCTCGGATGTTTTCCAGCGGGACCGGGGCGATTATCCGCCGATATGCTGACGGATGAGCTCGATCAGTTTTTTCGTCCTCACTGGCTTGTTGAGGAACTCCTCCGCTTTGATGTCTTCCTTGGCGAATTCGAAGGCGTACTCCCGGTTGATCGCAGTAAGGATAATGATGGGCAACCGCGGATACCGCGACTTGATCTCGCGCGCCGCGTCGAATCCCTGAGTTTTGCTTTCGGGAAACATGATGTCGAGGAGGACGATGTCGGGGGAGATCTTTTCCGTCAGCTCGAGCCCGCGTTCGACAGAATCAGCAGTATGGATTTCAAATCCTTCGTGCGCGAGGATGCTTCCGGTCGTCTCAAGGATGTCGTTGTCGTCGTCGATGATGAGTATCTTATTGCCCACCGCGCCCCCCCCTCGGAAAGTAGATATGAAATGTGCTCCCCTTGTCAACCTGAGAAGCCACGGTGATTCGCCCGCCTAGCGTCTCCACCGCTTTTTTAATGATCGACAGCCCAAGGCCTGTCCCGTCGCGCTCAATTTCCCTGGCCCGGCGGGTACGGTAGAACTCTTCGAATATGTGCTCCATTTCTTCAGGTGTCATTCCAATGCCATGATCCTTGACCTCCAGACAGACAACGGCGGATTCCTGCACCGCGGAAATGGTCACAGTGGATCCTTCCGGAGAGTACCTCACCGCGTTCGACAGGAGGTTGCTGAGGACAATGTTCCCAAGGTCGCGAGACGCGGAGATGCACAGATCGGGGGTGCACTTCAATTCGAGGCTGATCCTCTTTGCCGTGGTCTGTGGCGCGAGCGCTTCGATATTGGTCTCAATGAGGTCCCGTAGGTTGATCCGAGCGGGCTCGAAATGGATCTTGTCGGTCTGCATGTACGCGTAATCGATCATCTCGTCTATCATCGTCAGCAGGTTGTCCGTCCTCCGTGTCGCCCTCCCCACGGTCTCAAGAGTCTTGGGGCCTACGGGGCCGGTTATGCCGCGACTGATCATTTCATGGTACCCGTTGACAGCGGCAAGGGGACCGCGCAACTCATGGGTCACCTGGAGAATAAAACTGGACTTGATCCTGTCGAGACTCTTATACCTGTCCAGCTCGACCTCCACTCGCTGCGCCTTCTCCTCGAGCCTCTTCCTGATGCTCGTTCCCAGGTAGCCGGAAATGGCGAGGGTCGCGCATACGCCGGCCGTTCGCGGCAGGAGCTCGCCGAGATAGGCGGATTGCAGCCCATGAAAGAGGGGAAAGTGCGGGATGAGGTGAGAGTATTCTGCTGTAGCTCCCGCCGCGAAAATCGCGACCAGGGCACCGACATAAAGAAAGACGAGGCCGCTGGAGAAAATGTAGGCGGTCAGAAGAATGTGGAAAACGAAAAAATACGCGAGTGGATTCTCCAGGAATCCCGTGAAGTACACGAGGAGGAGAAGCAGGAGGTAGTCTGCGCAGATTTGCACGTTAAAGAATCCCGTAAGCTCGGACTTTGAGAGATTCCCGTGCTTGACCGCCGCAAAGTAAATGTGAAAGAGCGAGTTCAAGACCGCGAGGACGGCGTTCAGCGAGAAGAGTACCGTCAGAGGGAGGAAAGATGAGTATGCGATCCTCGCCACACCGAGCACGAGTGACACTCCGGCCACGGCAATCCACCGGAGCGTGATGAACCAACGGGCGACGTTATTGAGGTTGTTGTACTCCGAGACGTCGAGCCGGGCGATGCGTGTCATGGCTGTCAGGACCGATGGACGCGAGTGGTAGGTCTGTTTTCTGGAAGGGCGGAGCCAATCTTCAACTCCTCCCCGAATCTTGCAGACGGCATGCCCGTGTCGTTCGGGCCCTGATAGGGTAGCATGGTCGCCTCCTCTTTTTCGGCCTCCGATACTGTAATCGGAGAAAGATCCCTGTGCAATACGAAGGCCCGGCGAGAGGCGACGCACCCCAAGAGATGAACGCCATAGATTATTTTTGGCCTGAAAGGTACTGTTGCTTTCATGGGCAGGTTTGAGCTTGTCTCACCGGTGAGAGACTCGAAGACGCCCGAAGCGCCCCAAAAGGCGGAACTGGGCAGCGCCCTGCTTCTGCAGAATGCCCGCTGGTTCATGGAGATTCGCTGGTCGATCGTCGGGGTGTTCACCGTGGCGGGCCTGATCGTGGCGCTGTTCCCCGGATCGCTTGCCGCATTGGGGCTCGTTGTTACCTCAGCGTACTTTTGGGCTCTTGCAGCCGGCCTCTTCGCTGCAAATGTCGCTTTCCAACTCGTCGTGCGCCGTTTTCCACAGGCCCCCTCCAGGTCATCCGTGACAGCCTTGCTCTGGTGCCAGATCGCCGTAGACTTGGCGATTGTGACCCTGCTGGTTCACATCATCGGAAGCACGCGTACCTTCATCCCCTTCGTGTATCTCTTCCATATTACCCTCGCATGCATATTCTTTCCCAGGAAGGAAAGCTTTTTGGTGACGCTTGGCGCCGCGATTCTTTACCTTCTGGCGGTCCTCGGGGAGCTTGAGGGGGTTTGGCCTTCAATGGGGATTCCCGGCGGGGAAGCAATCATCCACTCGATTCGCTCCTCACTTGCCTTGCTCGTCGCCGGCTCAGCCGTCCTAATCTGGTGGGTGGTCTGGTATCTCGTGTCCACCCTTTCTGAAGCTGTTCGAAGGCGCGACCTTCAGCTCAACGCCGCGAACGAACAGCTTTTGAGGGCTGACCAGGAGAAGAACCGGCATATGCTGATGACGGTTCATGAGCTGAAAGTCCCCTTTGCGGGCATAGCGAGCAACATCGACACTCTGAAGTTCAAGCACTGGGCGATGATCCCGCCGGCGGTGGGCGCCATCCTGGAACGTATAGATCTGCAAGCGCAGCTCTTGAGCGAACGGATCAACGAGATCCTCTTCCTGGGGAATCTGAAATCCAAGGACACGTCCCAGGAATCGCTCAGCCCCGTGGACGTTGCGCCGCTGATCGATACTGCACTAAAGAATCTCGAACAGAAAGCTCAGGAACGCCGCATTCGATTCGAGTCCCGTGTGCCGTCGATCGTGGTTCCCGGGAACGTCGAGCAGTTGACGGTCCTTTTCACGAATCTCGTCTCGAATGCAGTCCTTTATTCCACCGAGGGTGGAATGGTGGAAATAAGCGCGAGAGAGGAAAAGGACGAGGTTCGTGTCCTGGTTGCGGACCATGGGATAGGGATACGTGCTGAAGCTCTTCCCCACATCTTCGATGAGTTCTACCGCACGAAGGAAGGAGCGCGATTCAATCGAATGTCCACTGGTCTAGGGTTGGCAATTGTCAAGGAGATTGCGCGTCATTTTGGGATTCGCATTACCGTGACGAGCGAGCAGGAAAAAGGAACCACCTTTGACGTCGCCATTCCGAAGCTGAAGGATAGGGGCTGAACGGATCCAGCGGACGGTGAGGAGCGCTGACCCGCAATCGAGAGCAGCCCGGTCGGGCGCCTTGCGGGCAAGCCGGAGGTCTCATTCCGCCTGTCCTACGAAACACGTTTCCGGATGATTTCCAGGAGCTTATCGGCGCGGACCGGCTTGCTGAGGAACTCCACCGCGTCGATCTGCTCCCCGGTGAAGGCCAGGGTGTACTCTCGATTGATGGCGCTGAACACAATCACGGGAAGGCGCGGATACCTGGCCTTCATGTTCCTCGCAGCCTCAAGGCCCCCGGAAGTCGATTCGGGGAACACGATGTCCAGCAGGACCACGTCTGGGGCGACGATCTCGATCAGCTCCATGCCTCGCTCCACAGAGTCCGCGCAGTGAATCTCGAATCCTTCGCCGGCGAGGATGCTCCCTGTGGAGTCAAGGATATCTTGGTCGTCGTCAATGATCAGAACTTTTGTCGCCATGGATGCCTCCTCCCCCTCGGAGAGAGCGAAGAAAGGGCCTTCTATCGATAATTTGCATAAGCACTCAGGTCATGCGCCTGCGCCCCTTATTCTAGCGTAGCGGGAATGAGTCATTCCCGCAAGAGACGGAGAGACTCTTCGGAGGAGGCGGTTGACCCGGGCGCGTACGCCGGAGGCAGAATGGCGGGAAGCGCTTTTGATTAAGTGGGTAGATTCATGCAGCTCGGCGGGTTTGCTATGTTTCTCTTGCGCTCGATGCGCTGGAGGGCGCCCAGGGCGCGCTTCTCGGGAGTGATCCCTCTTACGTCAGGAGGCGCGAGCTTTGCCCCGCGAATCTCGGTCATGGTGCCATCGATGATGGTGTTGCTTCAGGTACGTGCGAAACCTCATTCTCCAGGGTGAAATCGGGGTTGGTGAGAGAAAAGTAGCGCTGGACCTGAGAGGTGACGAAGACCCTCCGCTGCATATCCACCATGATCACTCCCAGACCGAGCCTTTCCCCTAGCTTCAAGCCTTCTTCCGTGCCCTCGCAGAACAAAAGCAGCCCAAACCCGTCCGCATCGACCGATTTGGGGGCAACCACGGTTACGGAGGTCAGCCCGTTGTCCACGGGATAGCCCGTGCGCGTGTCCATGATGTGGTGGTACCGCTTGCCGTCCTTGATGAAATAGTGCTCATACACCCCTGAGGTGACCACGGCCTCATTTGTCACGCGGACAATGCCGAGGACCGCGCCTCGCTCGGATTCAGGGTTTTGTACCCCGATTCTCCAGAGAGCTTTGGCCGGCGAGCTGCCCATGGCGTAAATGTCGCCTCCCAGGTCGACTATCGCGGATTTCACTCCCCGCTCGAAGAGGATCCGGACCACCTCATCCGCGGCATACCCTTTGACCAGGGCGCCAAAGTCGAGATGCATGGAGGGGCGCCTGAGGAAAATGGTTTTTGCGCTCTCATCCAGAACGACATCGCGCCAGTTGACCAGTTTGCGCGCAGCATCGATGTCGGCCTGCCGCGGGACCTCGGGGTTCTCACCCTCCATCTTCCATACTTTCATCAAGGGACCCACAGTGGGATCGAAAAGGCCGTCCGAAATGCCGGCCATGGAGAGCGCCTTCCTGGCAACGAACATGACGTCATCCGTCACGCGCACGGGGGACTTTCCCGCCTGCGCGGCGACCGCGTCGAGCAGAGACCCCGGAACGTTCGTGCTCATGCGGCTGTCGATTTCCCGCAGCCGGGCGAAGCACTCGTCCAGAACCTTTTCGGTTGCGTGATCGTGCAGGGTGATCGTGCAAATGGTCCAGAGCACCTTATCCGTCCTGCTGAGCGGCTGCTCCGCACCCGCAGGAGTTGCCATGAAAAGCCCGGCGCACAGGAGGAATGAAACACCAATAGCTCGCATGTCGTGGACTTTACTCATGATCTGCCCATCCCCTGCATCCCCTACTCCTCCTCATGTTGGAATTCTGCCTGGGTCAAGAACGATTCAGGACACTTTGGAGATTTCTCTACAAGAGTCCTTTTATTGACCGTATGTCGCGAATAGGATAGCGTGATCCACGAAAATGCCAGTTTTTTGAAGCGTATCGTGCTTGAAAAAACGTTTTGCCGTAAATCATCTGAGGAAAGGAGTCTGAGATGTTCTGGAAAAAGGTCGAGGGCTTGTCCCCACTCCCCGTGAGCTCAAAGGTTGCGCTCACCCTGTTTCTCTGCATTGCAGGGCTCGGATACATCTTTGGGTTTTTCAATATCTACTTGAGTTACAGCCGTGCGGACGGAAAGCCGGGGTTCTCAATCGAGGACATTCGGCTTGCCTTCTCGGGTTCAGGCGGCGTTACCACCCTGGAGAAGGCGGTAGACGGTTCAATGAAAGGGAACTTCGCCAGCGATGAGGAGTACAGCAAGATGAAGGCGTGGCTGAAGGCAGGCGCCAAAGAGGCCGATTTCAGCTCAGTCAAAGGCATCTTCGATAACTCGTGCGTGAGTTGCCATTCGACCGACGCCAAGATGGGTGGGGTTGCGCTGGAGAACTACTCGGAGGTCTCTGCGGTTCTTCAGAAGGACTCGGGAATGTCCGTTCCAAGGCTTGTCACACTGAGCCACGTGCACGTGATGGGCATCTTGTCGCTCGTGTTCCTGCTGTGCCTCGTGTTTTCCTTCACCGCTTTCGCCGAGCCAGTCAAGATCATCGTGATGGCTTTCTCCCTGTGCTCCATTGTCGCGGACATCGGCTCCTGGTGGCTGGCGAAGTTCGTCGCCTCCCTGGCGCCCCTGGTAATCCTCGGCGGAGCCTGTGTGGCCATCGCGTTCCTGGCGTTGATTCTCCTCCCCCTTTATGACCTCTGGCTGAGGAAGGTCGGGTAACAGGCTCACGCCCGCGGGGGCCTCTCAGCCGTAGCTGTGTAACCCGGAAAGCAGGAAGTTCACCCCGAAGTACGTGAAGACGGTGAACACGAAGCCAATGATGGCGAGCACGGCGGAGGCCTTCCCCCGCAGGCGCCTGACCAGCCGGGTGTGCAGGTAGGCGGTGTACACCAGCCAGGTGATGAGGGCCCAGGTTTCCTTCGGGTCCCAACTCCACCACACACCCCAAGCCACTTCGGCCCAGATGGCACCGAAGATGAGCGCGCCGGCGGTGAAGATGGGGTAGCCGATGCCGATGGAGGTGTACATGATCCTGTCCGCCGCCCCCTTTTTCTCCTCTTCCTTCGAGGCCAGGAAGACAATGGCGGCCACGAAGCTCACGACGAAGAACGCCTCGCCGATGAAGGCGAGGGTCACGTGCAGCACGAGCCAGAGGGACTGCAGAGCGGGGATGGGCGGCTGAATTTCGCGCGGCGCGATCGGCGAGGAAGAGATCATGAGCAGCGCCAGGGCGACGATCGTGCCGCCCAGCAGGATGAAGCGCATCACGGAGGACTTCATCACGAGCCGCAGGACGAAGATCACGGCGCTGACCACCGCGGAGAAGAACACAAGCGACTCGTACGTGTTGGTGACGGCGGGAAAGCTGATCCGGATGCTCCGGTCCACGGTAACCGCGAAAAGCAGGAGCGACGCGGCGAGGAGTGCCCAGTGCGACACCGGGTCGCTCGTCTCGTCCCTGCGGAGCAGAAAGATGATCTGCAGCGCCGCAGCAAGGGCGATGAGGATGAGTGCCGCGGTTGCGAAGGTTTGTGCCATGGGTCGGGGACTCCTTTCGACCGGAGGATAGCAGGAATCGGGGAACGTGGATAGAAAAGGCGGGTGGCCCGGCGGGCCTGCCGTCAGGCGCGCTCTTCCCGCTTCTTCTGGAGAAACGTCAGCGCAAGGCCTAGGGCCAGGAGCACGACGCCGACGAGCACCGTCAGGTAGCCGGGATCGGTCACCGTCCGAAGCCCGGTGGCCATCTTCTGGGACACGCTCAGGAGCGTGTACGGCCCCAGCGAGTCCTTCGGGGCGAGCTTTCTCATCGAGATCAGCTCGTTGCCCT
>Ga0187886_1002131_pt1 | contig 16408 bp, 11 predicted proteins | sample June2016WEW_20_1_FD_133001 | JGI IMG/M metagenome (GOLD analysis project Ga0187886, IMG submission 133001) | Peatland microbial communities from SPRUCE experiment site at the Marcell Experimental Forest, Minnesota, USA - June2016WEW_20_150 | ecosystem: Environmental > Terrestrial > Soil >... | reverse complement strand
CGGCAGGATTCCCATTTAACCCATAGGTGCTGACTTCCATGATGGCCCCGCCCCCGGCGCGTTTGAAGCGTTCGACTTCCAGACAGGCTTCATCGATGTCGTCCAGCATGGCGTTATCGCGGATAGCGCAGTAGTTGCGGCGCAGGGCGTACAGGTTTTCAATCGAGACGTCCTGCCAGACCAGCTCAGGATAATCCGAAACGTCCGGCCACATGCCAGGCCAGTCGAAGGCCATCCAGAGATGTTCATGGGGGAGGATGACTCCCAGGCTTTCTACCGGAAGCGCTCCGGTGACGGTCATGACTTCCATAATTCATCCTTGCGGGTCAGGCAACAGGCAAAAACTCTGTAAGTCCGGCAGCCACATGGGCAAGGTCCTTTTCCATGGCCGCCAGGTGATTTTCGGAAACCGCCGTGTAGAACGGGTAAGGAATTTGGCCGGTCAGCAGCCCGGGGGTCTGCCCAGAAAAATATTCTTTCGCCGCGGCGATCAACGCCCTGCGCACCGGCTCGTAAATGCGCCCATGCGAATAAACCAGCATCTCTACGCTGTCGGGTATACAGTGGATAAAGCCGACCGGCTGCCCGCCCTCGTTGCAGGCCACCAGCAGGCGCCCGACCCCGGCGATGTGTTCCAGGAAGTCTGCCTGGGTAATCAGAGCGGCATAGGATATCTTACGGATTTGCTCGTTGTACAGGCGCACCAGCTCGCCGGCCATCTCGGGCGCAAAGGGTTTGACCGTAAGGTTATAAATGTTGGAGCCGGCAAAGTTATAATCGATGCGGCGCACCAGGTCGGGTGTGCGCAGCGCCTGAGTATCGTATTTCAGGCCAATCTCCTGGAAGACTTCTTTTGCCAGGCTGTAAGCCTGGTCGCCGTATTTTTCGGCAATGTACTGGACTAATATGTAAAAGCCATCCGCTTCGTACTTCTGGGCCAGGTTCCCGGCGAGATCGCGGCGCATTTCTTCGGCCGGGGGTAAGTCAGTAAACAGTTCTTTGTGCAGTGCCATTCTATACCTCACTTCCAGCTTCGCCAGCCGGTATATTCAATCGAATTCAGGCGCGCCTGTTCTTCAGGCGTATCCGCCAGACGCCGCACCTGGTAGCATAAATTGTCGCCTTTAAGCTGGTGCTTGGGCATGTACTGGCAATAGAGAGGATGCTGAGTAGGCGTGTTGCCCATGTCCCAACAGCACCAACTGATGCCGATCTTCTCTTCGTGCACTGAACGGAAAGCGTCCGCATAGATACACCACAGGCTGAACAGCTCGTGATAGCGCCCTTCAGGTTCAGCATTGAAGTCGCACGGGCAGGTGCGGGCCCAGGCGGCTGAAAACGACTGCCACATTTCGTCCATTTCACGGATCAGAATCTTCGGGTCTTCGTTGTACTTGCGTTCGTTGGCAATCACATCCACGCCGCGTTCACCGGAATAGCGCCCGTTGTCACGCCGCACTTCCTCGCCGATATCCAGCACCTCTTCGCCAAAAGCGTCGATCATTTTCCGCATCAGTTTGGCGTAGACGATGGCGCGGAATTTGCAGAAGTCGTTATACTCGCGAGCGACTTCCTGGCTTTTAAGCTTGTCAACCGAGCTGACGCTTTGTTCAATTTTAGGTGCAGTCATATGAATGTTCTCCTTTCAGTTTGCTAAGTTTTCTATCATGCAAAGCGGATGGCGGCCAGTCCGCGGGCCGGGATATCGAGCCGCACCATGCCACCATGGTGGAGGTCAAGCGAGTCTTTGACCCGTTCGAGTAGATCGCAGCGGTAAGCATGTTTCACCGATAGAGCTTGCAAATCGACTGTGACCTGGGTGTCTTTCCCGTTCACCTCCCATAAGCGCAGCACCCATCCCTGTCCATTATCAGCGGCTTTGAAAGTGGTGGCGATCACGTTGGCAGGTAAGACGGAGACGAAAGACTGCGGAGTGGGAGCGACGCTTGAAGGGCGGTTGGCGTTGGAAAGCCAGGCTGCGCCAGCCGGGCGGGCGAATGAACCGGCAAAACGCAGTGCGGCATCCGGGGCAATCAGACCGCTTGCGCAGCCCAGGCGATAGCGAAAGGTAAAGCGGGTCTGCCCACCCTGGTTGGTGGCGTGATCGTTGCGAGTGAAATTATTCATCACATTCGAAAGCGCCAGTGAGCTGCGCGGGCGCGAATCGGCCAGGGGTTTCTGCAGGATGTGTTCGCCAAACTGGAACAAGTGGGCGTCGGGACTTGCCAGCACGGCATGCGCCTGCGCGCCTTGCACAGCCAGAAAGCTTTGCACGCAGAAGCAGGTCATGCCAGCTCCTGGGATCTGGTCGCCGCCATCCTCGATTGCTCCGGCATGTAAGATAGACCCAGGGCTGTCGTAGAAATAAGCCCCTCCAGGTAAGTCACTGCCCGATTCCACCGCGAAGGGAAAGGCAAACCATGAACACTGCGGTTCGTGGCTGGCTGGGCGTTCGATCTCATTGGAGATATCCAGGTAAGGTAAGTCGGGGTAAAGAATATAGGTGGTGCGCAGGCCGCCCTGTGGGAAGCGCATTTCAACTACCAACCGGCTGGCAAGCGGGCTGATAGTTTTAGTTACCTTTTGGAGTGTTGTGGTGGAGAGGATCCCGTCCGAATGGTGCAGGAACTGGTTTATGCCGTAACTATTGGCAGACTTGACCAGCTCGCCCTGCTCTTTCAGGTCGTAAAAAGAGCGCACCGCCCCGGTGATTGAGTCAACCTTAAGGCAGAATGCCTGGTTTTGTATGGTCCAATCTGCTTCGGCTGGCGCAGGCGCTTCAGCGAGAACCCGATCAGAGGAAACCCTCTTCATGCTGTAACAGCGGTATCCGAAGGCCGGCAAACCGGCCGCCACGAAAGACAGGTAATGCTCGGGCCAGGCTCCGCTGGTTTCCAATTCGTTGGGGATAGTTTTGCCGGCGCCAAACTCCTCCACATGGTATTCACCGGCCTCGGGGACCATGACGCGCACGACAGGGGAGGCTTCCCAACCGAGTGAGTTGAAAACCAACAGGCCTGGCAGGGCCTCCTCCGGGGGACGGATACGACTGGCCAGGACCGTCAGGCCGCTTTCCAGGGCAGCCGCGCTTTCGCGTCCGGCGCTGTAGACGTAGGTGGCCTTGCGGTCGCGCATATCGTCTGCCATGGCTGGGGTAATCCCGCCAATATTGTGATCGGCGTGGGTAATCAACCCTCGCCAGGCGGCATCCAGGGCGGTTTTCCTGATAGCGTGTGACTGTGGATCAAATCGCAAAGCGCAGGCTGAAGCTGCCTGGGCTGCCAGGGTGGTCTCACGCACCTGGCGGCTGCGCACACTCAAATGGGCCAGTTGGGCTGGCCATTCTTCCCAGGTCGAGCCCAGGTCGCCGCGCGTCACTGGCAGCGTGTCCAGCCGTCCCGCGAGCTGGGATTCGACCGCCTGCCAGAACATCGACCAGGTGGAATCCACCAGTTTGGGATATTCCCAGCCCTGGGCGTTGAACCAGGCGATGAAATCGGCTACCTGGCGGTTGAGCGGGTATTCGTCGAAGCCGGTGCCGGCCAGCAAGATGGCGCTGACCGGGTACTCGGCGGCGCGGCTGTCATAACGCTTTAGCGTGCCTTCAATGAACTGGAGGCGCTCCTGGGTCGATTTGGCGCGCCACAGCTTGTAAGCTTCGGCATACCCTCCCCATGTGTTGGTATCTTCATAACCATCCCATTTCACCAGTACGCGCTGCCCATCCGGGCCTTCCCACCAGCCCAGCGGAAAAGCCTGGCGTTCCTTCAGGTGCGGATTGCGCAAATGATAAGCGCCTTTTACCAGGTAGGGGATGCCCGCGCCGGCCAGGATGGAGATCATCCCCCAGGGCAGGGAAGGCACCTCCTGCAGGCTGGCGGTGCGCACCGGTATTCCGTAAGTGTCAGAAATACGCTGGGCGGGCAGCAGGCTTTGCAGAATTTCTTCCATGCTCATGTACCCAGGAAAAGGTACCAGGTTGCAGGCTGCCAGCTCAAACTGGCCGGAACGCAGCGTCTCGACCAATTCATTTGCTGCGCCAGACGGGCGCGCTTTCAGATATTCCTCAAACCAGATCGAGGTATCGAAATTCCAATGGAAACTGGAGGAACGTGCCTCTTGCAAGGCGAAATCGGTCAGGCGGTTGATGCGCTCTACCACGCCTTCGACCGGATGGATCCAGCCAAAATCCAGGTGCTTGTCCTGGGCGATGTAGATTGTCCAGGGCCGGGTGGGGGGCAGGGTTGCCCGGGAGGACCAAATCCCTTGTGAGCAGGTGACGGTTACTTCCACATCCAGAGGGCGGTCGAAGGTTGTGATGGCTGGGACGAGCGCCTGGCCTTCAGCAAGAACCTGGTCGATTAACCGGTGTTCGGAGCCTGCGGTAATTTCGACCCTGGCTTGCCCGGAATAGGGGTCGGGTAAATGGATGGAAACAGCCCGGAGAAGGTTCTCTTCCTTGCGGAAGAAGAAGCTGGTGCCTGAAATATTCATGCTGTCCTTTGGTGTGGAGATCATCTGGTCATCTGGTCTGACCAGATGATATTATAACATGGAAGTCAACAGAATTCAAGGGGATTTTTGTAACCTTTTAACAAGAAACAATGAGCCTCCCCCAAAAGTGGAAAGCTTAATCCCTCTCCCCTGGGGAGAGGTTAGGTGAGGGTCATGGGAAACACTCCATATTTTCAAATATCTTTCCGACCGAAGGGCGATTCCGGTATAATTGCGCAGAAATAATATTTTCTCATGAATGTCCAGAGCTATGAATCCAATTCTTCCTCTCCAGCACTTTGTTCCAGACGTGGAAGCCCGCCAATGGCAGGATGGGCGCATGTATCTGTATGGATCCTATGATCTTAGCGGCGGCACTACCTACTGCAGCTACGAATATCACGTATTTTCATCGGCGGACCTTCTCCACTGGGAACACCACGGCGAGAGCTTCCGTTCGACCGGTCCCAATTCGCAGGTGCCCTGGGCTGAGGCGCCGTTGTACGCCCCCGATTGTATCTACCGGGATGGGCGCTATTATCTCTTTTTTTGCCTTGCCGATAACAGCGAAGGGGTCGCCGAAAGCTTACACCCTGCGGGACCGTTTACCCACGCCGCGCCGGTCACTGGGGCGCACGGCGACGCCATCGATCCGGCGGCGCTGGTCGATGAGGATGGGCAGGTCTATTATTATTGGGGCCAGTTTCACCTACGCGGCGCCCGCCTGCGCCCTGACCTGAAAAGCATCAAGCCAGGCAGCCTGCACAGTGACCTGCTGACCGAAGCCGCCCATGGTTTTCACGAAGGCGCCTCGATCCGCAAGCACGGCGGCCGGTATTACCTGGTCTACACCGATATCAGCCGGGGACGCGCCACCTGCCTGGCGTATGCCACCAGCCCTTCAGCGCTGGGGCCGTTCGAAAAAAGGGGCATCCTGATCGACAACACCGGTTGCGACCCGCAGACCTGGAATAACCACGGCTCGATAGCCGAATTTAACGGGCAGTGGTACGTTTTCTACCACCGCTCTTCGCAGGGCAGCCAGTTCAACCGCCGCGTGTGCATCGAACCGATCCACTTCAACCCGGACGGCAACATCGATGAAGTAGAGATGACCACCCAGGGCGTGTCAGGCCCGCTGGCTGCCACGCATAATATTGAAGCCTGGCGCGCCTGCCTGCTTTCCGGCCAGGTGCACACGGAGGCCATGCAGCCGGGACTGACTTGCCCAGGCTATAGCGAGCATCTGACCATGATCCACGACGGAGATTGGGCGGCCTATAAGTATGTCGATTTTGGCCCTGGGGTAGCTGGTTTCCAGGCGCATGCTGCCAGCCTTACCTATGGGGGCGCGATTGAACTGCGCCTGGACGGCCCGGATGGTTTGTTGGTTGGCACCTGCCAGGTGATACGCACGGGCGGCTGGCAAAAATGGGAAACGGTGGTCTGTCATGTGCAGGGAGCTGCCGGCAGGCATGCCCTGTACCTGGTGTTTCGTGGCCGACCCGGGCGGCTGTTCAACCTGGAGGCTTTTTCTTTTCTGGGGATTTAGGGGAGGTTCTGTTTATAGTTGGGAAATGGTGATGATGTAATAAACTAAAACGGACGCAAAGAACTGAAAGTCTCAAGCTCGTTATAGGCGGATTTGTTTTGCGACCGAACAGGTAGACCTAAGGTCGATTCGATTTTGGATTTGTACCAGCCAATAATCCTTCTTTTGCCACATTTAAGAGATCGATTTACCTGCCATCGAAATTCTGAATTACCGAAGGTCTGCCCGATGAAATCCATGCGCTGATCATGGGTAAGATGCGGGAGAATCCTTCCATTCAGAAGACATAGGCCGCCCCGCCGGCCAGATCATAAGGCATGAAGCTCAATTCCAGCAGCGGGCGAAGATTCACTTCGAGAAGAAAATCAAACAGTGCGTCAAGGTACTGCCAGTTATACACTGGAGCGTCGTTCTCCTCGTGGTAAATCATCATGTCTTCATGGAAAATACCATGGAAGCGGATATATTCAAACCCAATCTGGCGTTGCACTTGACTTAGTTGGCAACGCCAGTCCTGGCGCAGGCCCTCAGCGGCGCGCCCTGCCGCGATACTCTTTTTCCAGTACGGGGTAAATGGCTGGCCTGGCTGGTCGATATGGAATTGAATCAAGGACATAATCCCTCCGGTGTAAGAACGGAGAAACGTTTTAAACACCCATCCTATAAGCGGTCAACTCCCAGGTCTCGCAAATATTCCGCCATCAGCGGGGCCAGGCCCCGGTATTTCTCAAATCGTTGGTTATAGAGACGATGTTTCGCCGGATCTGGTTCGAAGGAGCGCTTCAGGCTGACCATCGCCTCGACGCCTGCTGCGATGGAATTATATATGCCGCAGCCCGTAGCTGCCAGGATCGCCGCGCCCAATATTCCAGCTTCGTTCACCTGTGGGCGCACAAACGACCGGCCAAGGATATCGGCACAGATCTGAACCCAGGCATCAGATTTACTCCCGCCACCGACGGCGCAGTATTCCTGGATCTCGATCCCCATTTCGGGCAATCTTTCCAGACACTCGCGGATGTAGAAAGTGGTCGCTTCGACAATCCCTTTTAATATCTCGCCCCGGCTGGTTTCCAATTTTAACCCTGCGATCACACCGCTGGAATCCTGGATGAAATGGGGCGGGCCGGTGATAGTGAAATGCGGCAGTATTACAACCTTTGCCGGATCTTCGGGGATTTCAGCGAACAGCTCTCCGTAAATGTCACGCTCGCTCTCGATTGCCTTTTGGCGTTCGGCCTGTGCAAAAGTATCCCGGAACCACTTCACCAGTGACCCACCCTGATTGTATATGAAACTGACATACCGGCCCGGTACAACGTGATGCTCGGTATTCAAACCGCGTTCGATCATTGCAGCTGGCTCTGGTCTGGAAACAAACACAGGCACCACGCAGATATAAGTTCCCATCCCGTACATGGCGCGACCTGCCTCAATCACCCCACACCCGACCGAATTGCAACATTGATCGTGACCCCCGCTGACAATCGGAATTCCGGCTGGAATGTCCAGCTCTGCTGCGATTGAACGTGTCACAGAGCCGATTATCTTTCCGGATGGAACCGTGCTGGGCAGTTTTTCACGGTCGAGATCTGCCCATTTTAAAAGTTCGTCCGACCAAGCCTCTCGGGTGAGGTCGAATAGAAGGGTACGGTTTGCCAGGCTGTAATCAACAAATGCATCAGCGCCCAGCATGAACGAGACAAAACCACTCCAATGTAAAAACTTATTCGCCCGTTCGTATACTTCCGGCCAGTGCTGTTTGATCCACTTGAGCTTGGTTAGGGAATATGGGCTGCCCAGGGTGTTGCCGTTGATACCGTATAAGTGCTCCTTGGGCATGGTAGAGCGTAAGGAGGCAAGGTATTCATCACCGCGGCCATCAAAATTGAGCAAAGACGGGCCGAGAATTTCTCGCTCCGCGGTTACCGGGACGATTGCTTCCCCCAAAGAAGAAACGCAAACTGCTTTAATTGGGTTCTTGTCTGCGGCAGGAACACCGGCTGCTTTACAGATTGTCCGTTTAATCTGCTGCCATACTTGCTGGGTATCCAGCTCTGCCAAACCAGGCTGAGGACGTTGGTAATCATATTCCTCGTAAGCCAGGTTGAGCATACTACCGCTTTCCGAAAACAGCCCGCATTTACAACCGCTAGTTCCGACATCAATCCCCAGCAGGCTCATGCTGCCATCACCTTTCTTTGAATGCCAGCGATCCCCAAGAATTTCTGCAGTACCCAACAAGTGCGCTCATAGACTGCGTCCTGGGCCTTCGAGATGCTACTGCCAGTTTTCAGTGTTGTTTCGTAAGGCTGGCGTATTTCGGTCCCCACATTGATTTTAGCAATCCCACGGCTCATTGCCTGGCGAACATCCTCCTGTTTAATCCCTGAACCACCGTGTAGAACCAATGGGATACCCGTTGCTTCGTATAATTGTACCAGGCGGGTTAGCGCCAAACGCGCTTCAACTTTCTTTTGATCTTTCTGTCCCACAGCAATCGCTCCGTGAATGTTCCCGATTGCGACAGACAGCCAATCGCATTGAGTCTCACGGACAAACTGGCGCGCCTCACTCACATCCGTGAACCCTTTGCCAGAGGAGAATAATTCTTCGTACGAGGGCAGTGGACCGGCCTCATGTCCAAGTACAGCGCCCAATTCGGCTTCTACGGCTATGTGGGCTGCATGGGAAAGATCGACTACCTGGCGAACTGCCTCAATATTTTCCTCGAAGGGAAGACGTGAACCATCGATCATGACCGATTCATAGCCCAGGTAGATGGCCTCCTGAAAGATTGGCAGGAAATCAACCCGCAGGTTATCTTCGTCAATCACTGGCACATGGTCGAGATGCAGCCGCACGTGCTCAGGCCGGTGCCAGCGAAAAAACTCTTTAGCTACCTGGGCTGGTCCACGGCTTTCAAACTTGATCCACTCCAGTCGCGCTGTTTCAATCAGCGCGAAAGAATCCTGATCAACCACTGCCTGTATCACCGGTTCCATCATCGGCATGTATGGGATATTAAAGGCAGGGATCATCAGATCTTGGTCTCTGGCATTCTGGATGATTTGAGTAACACCTGGAAAAGAAGGATTATTTTCCATGGAAAAGCCTCTCTGTTGAAAAATGGGATGAAAAACGGTTCAGATTCAGGTTGAGCTGGATCGAAATAAGAGCTCAGTTTTTTCATTTCGCCGGTGCATTCAGTTCGAATTTACTTTGGGTCTTTGCGAGCCAATGCAATTTCATGTGGTTATTTGTTACCCTGATCAATCCCCTCGTCATACCAGATGCGATAACCGAGTTCTTTGAGGGTGGTTGGTTCGGAATAAACGAGCCTGGCATCTTCGTGGGCATAAGGCACTAAGATGTAAGGATCATTGCCTTTGTAAGCATCGAATGGTCTGGATAATTTCATACTGGGCATGTTATCTTTACAGAGAAAATGTTGAATGCCCCTATGATTTGATTATAAGGGAGGGAATTACTTACGTCAAACTTAATTGGATAATAGCGCGGGTTGGATACAATTAATGACCTCCTGCTGTTTGTATTCCGCCTTCCTGAGGCCGAGCAAGATCGAAGGATACACATGCTCGGCCTGATGCCTGAAAGGTATTATGTTATTTGCGGGTTTGAAAGGGAAAGTGAAGTGCGGAAATCGGGCAGCGAATGCGTTCCGCCTGCATACATGCTCCATTTGAGTTGTTTTATGCGGAATGATCGGGTAAGATAATACCTGAGAATGTAAGAGATTGAGTTATATTGACTTCCCTATCCTTTCATCTGGACCTGATTATGTCTAAAATTATCTATACCGATCACGATATCGAAGATTTGGTGAGACAGGGGATCAGGACGCTGACCCTTGGTGATGATATGGTCCTCACCGACCTGGCTTATGAAAAAGCTGGACGTCTTGGGATTAGGCTGATTTCCACCGGCGCTGAAAATCCTCCATCTGCCCCGGTTCGCCCCTATTTATCCCCAAAAATTTACTTCAAGCCGGAACAGTATCTTGCACACCTCGTAAACTCACCCGCTTCCCAGGATCATAGCAATCTTCTGCGCTTCTCCTCCGCAGCAAGTGAGGCTGATTTGCGCGCAGCCATTATAGAAACAGGCAAGATTGCTTACCAAACCGGGCTGATGATCTCAAATGATGGCAACATATCGGTTCGCATGCCCGACGGGCATATTTTAATAACCCCAGCCGGGGTGTGCAAGGGGCGGATCAACCCGGAAGATCTCCTGGTTATCGATATTAATGGCAGCCTGATAAAAATGGCTGCCGACCCGTCCATGAAATCTTCTTCCGAACAACCGATGCATCTGGAAGTATATCGCCTACGACCGGACGTGCGCGCTGTCATTCATACCCATCTGATCTTTGCCAATGCCCTGGTCATATCAAAGGGCAAAATCCGAATGGATGTGATCCCGGAGGCTGCCGCGGCTTTTGGGAGCGTCCCGGTTACCGTTTATGCGATGCCTTCTTCGGAACAAAACGCTGAAGCCATCCGCGGGCTGATCGGCGCCCATGATGTAATCCTGATCCGGAACCACGGCTGCCTGGCAGTCGGCAAGGATCTTGACACGGCCTTGATCCACGTGGAAAGGTTAGAGCACATTTCGAAGACCCTCACCTTTGCCGAATTACTTGGCGACGTAAACTCGCTTCCCCCCGAACTCATAGAAGGTATTATCCAGGCCGCCAGGCAATCAGAATAGCTGGAAGAGTCACCCGTTCCTAAAGAACCTATGGCTGGGACGCATTGGTCGCCGGTTTATGACTATCTAGGAGTGGCCCATCGTCGCCGATTTGAGGTATTGTTAAGTAGCCGGGGTTTGATTCGATACCCTACGAAAAGGGTTTATTTTATGCTTTGAAGCGCCTCATCCATTTTCCTGATCAAGAAATCCACCATTTTGGGGCTTGATATCAGCGGAATTTTTGTTAAGGCAGCCGGTGGGCAATCAGCTTTATACGTTTGGGCGCTGATGTCGATGCATTTCGTGTTAAGGTAATGAATGAACTCCAGGGCTTGTTCGGCTTTGAAAAAGAAAATTGAGGAGAGATGCCTTTGTCCTTCTATCTCAGAAAGGATGTGTGGGTATCGCTTGAGTAAAGCGTGCAGCTCCCTTTCGTAATATTCGCCAATTCCAGATATATAATCATGGTTGGCCTGGATAAATTCCATGGTGACCAGGTAGGCCAGCGAAGCCAATTCTTCTTGGCCATTCGTCACCAGGGCGCCGAACTGGTCCAAATTGTCCATCTCGGCGGTCGTCAGGATTCGGGAGGCAGGATACTCCCCACCTGGGAATCCCTTGCCAATTGTCACAAAGTCTGGTTGAAGGCCATATTCACGGAATAAGTAAAATTCTGGAGACCAGCTACAGGATTGGATCTCATCAACCATAATGGGAATGTCGTGTTCGTGGCAAATGGTATACGCCCTTTTCAGAAAGTTCTCTTCAAGGCGGATACCGCCATAATTCATGAGAATGATTTCATGGAAGAAACCGGCAATTTTATAGGGTCCACAGTCGTATTCCTGGGCCAACTGTTCAAAGTGAGCGATGTCGTTGATCGTAACGGCTTTGGTCACAAATATTTTATTTTCCTCAAGTTGGTTAGCGAGTTCGGGCCACATCCCGCGCATAAATTGAGTGAATAAAGTTGTACCATGATAGTTAGCTTTCTTGCCCCCTGCCCGATCCGCCATAACCAGGACGACCGGCACGCGCCCGTCATATTTAGGCTTTTCGAAGGTATCTTCCAGGCGATAGAAACGCGCCAACATCATCTTAAGACCCGCTTCGACCGCCAGACTGCCAGTTTCCAGGTTGATTACCCGGTTCAACACATGCGGATCGGTCGAGTCGATCACCGATTTCAGGCCTTTCAGATTGTTGCGCCCAATCCCGTTGGCAGTCCGGATCAATTCTTGTTCGAGCAGGCGGGTGATATGTCCACGAGTGTTGTTATGGGTGGAGTTGGGAATCCCCAACTGACGGGCGTTCTCGAGCAATCGATAGCCTGGAAAGCTGTGTCCTAAAGAAGCGTGGTAATGCTCGCTTTTTGAAACCAGGTAAGCCTTGCCATCTTCGTTGATTCTGATAAAACCAAGACCTGAAAGAGGCGCCATCCCAGGGTGAGAGGCTCTTGTAAAAGAGTTGGTGCCGGCTCCACGCGCTGAATCATCCAACGGTTCGCTGACCTGCTCCCCGATATAGTCTACCAACTCATCCAGGCGTTGGCGAAACCCGACTGGGATGAAATCGACCTGTTCTTCGGCCAGGGTCCATAAGGCGGCCGGATCAAGTCCCTCCAGGAAGGCGCGCCCGCTGCAAACGGCGTTAATGTAAGATTTTCCGACCAAATCGATCAGGGAAAGGGAAGGGCTTTGTATCTCAACTTTACCGGTCTGGATGGAATTCGAAAAGTGCGTCTGTTCCACTCCGCCTCCTTTATTGCTTCTTGGTATCCAGAACCACCTTAATATCCAATAGATGGCATAGTTCAGCCAGTTCTTCAGCGTAATCGCCGAAAATTGCCGCAAAGTGCTGAGATTGGACGTGATCGAGGATATTACGAACGCCTGCATCAGGATAGAACTTGACGCTTGGCCAGGAGGGCAGGGGTACACCCATTTCCACCCATTGGGGTGGTGTGCGCCCTTCGCCGGTGACGATATGCATGCGATAACCTTCGTTGTCCTCCGATAAACATGCCAGGGTCATCCGGCCAGTGCGCATTTTCGAGCAGAATACCACGCCATCCAGCAATACCGTCGAAATAGGTTTTACCTGCGGATTGCCTACCGTAAGCTGCATGGGAATAAATCCATCCACCGCTAATAAAATCCATTCAGGAGCATGCTCGTAATGTTCCAGGAAAGTGGCCGTCTCTCCGGAAAGCCACTTTAACATCAATTCAGCCACCAGGTTACCAGCATCGTCTTCATCCACATAGGGATAGCCTGCGCTGGCTACCAGCGCCGCAGGCACGCTGTGTACCGTGTTCATAAATGCCGGGACGCCTTCGACCACTTTATAGGAGACTGCGTTGAACCTTTTTTCTTTACATATTTCTATAGTAGCCATGTACATTTTTATGGCACGTCGGATGGCAGTGTCTTTTGGTTTTCCAAGCGGGTATTCCCAGTTGGCAGTCACGCGCCCTACTTCAGCATCCACCTGCTTCTCATCCAGTCCGTCCATCTTGCGTTCCAATTGGAGCATGTCGAAACTTTCCACCTCAACACCGGTTTTCCCGCGCAGGCTGGTCACATTAAAACCGGTGGTATACAACCCCATATCATTAAATCCCAAAATACCAACCCGCGCCGAGCGTAGTTTTTTCATTACCTGGGCCGCCCTACCAAATCTAAGAATACCAGCCACATCCATGGGTTGGTCGGGGCCATTGAACAGGTATTTATATTTAATTCCCCAGCGTTCCATCGGGAAGCGTAAGGCGGTCGACCCAGCGCCGGCGGCTGGGGATATCAAGGTATCCCCTTGGGTGGTGCCGCCTTTGCTGTAAAGGACGATGGGCTCATTACGGAACTCATACAGCAGGCGTGACGCGGCGCGAGGATCGATCCAATTGATCACGTTGACGATTAAGAAATCCCAGGGTGCGGCCCGCAGCTCCCGAATCGCTCTTTCTTCCTGCCCGAGAGAAATTAACGGATCCGTGCGAATAAGTTCAATTCCGACTGAAGCGAGTTGTTTTTCTGCATCGGCGGTGATAGCTTCTAAGCGAGCGGGAGCATAAAATTCGGTTCCCAAAGGTACGTAACCTGCCTTCAATGGTTCCATTTCATTCTCCTATTTTTCACATCCAGGGATTGTCTGGTTTTGGTTCTCTGGGAATTGCCGTGGGGACCTTTCACGGTAAATCCCAATGAGCCCTAGTTTTTTCCATGCATTAATACCAAATCATGAATAAGAATTTGTTAGATTATGTTATATTGTGTGATTATAATATTGACAAAACTCTATTAAACAGGTATAAACAGAAGTATATCACACAATCTTACATTTTCAAACGAAACAAATAAGATTCTCAGGGAATTGCTGTGGTGACCTTCCACGGTAAATCCCAATGAGCCACAAATGATGTTTTGTGGAGGGTCGAGACTAAGGAGCGATATGCTGGCTGAAACCCGACGCAAACAAATCGTGGATTTGCTCCGCCAGGGGGAAACTGGAGCAGTTTCTATTATCGAGCTGAGCGAAGAATTAAAAGTCTCAGACATGACCATTCGCCGTGACCTGGACTTTCTGGAAAAGAAAAACCTGCTAAGACGCGTCCATGGGGGCGCGGTGGCCTTCGCTGTAGAAGAACCGGGCACTCCATTTCATGAGCGAACCAGTGAGGCGGATTTCCAAAAAAAAGCCATCGCCTATATCGCTGCCAGTTTGGTGAAAGAAGGCGAAACCATTATCCTCGACGCCGGAACAACGACGCGCGAAGTGGCGCGCAATTTAGCCGGCAGGAATAAACTTACCATCATAACCAACAACATCCCCATTGCCGAAGAAATGGCTCAGTGCCCTAAAATCACCACGATCCTTTTAGGTGGGATTCTCAAACACATCGAAGTCTGCACGGTCGGCAGTATGGTCAAGCAATCGCTGGCTTATTTGACGGCAGACAAGTTTTTTCTCAGCGCGGCAGGTATATCCCTGAAGCGAGGTTTGACTGACCCCGATATGGCGGAGGTTGATATCAAACAGGCTATGATGCGCGCCGCAGATGAAGTTATCCTGGTAGCCGACAGTACAAAAATGAATATTACCGCCCTGGTGCAGATTGCCCAAATTAACGAAATCAACAAGTGGGTGACTGACGACAACGTTTCACCTGAAATTGTGGCTGCGTTTGAATCCGAAGGGGTGGAGGTTATTACTCCTTCATTGAGGGCCCAAAGTAAACGCCTCTAATTCTATAGGTCATCCTGGCGGGCGACCTTATAGGTTAAAGCTCTTATATCGTTGTCCCAGGATGTGATGGGTTTGCATTTTTCGTTAATTTGCCAGGAAGTATAATCATAAAAAAAATGGATAAGTTCCCCTTCAAGAGGAATTCATTATGTTTAAAACCCTAAATGTGAACCTTGGTGAAGAAATGAAGTCGGATATTGGGCATCAAGTAATTTTAGCCCTGCTATTCCTTTTTATAGTTCTGGCGATATTTCTTTCGGATGCCATCCCGGTCAACGACAATATCTATGTTATGCCAATCGTGACCTTGACGTTATTGTTCCTGGTGATTCTCACCCTGATCTTGATTCCTAAAGGTTATCCGATCTACCGTTGGGTACCTTTATCAGGGCTCCTCATCCTGCCCGCTATGGTGATCTACTCATATCATCAAACGGGAATTTTGTTTTTAATCCCTTTTACTGTGTTGATTACGCCGATCCTGTTCAATTTTATCGCCGGCATAATTATGGCTGTGATCGAGACATCCTTGATATTGTTGTTTTCGAAGGTGATTCCGTTATCCCCGGATCAGGTTGCTTACTCAATTATTGGACTTTGGTTAATCCTCGGCGTTTCGATTCTCGTTCTCAGGATAATATTCGAGACGCTGGAGGAATTGAACAAGAAATACAGCGAAAACGTGGTTTTACTCGATGAGGCCAGGGAAAAACAAGGTATGCTCAACGAGCTGGTTAAAGAAAGGACCGATGCCAATATTCAATTAGCGCGTTTGAATCAACTGGCAAATCATTTACGCCAAATCGCAGAAGATGAACGCAAAATCAAGGAAGAATTTGTGGCCAAGGTCAGTCATGAACTGCGTACGCCTTTGAATATGATTATTGGTTTTTGTACGATCCTGATTGAATCCAACGGAGAAAGGCTAAAACGACTGCCAAAATCGATGGTCGAGGATCTTGAAGTTATCTTGCGCAACAGCCAGCACCTTTCCCGGTTAATTAATGACATTCTCGATCTCAGCCAAATTAATGCCGGACAGATGGCCATCGTCAAAGAAGAAACTGATCTTCCGGAATTGATTGGTGAAGCTGTCTCTTCGGTCCAGCTCTTGTATGAGTCAAGAAATTTATATTTACGTACTGACATCCAGTCTGCCTTGCCTAAAATTTGTTGCGACCGCACGCGCATCGTGGAAGTTTTATTGAACCTGTTGAGCAATGCGGGGCGGTATACGGAGCAGGGCGGCGTGACTATTCAGGCCAGTAGGAAAGACCTGTCGGTGGAGGTCCAGGTCATCGACACCGGCATTGGCATTCCAAAGACGAAACAAGAACGTTTGTTTGATCCGTTTTACCAGGTCGACGGCAGTATCCGGCGCAAATATGGAGGGACCGGGTT
>Ga0187886_1002130_pt1 | contig 16408 bp, 18 predicted proteins | sample June2016WEW_20_1_FD_133001 | JGI IMG/M metagenome (GOLD analysis project Ga0187886, IMG submission 133001) | Peatland microbial communities from SPRUCE experiment site at the Marcell Experimental Forest, Minnesota, USA - June2016WEW_20_150 | ecosystem: Environmental > Terrestrial > Soil >... | reverse complement strand
GGTTTGTTTGCCGCTGCCGTAGGGAAGCGTAACGTTGCCTGAAATTCCCGGAGTTACCGTGTTTAGGTGCATTTCCACCGTTTCGTCAAAAGAAGCTTTTTTAACTCCCTCCAATAATTTTAAAGCCTCATTTAAAGTGTAAAGTTTGACTTTATCAATTTGTTGGACGAGTGCTTGGTATCTTTGCGACCTTGAAGCTAATTTTTGCTTGGTGAATTTCTCTTTTTTTCGCCCCTTCAAAGTTTGATCCGAGGAAGTTTTTTCTGTTACTTTAGTTTCTGCTTTTACTTCCAAAGCTTCCAGTTCTTCTTCGCTCGGGCCAACCGCAACTACTCTTTCTCCGCCCTTCATCCCCGGAGCCTTGACTGTTTTCTTGGCTTCGTGTTTTTTCTTGGCTGCGTTTTTCTGTTCTTGTTCGAGATCTTCATCTCCTAATGTTTTTACTCTTATTTTACCCATACTTACTCCACCTTTATTCCCATCGATCTTGCGACTCCTTCGACTATTTTTGTCGCCGGTCCAAGCTCATCGGTATTTAGATCTTCCATTTTAGCCTTCGCGATGTCTTCGGCTTGGGTTTTTTTCAAAACTCCGGCGCTTTCCTTACCGGGTTTTTGGGAACCCTTTTCAAGGTTTAAAGTTTTTTTGATCATTTCCGCAATCGGGGATTTTTTGACAATAAAAGAAAAAGTTCGATCTTCATAAACAGTAATTACCGCCGGAACAATTGTTCCTTTCTGGTCGGCTGTTTTGTCGTTGAAGGCCTTGACGAACTCCATAATCGGCAGTCCGTGGGGGCCTAATGCGGTTCCAACCGGTGGCGCAGGGGTTGCGGCTCCGGCCGGAATATTAATTTTAATAATTGTTTTGATCTTTTTTGCCATATCGTCAAATTATAGTTTAGAAACTTGTAGGAAATCTAATTCAACCGGGGTTTCTCTTCCGAAGATTGATACCAAAACCTTAACTTTTCCTTTTGCTTCGTCAATTGTATCGATTGTTCCCAGGAAATCGGTAAACGGTCCGTCAACAATTTTAACCGCTTCTCCCTGACTGAAGGCGGTTTTATATAAAGGTTCTTCTGTTTTCATGAATTTTTGGATTGCCTCAACTTCCTTGTCGGAAATCGGCGTTGGTTTGTTGCCGGCGCCGATAAAAGCGGTTACGCCCTGAGTTGTTCGGACCAAAAGCCATGATTCGTCGTCTAGAATCATTTTTACTAAAACATAACCCGGGAAGATTTTCTCTTTAACATTTTCTTTTTTTCCTTGGGAAACTCTGACGGTATTTCTGGTGGGGACAATAACTTCAAAGATGCGGTTTTCAAATCCCATGCTTTCAATTCTTTGGTGAAGTGATTTTGCAACTTTGTTTTCGTGTCCGGAATAAGTGTGAACGATATACCATTTGCCCGCGTCCGATGGGGAAGCAGGTTTTGTCGGCTCGGCTTCTTCTTCCGCTGGACTAGCTTTTGCATCGCTTAATTTACCCTCTTCCTCTTTAGCTTCGATTTCCGGTTCGTTTGGCGCTTCGACCTCTTTTAATTCTTCTGGCGCTTCAATCTCTTCAGGTTTTGTTTCCCGAGCCACTACTTCTTTCGTCTTTGCTTCTTCAACTGTTTCCGCAACGCTTACCTTTGGTTCGGCTTGGGTTAGTTTCGGTTCCACAACTTTTTCCTCATTAACCACGTTGGTTGTTGCCGGAACTTCTTCCGTGGCTGTTTGGGCCTGGTTTATATTTTGATCGTTTACTTTTGTGTCATCCATAATTACCTTACTATCAATAGGTTAAGCAACTTAGTTAAAATAAAGTCAACCGTCCCCAAGAATAATCCGACAATTAAACTTACCAGAATAACTACCGCTGTCAGCCTAATTATTTCCGCTCTTGTGGGCCAGACAACTTTCTTCAACTCGTCCCTTACCTCCCTTAAAAAAATAACTGGCGTTGTTGCCATATTACAATCAATAATTTTATCAGATCTTTACTCAAGTGTAAAGGAGAAGGTTGACAGAAATTGTCGGGGGACTTACAATTTAAAAAGCCGTTTCATAAATATGAATAAAATTACTAAAGTTGTTATTCCTGCTGCGGGTTTTGGCACCAGATTTTTGCCCCAGACAAAAGCCATGCCTAAGGAAATGCTGCCAATCGTCGATAAACCGGTTATCCAATATGTTGTTGAAGAAGCGGTTGAATCGGGAATAGAAAACGTGATCATTATTACCGGCGGTGGCAAAAGAGCAATTGAAGATCATTTCGATGTTCCTAATGCGGAACTTATTAAAAACCTTGAGGCAGCCGGAAAACACGATTTGTTAGAACACGTCATGAGAATTTCCGAACTGGCCAACTTTATTTACATCAGACAAAAAGGCGCATACGGAAATGGAACTCCAGTTTTGTCGGCCGAACCGGCGATTGACAATGAGCCATTTGCCGTACTTTGGGGAGACGAATTTATCCACGCCAATCCACCAAGGCTTTTACAAATGATCAAAGTTTATGAAAAATACGGCGGAATGGTAATTTCCGGAGTAAGAATAGAAAAAAAAGCGGATCTTAAAAGATATGGGATTGCCGACATAACTCAAGTTGAGGGAAATGTTTTCAAAATAAATGAAATTATAGAAAAGCCGGATCCGGATAAAGCTCCTTCCAATTTAGCAACTCACGGCGCTTATATTTTGCCTCCGGAAATTTTTGAGGCGTTGAGAAGTCTTACGCCGGGAAAAGGCGGGGAAATTTGGTTGGTTGACGCAATTAATAAACTTAAAAACGAAGGGGTACCTTTATATGCAGTTGAAATCGAAAACGCAAGGTATTACGACACGGGGAACAAGATTGAATACATGAAAACAGTGGTTGATTGGGGATTGAAGCATCCCGACATAAGCGAAGAGTTTAAACAGTATCTTAAGGAATTAAAGTTAGACTAATGAAACCCCAAAAGAAATTCTTTCTCCTTGGTTTGTTTTTGTTTGCAATTTTTATTGTCTTTTCTTTTTTAATTAGGCAGACTCATTTTACCCATACCGATTTTAACGTAACCGTTACTTTGCAAAATCATATTCCAAGAATATTTGATACGACTTTTTCCGTTTTGAGTCTTTTAGGAAGCCTTGAAGTTGTTACATTAATTTTGCTTGTTTTGTTTTATTTAAGGCACAAATTGATGGCATTTTTTGTTCTATTTTTTTTTGGTTTTGCCCACATTTTAGAAATTGTCGGAAAAGCTTTTGTAATGCATCCCGGGCCGCCTTTTAGTTTTTTGCGCTATGATATCCCTTATAATTTTCCAAGTTCTTCTCTAAATCCCGGTTATTCCTACCCCTCGGGACATTTGCTAAGAACAGCCTTCCTGTCTGTTATTTTTACATTTGTTGTTTATAATTCAAAAAATCTTTCGAAAGTTCAAAAATTATTGTTATATTGTTTAACTATTATTATCGCGGCGGCTATGTTTGTTTCAAGAATCTATTTGGGAGAACATTGGCTATCGGATGTTATCGGCGGGAGTCTTTTGGGAGGTTCTTTGGGGGTTTTGTCGCTTATCTTTTTTATCTAACGTCAGTTAATTTGCAGCCCCAACGTTTTTCTGCTATTCCTTTTTCATAGCTTATCGTCATTTGTTCTATAACCGGTTTCATTCTTGGTAATCTGCTGGCTCTTCTCCTGTTTTTGATTCTTAAATCTATTGCCTGACAATGTCCTTCGGTTGCGCTTTCCGGAAGCAGGTCTTGACAATGGCCGCAAAGGTCTTCTATCGGAAAAGATCGACCTTTTCTAAAGATTGTTTCCTGCGAGCCCATAGGGAACTATTATAGTACTAAATTTTCAGCTTTCAATGGGTAATTAGCTTTCCAGTTTTTTCTTAACTTCTTCAAGAAAATTCAGAAATTCTTTTGAATCCTCGTTTCTTGGTCTTTTAAGATTCACCGCTAGAATTTCTTTAATTTTTCCGTTACTCATAATCGCAATTCTGTCCGACAATAAAACAGCTTCTTCGAGAGCGTGCGAAACCATAACAATTGTTTTTTTTGTTTCTTCCCAGATTTTTATAAGATATTTATGGAGCTCGGCGGTAGTTATCGAATCTAGCGCCGAAAAAGGTTCGTCCAAAAGTAAAACTTTCGGTTCAACCACTAGGGCTCTAGCAATTCCAACCCTTTGTTTTTGTCCGCCGGAAAGCTCTCTTGGATATCTAAACCTGAAAGTTCCCAAATCGACCATTTGTAGATATTTTGTTGTTTGCTCCTCAACATTTAGTGCCGATAATCCCTTAATCTTGTTTACCAAGGAAACATTTTCTTCAACGCTCATCCAAGGGAGTAAGGCGCCAGACTGGAAGACCATCGAAACTTCTTCAGGTTTCTCAATGGTTCCGCTTGACTCGTCTTCAATCCCGCCGATTAGCTTCAAAATGGTTGATTTTCCGCAGCCCGAGGGTCCGATTATGCAGAAAAATTCTCCTTCATCGACCTCAAAGTTAATGTTGGAAACAGCGGTGACTTTCGCCGCCTTATAAACCTTGTAAACGTTTTTAAAAGAAATTTCAGTCAAATTTAAACCTTTCCGCCAAATGCAAAAGTTTTTGCCAAACAAAGAAATTAATTAAAGTAATCAAAACGATCATTATAATTAAAGCGCCTAAAAATACCGAATTTTGTCCCTGGTAGAACGAGTTTACTAGCAAACTTCCAAGTCCTAAAGGATCATTGGCAACGCTTCCATTTGGAATATAGCTATGCAGGCTTTCGGCAATGATCAAAAGACTCCAACCTTGCGCCCAGGCAAGAAGCGAACCGGTGATTATATAGGGAAAAATTGCCGGAATTGTGATATATCTTAATTTTTTAAAGCCGGTAATTTTAAAAATTTTAGCCGCGTCAAGTATATCTTTTGGTATGGCTTTTAAGCCGCCGATCATGGAAAACACCAAGTTCCAAAGCATTGCCATGAAAAGAATAAAGATAACCGCACCTTCGGTTGCATGAAGTTTGATAAAAACCAAAACCACAACCGGGAAGAAAGCCAAAATCGGAACGGATTGGACAATGTCGGAAATCGGCAAAAGGATTCGCTCCGTCCGTTCATTCTTGGTGATTAAAAGCGCAATCGGAATTGAAAAAAATAAAGCAAAGATATACGAAATCAAAAGCCTGAAAAGTGTATTAAATGAGGCTAGCAAAATGACGGGTGGGGAAAGTTGGTGTAAATTCAAGGTACGCTGGGGTGTAATGTAATGGAAAAGAATTAAGAATATGAAGGTTAGAAGCGCGATGACGATTAAAGTCGAAGAAAAATGGCGTTTTTTCGAGGTTAAATAACTGAAATGGTAATGGTGATGATAATGCCTAACAGCCATACATTATTAGTGTAAAACTTTTGGCAAGGAAAAGAAAGTTTAAGGGGTATTCGGGTTTTTAATTCCAAAGCCTGTTCTTCTATACGTGCTGCTGGCAAAAGAGGCAGGGCTTTTTCTAGATCTGTCTATTGCCTCTAAAGCTTTTCCTTCCCGATCTTCAGCGCAAATCATTCCGCTAAAATAGTGCGTTGTTTCGTTTGGTTTTGAGGTAACCCCCGCGTCATATAAAGAAAGTGTGCAAGCAGCCGAAACACGTTGGCGATGAAGAATTTCTCTAGAAATCATAAAGGTTCTGGCAAGAGCAGGATCAGTTGGGCATAGACGCTTGGTTCTTCCCATAAAGGAAATGTCAGTTTTAAGCATCGTAATTTCAAAACCTTTACTTGTTCCCCAAAAGCCTTTTTCTTTATCGCGCTGTCGAAAAACATTTTCAATATCAGGATCATTTTTTAAATTTCTTTCCATAGCGGGATCTGGTTCGGCAGTGGCAAGAATTTTAACGATTAAACTATCTATTATCGTGGAGACATCTGCCCAAGTTTTCATTCCGATAATTTTATCTCCCGGGCTTAAGGGTTCCGCTTCGATTCTTCTTAGAACTTCCCTTCTTGTTTTCGGATCGCTAAGATCAAAAACTTTTGGCTCCTGTCGTAAGGTTTCCGCTAATGAATGGTCTGCCTCGGTCATAGGGGAGTATTTTAACACGCCTGAGGTTAGTTGGCAAATTTTTGGCAGGGATGCCAGGATTCGAACCTGGAAAAGCGGTTTTGGAGACCGCCGTGATACCGTTTCACCACATCCCTACATTTTACTTTAGCTTCTCGTTTTCTTTGTGTTCGGTAACTTTTCTACAATGTTTGCAAAATTTCTTTAAAACCAATTTGTCGGGCGTGTTAATTTTATTTCTGGTCGTAACGTAATTTCTGTTTTTGCAAACAGTACAGACTAGTCCAAGCATCGCTCTTTGTTCACCTTTTGCCACAGTCCTCCTTTCGGTTTTAAGTATTATAGCATCTGAGCCGGCTGTGGGAATCGGACCCACGATCTAGTCATTACCAATGACTTGCTCTGCCACTGAGCCAAGCCGGCCTGCCAAAATTATCGGATGCGGTGCTGGGTGAGGGACTCGAACCCCCGCAGCCCTTCCGGGCGTGTGGTCTACAGCCACATGCGATTGCCGCTACGCGAACCCAGCAATTCAACTGATTGATTTTAAATACTTAATTCTCCAACTTCTGCCTTTACCCTTATTCAAAGAACTAAATATCTTTTATCGTGAGCCTTCCCGGAGAATCGAACTCCAGTCAACGGTTTACAAAACCGCCGCTCTGCCATTGAGCTAGGAAGGCAAAACCACAACAATAATACAAATACACATTGATTTTATCAAACCTGAATACGTTGAACAAGCCCTGTTCCCAAAAGGGGTTAAGAAGATAAAATAAGTTCGATCTTTGATATCGAGAGAAGTTGATGTTTCCCCGAACTTTCAATTAGGTGGGCTAAATCTGCTCCACTCGGGAACATGATAATTTGCCCTGTCTTCCAAAAAACTTTGGAATACCTCAAGTCCAGTGAAATTGTAGAGGAAAATCTTACCAACCTTCTCTAATATCAAAGAACAGTTTTAGTATGATTCAGTTTTCGTGAAAAGTCAAGATGTTATAGTTTTTTCATTCAGAATTACAGGCGTTTTGGCCCATAGTTGACATTCGGTAGGGTTTGTGTTTTAATTCTCTAAACATGACGGAAAGACAAGGTCCTCCGGGGCCTGAAGTTCCGGAGAGTCGGCCAGAAAAAAGAATTCACATTATTGACAGCCACATACAGAGAGCCTACGAATCAATATTGGAATCCTCATGCGAGATGGGATTTGTTGAAGACCGCGGTGTATTACTCTATGCCCTAGACGGTAGAAGATATCAAGCGTCCCCCAAACTTATTAGGGCGTTGCCTTTGCCTTTACCTTTTCCATTAAATAAACCTGGAGGTTATTTATCCGTAGAACATCCTGGCGGACGTGATGTAATTACCGCTGGTTGGCGAGAGGGAATGCTTAATTTTAGCATAGAAATTTCCGGAAAAGAATTTGGAGCTGGTCCCGGATTATCAGCCTCAAGGATGCCGGATTATTTTAAATACTATTTTCCCCATCAGGTGTATGTAGAGGGAATGAAAAGATTTCGGTATGCCAACGGAAGGATAAATTTAATAGAATATGGAGCTGCTGAATCTCCATATTATCTTCCCGAAGGCGTTGGTTTTACATTGAAAAGACCTATGTTGCCTGAGCCAAGACCGCCAGCATCGAGTTATCCATCGCTTGAGCAATTTCTGGCAACCGAAGAGTGGCAGGAAGTATTAGAACTAAGCACCTCTTTAAGTCAGGCAGCGGATAGGATAAGAGAACAAAGTTCAAAAGGACAAACACATAGATTACACATTCCACATCCTTCCGGCAAGCATACCACCCATAATTAAAAAAGATTCTAAAACCCCAGTAAGTGTTCGGAGAAGTTAAGAAGGTTAAAAATCAAAGCATTTAACGAAAAACTCCCGAGCGGAACCAAAAGCAGGAAAAGAATGATAATAAATCCCACGGAGCCAAGTGAAAGATAAACACTGGCTTCTTTTTCGGGAAGAAGTAGCGCAAAAATTTTTGAACCGTCAAGCGGCGGAATCGGAATTAAATTAAAAATTGCCAAAAGGATATTTATCTGGACAACGATTAAAAGAAACTGAACTACTATTTGCAAAATAAAACTTTCTGTTCCAAGTCCCAAGCCAAGAATAGGAGTTAAAAACATTATTAATCTAATAATTAAAGCTGAAGTTACTGCCAGGCAAACATTGGTTAAGGGTCCTGCCAGAGAAATAATTGCTAAATCTCTTCTGCCGTCTCGTAAATTAAAAGGATCAATCGGTACGGGTTTGGCGGCGCCGAAAATAATCGGTGAGCCGGATAAAACCAGAAGTAAAGGTAAAAGTATACTCATATATGGATCAATGTGGTTTTTGGGATTTAGAGTTAGCCTGCCTGCGAGTCTGGCGGTTGGATCACCTAAGCGTTCGGCAACCAACCCATGAGCAATTTCGTGCAAGATTGCCGAATAAATAAGAACAACCAACATGACGATTGCTAAAAAAATAGGCATAGTTAATATACAATTGTCAGAAAATCAAATATATGATATCATATGAACTTGACGGTAGATAGGGGAAAAAGTTATGGCTTTACAATGCGACAATTGCAAAAAAGGAAGAATGGTTGGAAGGCAGCACAAGCATCATGCGGGCGTTGCCGGCGGAAGGTGGAGAAAACGCGCGCCAGTAACGCAAAAGATTTTTAGCCCGAACCTTCACTCGGCCAGAATTGTGGTTAATGGTGTTGGTAAAAGGATGAGGCTTTGCACGAAATGCTTAAGACTTCTTAAGGGAACAAAAATAAAAACAAAAGTGGAATCTGCCGAAACTTTAGAAACCCCAACTGCAGCAGTCGCTTAATCTACAAACTGCCAAGGTCGAAAAATTTTTATAGAACGTAATTATTTTAAGAGGGTCAGGAGTTTTGAATCCGCATTTGGATATCCGTTTAGAAAATCCTTGCAATTCATTGGTTTTCCGCCTTCGACCTGGATTTTTTGTTGCGGAAGAAATTTAATTATCGACGATTTTTGATTTATTATTGATCGGGTCCAAACGCCGGGCCAGGGATAAAAGGCGCGAATCATTCTCCCAAGCTTTTCTTCTACGGGAGGATTCTTAAGGTCAATAAAGCCATCAAGTTTTTTTAAAAAGTGTGTATAAGTTGCCTTTGTTTCATCTTGTTTAACCGGCGTTGCCTTTCCCTTTAAAATGTCCTCAATTACCAACACCGCCAGTTCGCTGCCCAATAAATTCAATTCATTCAAAAGCGAATCAGTTGTTTCATCGGGTTTTAAAACATATTCTTTTTGGGCGTAAATGTCGCCGGCATCAACTTTGTTAGTGACGCTAATAATCGAAACGCCGGATATTTTTTCACCGGCCAAAATCGCGTAAGGAGCAGGGGAGGGCCCGCGATATTTTGGTAGAAGCGACTGATGAATATTTAAACAAGCGTATTTTGGTGCTTTAAGCAGTTGGTTGGGCAAAATAAGGCCGTAATCTTCAACCAGTAAAAAATCGGGATTTTGAGCGAAAACTTTTTCAATTACTTTTTCATCCAACTTGTTAGTGCTAAGAAAGGGAATATTATTTTCAATTGCGAATTTTTCAACCGGACTCTGCGGGATAGTTACGATAAAGGCAAGCCCAAGCTTGGCGTTGATTATTTTGCTACCGATTAAAGAGTGTTTTGTATTACCGAAAAAGACAATCCTCATTGCTTATTAAGTATATAGTATTGGGAATTTAGTATCTAGGGGTTAGATTTCTAGTTCTTCAAACTCATCCTCGCCGTTTTCATTTTTTGAGGATTTATACAAAATTCCGCCTTGCTCCAGAACTTTTTTGGGAAATAAAATTCCGTGCAAATGGTCAACTTCGTGCTGGATGATAATTGACATAAACCCATGGAATTGTTTCCGGCGGGTTTTGCCGGTTTCATCCAGGTAAGAAACCGAAATTGTCGGGAAACGTTTAACTTCTCCCCAAACATTCGGTAAAGAAAGGCAGCCCTCCAATTTTGTATGGCGCTCGCCTCGAGAAATATTTTGCGGCCTACCCAAATTTTTAATCTTAGGATTTATGAATACGTAAATGTTGGGCTTTAGAGACGGTTTACTAATAAAAATCTGCAGGTTTAAGCCAATTTGCACGGCGGCCAGCCCTACACCAACCGGATCTTTGGCGGCAAGCAGTGCTTGTTTCATGTTGTCAATTATTTTTAAAATCTGTGAGTCAACCTTTACAACAGGTTTGGCTTTTTGGGACAGAATAGGATTTGGAGCGGTTAATATGTTTAACATCTTACCTTTACTGATGGCTTCCGGTCCAGGTATTAATTGCGCTTTGCGCATCTTTGTTCGGGCCAAAATCTTTAATTATAAGCTTCATTTCAGCTATGGCTTTTTGGTTGTAACCCTGGTTTATAACAGTTCCCTTAGCGTTTACGGCAAGCTGCCTATAAAATATTCCTATCGCGTAATAAGCCTGTTCGTAATCAATTTTAAGTTTTATTGTGTTTTGTAGCGTAGATATCGCGCCTTTTATGTCTCCGGATTGTCCTTCCAATACCCCCAAATTGTAAGAAATATCTGCGTCGGTTGGCGCCAAAGCGGCGGCCTTTTTAATTGCTTCCAAAGCAAATTGCAGATATTGGGGATCTACCTGTGCCAGCGTATAAAAAAGCCTGACTCTGGTTTTCCAGAACGTAACATTATTGGGATAACTGGCTATCAACTGATTACTGGTGGTAATTGCTTGGCCGACCAGCTGTTTTGCAATTGCTAAGTTTTGGTCTTGAGTATTTTTGTCTTTAGTTTGTTGATTTTGCTGCAAAACCATAATTGCTAAAACGCCATTATTAATCGAAAATTCGTCTTGGAAAGTCGGTTCGCTCGGTCTTAGGCTGACAGCTTGCTTGAGAAATAGATAAGACCTTTGGTAATCGCCGGTTCTGTCATAATTGAAGCCAAGATAATAAGCCTTGTCGGCGTTCCAGAAATTAATCAGGCTGTAAATGGCAAAAGCTCCTATTAATCCCAAAACAGCCATTACTGCAATTTGCCGTTTTCCGGCATAGTTTATGCCTTTGCTTTTGACCGGAAATATATAATGCTTGTCCGGGTTTAGATTCAATAAGACTAGGAAGATGCCGGGGATTATGAAAAATAAAATATTGATCATCACCACCGAAAAGCCAAAGAAGTTGGCTACGATTATGGCTAAAAATCCGGCCACCAGCGCGGCGGGTAAGAGAGTTTGTTTGGCTTTGTTTTTCCAGATGTATTTCATGGACACAAAAAGAAAGGCTGCAATAATTGAAAGGTATGTTAAAAGTCCAACCGCTCCGGTTGTCGCCAAATAATTTAAGTATTCATTATGAGCCTTGTTATAAAGATATTTCCATTCGGAGGTTAAGTTATGGGCGGCGGGTCGGTATTTATAGTAAGCAAAGGCAAATGTTTCAACGCCCGTGCCAAAAATAGGATTGTTTTTCCAAATATCGATTGCGCCTCGCCAAACCAACAGTCTTATTGTTCCCGAATCCGTTCCGCCGAGTTCGCCGGTTGAAACAGGACTGGTGGGAGCGGCCGGGGGCGGAGTTTTAACCTGCGTGGTCGCTGCATGCCTTGCCGCCAGTTGGGCCATAATCCCTCCAAAGGTAAAGCGGTTAAGTGCAAAAGGCAAACTGTTAAAAAAAGTAATTAGTAAAAAGATCAAAATTACACCGCCGAACAGTTTGAAGTCAAGATTAAATTTTTCCTTGATAAATTTCGGTTTGATGTAGATATAGGCAAACCAAGCAAGAAAAACTGCAACCGAAGCCCAGGAGACGACAATCACCGATCTCGAGCCGGTAAAAAGAATGTCGACATACAGCAGAGCCATTAGAAGCAAAAGCCCGAGTTTAAGAAAAATAGGATTGTTAAGACTTAAATTCTTGGAAATTTTCCCGGGAAAATCCTCTAAAAATAAAGCTAGGCTGATTGGAAGTAGAGCCGCAAGATAAGTCGCCAGCCAATCCGGCTGTCCCATGGTTGAAAAGATTCTGGCTTTCGGCTGGAAGTCGGCAGTCCAACAGGAAACATCAAAGGTGCCCCTGAATAATAAACAGGTTGGATCATAGCCGAAATGCGAAGGAAAACCCCATAAGGCAACCAGCATTGCCGAAGACAAGATTGCATAGATTACTCTTTTGACAGGATTTTGCGGAGAAGCTATCATGAAAACCGCAAATGAGACAAAGACAGTTACTAGTGAAACATAAACAGTAAAGTTTTGATTAAGTGAAGCAATATATTCTCCGGCAAAAAATATTAAAGTAGCGGCAATAAATAAAAGAGGTTTAAAGCGTTTGTAATTAGGTTCGATTTTTGGCTTTTCGGGTTCTTCATTTTTGAAATTGGAAACAAAAGCGTAATACAAAAAGATATAGGAAATTATTGACAGTAACCCGCCGTTAAATCTTGAATAATAGCCCCACAAGGAAACATGCGTGTCCATAGAAAAAATTGTTGAAATAACTTGGGAGAGAAGAAATAAAATAATCGGGATATCAAAAACAGTTCTTTGAATTTTAAATTGCCGCTGCAAAATCATTTTGGAAATCCAGGCAAAGCCGATTATAACCGTAATGATAAAAGTTACCCAAAGTTTGTTAAATTCAAAAAGTTCGGAAGTGTTGCTTGTAAAAGCAAGAGGAACGAAGAAAAGCAGAAAATAAAAGGAGTATTCGATGGTTTTGTTTAAAAAGTTAAGTAATTTCATCTGCTAAATAAAAAATTCAAAAGAACTTAAATAATTTATCTTCTGCGTTTCGATTTATGGTAGCATATTGACAAACTTTGAGCAAGACGTAAGAAATCATTTACAATTTACAATTTATAATCTACAATCCTAATAGAATAAAACCATACTATGATTAATAAATTTTTCTCTTTTTTCTCCCATGACATCGGCATAGATTTAGGGACTGCGAATACTTTAGTTTGGGTAAGAGGCAAGGGGATTGTGGTAAGGGAACCTTCGGTTGTGGCAATGCATAAAAAAACCAAAAAAATAATCGCGATTGGAACGGAAGCAAAAAGAATGGTTGGCAAAACTCCCGCAACAATTGTCACCATCAAGCCTTTAAAAGGTGGAGTAATTGCGGATTTTGACGCAACCGCAGCCATGATCTCGCATTACATTCAACAAGTTCATGAAGTTGGTAATACTTTTCCGGTAGCGTTTTCCAGACCCAGGGTTGTGATTGGAATTCCCTCATCGGTTACCGAAGTGGAAAGACGAGCGGTTTGGGAAGCGGCTTTGGCAGCCGGAGCAAGGGAAGCTTTTCTAATCGAAGAGCCGATGGCGGCGGCAATCGGAGAAGATATTTCTGTTTTTTCTCCAACAGGAGTAATGGTTGTTGACATCGGCGGCGGTACAACCGAAATCGCGGTTATTTCTTTGGGTGGAATTGTTGTCAGTAAATCATTAAGAGTTGCCGGAGACGAGATGGATCATGCAATATTGCACTACATAAGGTTAAGGCACGGCTTGCTTTTGGGAGAAAAATCGGCAGAGGATTTAAAGATTTCTATCGGCAGTGCATATCAACAAAACGCAAAACTCAAAAACCAAAACGCAAAAACCAACGAAGAAGCTTATAAGCCAGAACCGATAGCTCATAATTCTTCGGAGCGGATGGCGGTTGTCAGGGGACGCGATATTGAAACGGGATTGCCGAAAAGCTTAAGAATCACCGAGGCCGAAGTCAGAGAAGCTTTGTCGCCGGTTTTGTCACAAATTATTGACGCAATTTCCGACGTTTTACAGGAGTCGCCGCCGGAATTAACCAGTGATATTTTGGAACATGGGATTTTATTAACCGGTGGAGGATCGCTTCTTTTGGGGCTTGACCATTTAATTGCCGAAAGGACTCATATTCCGGTAATTAAATCGGCCGATCCTTTAACTTCGGTAACAAGAGGCGCCGGTAAAGTTTTGGACGACGACAGTCTTTTACATCGGGTCAAAGTCATCGGCGGACTAAAGTAGTTTAGAGTTTAATTATTTTTTCCACAGGATAAACCCAAATCTGGATCGTTCTTTGTCTGATCGGATTTTTCCCCTTTCCGTTTCTTCCGTCAAGCTCTAAAATTGCAACTTGTTGATATTTTCCTCGCTCAAGTTCCCCGTTTTTAATTGGCATTACAACACTCGGGTGGCTGTAAAGTAACGCCCTAATATGAGCGGCGGCATTATAATCTTCATCCACTTCATTGCAAAAAGGATTGTCCTGACAGCGGTGTTTGTAATCGTAAGTTGGATGCTTATATTCTTTGGTAACTTTGGTAGAGCGTTTGTCTTCGGGGATCAAGCTTAATGTGTGGTTGAGCATATCTTCCAGAAGATTTGGCTCTGCAATTTCGTTAACCACGATTCCCATTGTGGTATGAAGCGTGTTTACAACCACAAAACCATTTTTTACACCCGATTTTTTAATAACTTTATTTATTTTTTCGGTAATATCCAAAAAATAGGTATGTCTGGTTGACGGGAATTTATAATCACTAAAATAGGCTTTCATGTACAACAAATAATTATAGCACAAAGCAAGTGGAGTTCAACCTATTACCAAAGCGCATTAGCACATTTGGGATAAAATTATTACAAGCAATTATGATGTTACATCGCTTATTTCGCAATAAAGAGGTTTTCCGTCAGGACCTTTAGCAAATAAGTCAAGGCTTGAGGAATAATGTCCGTTTCCATTATCTATTCCAATGAACAAAGTATCTCTTAGATAAGCTTGTTTTGAAGTTGCCTGTTCAAAATGTAAAATGAGTTTACCCGCTGGTATACTATTGCTCGAATAATCAAACTCACCTACATAAGCACTGTAAGAAGAGATTACTACTATTTTGTTTAAAGTTTTTCCGCTGGAATCTTTTTGGACAATATCGTATCCCTTCCAGGTTTGATCAAGTTGCGTAGGAATAATATAGCTTTCTGCAATTTTACTTGTGTCTGTGTTTTGGTCAAGTTTGACCAAGTCAAAAGGAGCAAGGATATTGTCACCCAAATAAGTGGGGCCCGAAGTTAAAGATTTCATTTCAATAAAACTATCTCCATTCTGTTTTTGAGGCTGAATAGTTAATTGCATGGTATCATATCCTTCCGGAACGACTGGAAAGGGTAATTTATTTTGATCTTTGGCAGCTTGTAGAAGTTGGTCCAGCGAATTACACTCGGTGAGATATTGGTCTATATTATCGGGAGTTATAACAATTTCTCCCGCAGCTGTTTCCGGAGTTTGGAGAGCAAAGGCGCTCGAATCTTGACCATTTTCGTTGTTTCCCTGAGCGGTTGGGGATGCTTGATCACCGCAGCCTGCAATAAGGGTAAATGCCAAGGCGGCAGATGCTAACCTTCCAACTTTTTTGAGATTTCGTTTCTCAATATGTCTTTCAAGACTCATAGCTTCTGGGCGGATTATAACAGAATAACAACACCTGTCAAGTCAATTAATTTGGAGATCATTAAGCGGAAGGCCTCTTGAGCGTAATTATTAGACGAATCTTCTTGTATCCTTTTTAGAAAAAGACTAAAATGGTTGCATGCAGAAAAGGAAAAATTTTCTTTATATTTTTTTGCTGTTTTTCTTCTTTTCGGTTCTTTTAATAATTTCATCAAAAATAGGCTTATCAAAAGGGCTTGGTTCGGCAGTTTCCACGATTGTTTCTCCGTTTCAGTCGATTGCTTATTCGGCTTTAACCTCCGCAAATATTTTTGGCAACAACGCACAAATAGAAAAACTTAAAACTGAAAATCAAAGCTTAACCCAAAAACTGGTGGACCAAAAAAAACTCATTGAAGACAACAAAGCGCTTCGGGATCAATTTCAAACCCCGAATTTGAACAATTTACAACTCCTGCCGGCTCGGATAATCGGTTCTCCAAGTTTTATTCCCGGTCTTTCATCACCTGAAACTTTTACTCTTGACCAGGGGGAAGCAAACGGCGTTAAAGTGGGCGACGCCGTTGTCTATAAAAACATTCTGGTTGGAAAGATAGATAAGACATTAAGTTTTGTTGCGCGGGCTGTTTTGATTACAAATTCCGCATCGTCTTTTACGGCTAAGACAATGGGAAGTTCGAATTTAGGGGTAATTAAAGGTCAGGGTGGGGGAGAGATGATTTTGGATAACGTTTTGCTTTCGGAAAATCTCACAAAGGATGATTTGATTTTAACCAAAGGCGATATGGACACGAGCGCAGCAGGATTCCCTTCGGATTTAATCGTTGGAAAAATCAAATCAATCAACAAAAACCCAAGTGCCCTTTTTCAAAAAGCCGAAGTTGAAAGTCCAATCGATTTTGAGAATCTTTCGGAAGTTTTTATAGTCACCG
>Ga0187886_1002129_pt1 | contig 16409 bp, 13 predicted proteins | sample June2016WEW_20_1_FD_133001 | JGI IMG/M metagenome (GOLD analysis project Ga0187886, IMG submission 133001) | Peatland microbial communities from SPRUCE experiment site at the Marcell Experimental Forest, Minnesota, USA - June2016WEW_20_150 | ecosystem: Environmental > Terrestrial > Soil >... | reverse complement strand
GCATACAAAGGGACGAGAAATTTCGACAAAGTGGAGACTGCCGGTCATATTGGAAGCTTATATCGCAGTTAAATCAGAAAAGACAGCACGTCGTCTTGAGAAATACTTAAAGACGTCATCTGGAAAGGCAACACTAAGGAAAAGAATTTTACCCGACGAAGCGTCAGCGTAGTCGGGCCCGCCCTCTCCGTTATTTTATTTTCAGTTGAAATAACGTCTATAAGTTCTTGCAATTGGGGCGATTGCGGATTGTTGCTTATTTTAGACTCCCCCATTGCCCTTAAACTGTCCTGGAAATGATTTTCGGAAAAGTCAGAATAGCCTCATAATAGTTTCAGGTTAGTTACAGGTTGGACTTCGACGACATTTGGACGACAAAAAAATTCTACTGTCAATGTGTGACAGTAGAAAAATTTAAATAACTCATCTGCCGAAGGGGCTCTCCGCAGGACGCCTGCCGTTAGGCACCTTGACGGTTACGGCGGAACCCTCAATCCTCCTTTAATTAAATTTAAGACCTCACGCCGAGTAATCTTAGTATTCCATCAAGTATAGTGTACGGATTCGGCGGGCAGCCGGGAATATATAAATCGACAGGCACAGAATTGTCCGCACCGTTTGTTTGCTCCGGATGGCCCGAATATATTCCTCCCGAAATCGCACAAACTCCAACAGCGATTACAATTTTTGGAGATGGAATAGCATCATAAGTCTTTTTGAGTGCCAGTTTCATATTCGCTGTTACAGGACCTGTTATAAAAAGTCCGTCAGCGTGTCTTGGCGAAGCGACAAATTGCACGCCGAACCTTCCTAAATCATATGTAAGAGTCGATAATACGTTAGTATCCGCTTCGCAGGCATTACATCCGCCGGCACTAACCTGCCTTAATTTTAAAGACCTGCCAAAGATTTTCAGCATATCGGCTTTTAAACTTCCTGCCGATTTAAAGACCTGACCTTTCAAGAGCAAATCTTCTCTTTTTCCTGCGGCCAAACTGTATTCTCGACTAAACACAATGGCTTTCTCCTGACAAACCTGCTGGCATTTGCCGCAAAAAATGCACCTGCCCATATCCAACATTATCTTGCCGCCATTGACAATAATAGCATCTGTCGGACAAACGCTTATACACTTATTACAACCATTGCATTTGGAGTTAAAAATAACAGGTCTCCCCTTAAATCTTTCAGGCAGAGAAGGTTCCTTTTTGGGAAACGGATATGTTCTATATCCCTGTTTAATTCGTGCGGCTAGTGCTTTTAACATATCAACCTCATAAATCGTGTCCGCAGTAAGAGAAATTGAAACTTTTATTACACAGCGGGAAATCGGATATCTGTTGATTTCTCATCGCGACAGCAAGGGCCATCCAGTTATGAAAAGACGGGTCAACTATTTTATAATGTAAAAATTCACCATTATTTCCGGTAATTGCCGTATGACAGATTTCACCTCTGAAGCCTTCCACAAGACTAACAGCTATTTTATTCGCCGGCAGAGCAGAAACCTTTGAATGAATCTGTCCATCAGGCAGGTTATCAAGTTCATTTTCAATAAAGTTTATACTCCTTTGAATCTCCACCCACCGGACATAGGCTCTTGCAAAAACATCGCCTGTTTCCCATGTAGAAATTGGAATTTGACTGAATTGGTAAGCACCGCTTGCGAAATTAAATCTCGCATCTCTTTCGAGCCCGCAAGCTCTTGCGGCAACTCCGACCACGCCCAAATCAATACAATCCTTTTGAGTCAATACTCCGGTATCATCAAAACGGTCTAAAACCGAGGGCGTTTCCCACAAAAGGTTAACAGCGCCAGACACATCTTTAAGAGTAGTTTTTAATCTTTGTTTTAATTCGGAAATATGTGAATTTTCAATGTCATAATTTGTCCCGCCGGGACTTATCAGACCTCTGCCGAACCGATTTCCACAAAAAACTGCCGTCATATTTAATATATCCCCGCGAATTCTCCCGCAAAATGAAGCCGTAGGCAAATAACCGATATCACCTGCAAGAGCACCCAAGTCGCCTGTATGGTTGGCCAGTCTTTCAAGCTCAAGAGCAATTGCCCTTATAATATTAGCACGGGCAGGAATGTAGCAATTTGAAAGGCTTTCTATAATCTGAGAATATGCCAAACTGTGCCCTATTGTCGTATCGCCGGCTAAAGTCTCCATATAATGAATCAATCTTTTTTGCTCACCATTGCGGATTGCTTTTTCAATGCCTCTATGCTGATAACCCAAAGAAATTTCAAGATGAAATACATTTTCGCCATTACATTGAAACCTGAAATGCCCCGGCTCGATAATTCCTGCGTGAACAGGGCCTACAGCTACTTCGTGGATTTCAGAACCGGTAATTTTGAAATAGTCCGTAATGCCAATTAAAGATGAATCAGGAAATCTTACAGGTTTAAGCCAGGGATGACCCTGGGGTATAATAGAAAACTGCTCAGCTATTTCCCGTTCAAATAAATGCGCCTGCGGGCAGGCCGGTGTCAAAGAAGGATAACTTTTCGATACACGACTTGATAAAATATAAAGGCTGCCGTTGGTATCATCGGCCAAAACGCAAACAAGCTTATCTGCCGACATAGCAAAAAGTGTCGCTATTCGCAAACCGCTGTTTACCTGTTCTATTATAAGCTGTCTGAATTTTAAAATATCCAGGCAAGGCACATTTTTAAAATCATTCACTCCGCAATTGTAAATTTTCAGCATATTATCCATCAGTTGCCTCCAACAAGCATGCAAATGCCGTGCAGAAAATTCTTAAACGAAGAAGGGATGAATAATCCTAATACTAAAACCAGCAATATCATAATGGCAGGAGGGACGACGGATAAAATTCTTTGTTTTAAGGCAACCTTCTCAATCCCCTGCTCCGGACTGCCCTGTGTCATCCTGATGCAGATTGTTGCAAAACCAATAAAAACTATAACAAGCAAAACAAGATAAGCACCAGAAACGAAAAATCTGCCCTGTTCGATGCCGGCTTTGAGAATAGTAAATTCACTGATAAACGTCCCGAAAGGAGGAAAACCTGTGATTGATAATATGCCTGCCAGCCACAAAAAAGCTGAAACGGGGATTACTTTGAACATTCCCTGAACATCATTCGTTCTTTTGGTTTTATAAACCGCTAAAATATTTCCCGCGACTAAAAATAACGCTGCTTTCGTCAGGGAATGATTTACAAGATGAAGCATCGAACCGAAAACAGCCGCTTTTCCAAGTCCCAAACCAATCGCGACAATTCCCATATGCTCGACACTCGAATAGGCAAGCATTCTTTTGTAATCGGCCTGTCTTATTATATAAACAGCCGCGACCAGCATCGAAACCAGTCCCAGCGCGATAAGCAAATCGCCGGCAAAATCAGCAAGGCCCGCAGCCGTACAAACCTGAAACGTTCTGAATATTCCCAGGAAAGCGCAATTGAGCATAGCGCCGGAAAGAAGCGAAGATATAACAGAAGGCGCCTCGCTGTGAGCGTCCGGCAGCCAGGTATGCATCGGAGCAAGTCCCATTTTTGTTCCATAGCCGACAAGGATGAATATAAATGCCGCTTTGAGCCATTTGACATTCAATACGTTTGCGTATTTTACAAGTTCACTCGCCAGCAGCGACACAGGTTTTTCTCCGCCTGTTGACGCGGCCACCGCAAGAAAGAAATTACCCAAAAGTGCAATAGCTATACCAACCGAACAAATCATCAGGTATTTCCACGTCGCCTCAAGCGAGCGATGATGCCGATGAAAATAAATCAACGGAGCGCTGGTCAGCGTAGTCAATTCAATCGCGACCCAAATCAATCCAAAATGCTGACTTAATGCAAGAAACGTCATCGACGCCAGAAGAAAAAGCATACAACAAATAAAAATCGCTTCAGGAACATTTGAAAATATAATATCTTCCTGAAAATCTTTTATTTGCTGATGTTTTTCATTCTTAAGATAACTAATTGCATAAAAACCGGCTCCAAGGAAAAGTCCGCTGGTAACGCTTAAAATAAGCTGACCGATTCGGTCAAGCCCAATCCAGTTATTGAATAAAGCCGCAGGCGGGAAAAACCAGAACAGAACAGTTATAGTAAAATGCGATACAGACGCAAAGCCCAGCAAAAAATATCTCAGGTTTGCATTTCTGCTAACCAAAGATAAGACACCCGCCAAAAACGGTATAAATATCAATGCCAATAACACGCTAACTCCTTAAAGTTGAGAGCTGGTCGGTCTCAATATGGTCAAATTCCCTGGAAATATGGAAAATCGTTATGCCCATAACAAAAACAGCGACGAAAGCATCAAGCAGAACCGCAAGCTCGACAAGCAGCGGTTGTTTTTGCGGCAATATAACTCCGAACATATAAATTCCATTTTCAAAAATCAGGTAACCAATTACCTGAGTCAAAGCCATCTTGCGGGTTATAATCAGATACAATCCTACAAATGAAGTAAATATCGACACTGGCAAAACTGCCGAGCTTGCCGGGGCAACGGTAAGTGGTAAATTTTTGCTAATCCACCATGAAAGAACTATGGCGCCAAGACCAATCAGCAGCGACATACCATATCCCACGTAAGGTTTTTTCTCGCGATGTATATTTAACTGGCTTAAAGTCCTCAGCAGCATCGACGGAAACAAAATCGCCTTTACGCTGATTGCTATTATCGAAAAAATAACAAGCTGTATATCGAAATGCCCCTCTGCCACAGGCAAAATCCCTAAAATAATTCCCTGGAAGGCAATAACCTTTATGCAGGTGCTTAGCCTGCTGGTCGAGAGAATAATCAAATTCACCAAAGTCAGAAAAATCATCATAAATTCAATTAACATTTTATTTCCTCAAAACAAAAACTATTGCCAGGACTGCAAAAATCGTCGCAATAAAAATAAAGTGAGGGACGAACAATAATTTTAGCCTCGCTATGCAGGATTCTATAATTCCAACTACAACAGAAACGCAAAGCACCGCCAAAACGCAGATGGCAAGGTTAGGCCAAAAGCCAAAACCGATATCCGGTATCAGCACTCCCGCAAAAAGAGCCGCAAAAATCCAAAGTTTTAACGCCGAAGCGAATACTATAAACGCAAAATCCGGTCCGCTGCTGTCTAATACCATAACCTCGTGTATCATTGTCAATTCAAGATGAGTATTGGGGTCGTCAACCGGAATTCTCGCATTTTCCGTAAGCAGAACGATTATAAGCGTCGCGGCTACAAATAAAATTATCGATATGTTCGCAAGCCAGAATCGGCTCGTAACAGAAACCAGAATTTCAGATAAAGATAATTTCCCTGTTCCGCAGGCAATCGCAGCCAAAGCCAGAAACAACGCAGGTTCAGTTAAAGCGGAAAATTGTGCCTCCCTGCTTGCCCCCATTCCCTCGAAACTCGAACCTGTATCCAAAGCGGCAAGTATCGTAAAAAATCTTATCAGGGCAAATAAATAAATGACCAGGAAAATATCTCCATCGAAAAAGATGACCGCTTTGCTGTGTCCCAAAGGAATAAATAGTGTGATAAGCAGAATTGCTGATAAGTTAATAATGGGACCTGCCCTGAAAACCCAGCCGGTAGTTTTGCTGTAAACAACACCTTTATGGACCAGTTTCCAAAGGTCAAAATATGTTTGAAGCAGAGGCTGACCTTTTCTGCCGGCAAAAAATGCCTTCGTTCTGTTGATGATTCCCAACAGCAGCGGCGACAGAATCAAGGCCAGTATCGGTTGAACTATTCTAATAGACATATTCATTTATCTTATTTTCCAAATAATTAAAGCAATCAGAGTCAGTGCAATATACAGAATATAAAGCTGAATATTGCCGTGCTGGAGCCATCTGAGCCTGTCCAGGAGCATATAAATACCTTTAAAAATAGGCTTAAACAAATAATCCCGGCTTACTTCCGGCGTTGAGCTTTCGAATTGTCCTTCAACTGGAAACAAATCTTTAATCGGCTCAGTTATTTTTCTGGTACGCAAAATCATTTTAAAGGAATCAACAAGAGGCTGAGCAAAAGACGACGCTGTATATTGCATTCTCGCGTCAGGTTTGGCGTAACCGCAATCCCACGTTGGAGCAATACTTACTTTTTCAGCAGAAAGCATTTTCTTTCTGATAAATAAAAGAACCGCAATTGCAACGAAAAGACAAAAAGCCGCGAAAGATACTTTTGTTAAAATATTACTCAAAGGCAAAATCTGTGAACTTACAACATCCGGCCCAATTCCAGCGATTTCCGCGATGCAGTGATTGAGTATTTTCAGTATAAAAGAGGAAAACAGGCCGATGAACACACATAATGCCGCCAGGATAATCATAGGCACCAGCATTATTTTCGATGATTCCTGCACGTTGACTGAATGTTTGCTTCTTGGCTCACCAAGAAAAACTATTCCATATACTTTCGTAAAACACGCCAGAGCAAGTCCGCCAATAAGAGCAAGCGAGCCAATTATAATAATTGATACCGTCGCAAGGTCTAATTGCTTTGTAATAAGTCCCCTGAAGGAACCTGTGTATATCAAAAATTCACTGATAAAACCGTTCAATGGCGGTATTCCGCAAATCGCGACAGCCCCGATTAAAAATGTTACGGAAGTTACGAACATATTTTTTCCAAGTCCGCCCAGTTCATCGATTTCTCTTGTGCCGGCGGCAGTAACCACTGAGCCGGCTCCTAAAAATAAAAGTCCTTTAAATAACGCGTGATTTAAAATATGTAAAATTGCCCCGCCGAAACCTAATATAGCCAGGATTTGGCTGCCTGAGTTTATGCCGACAACGCCCAATCCCAGCCCCATTGTAATAATCCCGATATTTTCTACGCTGTGATATGCAAGGAGTCTTTTTATATCGTGCTGCGCCAGCGCAAACAAAACACCGATAACTCCCGATACGGCTCCGACGATTATCAGCAGCCAGCCCCACCATAACGGCGGATTAGGTAAAAATGTCAGCACCCGGATAATTCCATAAATTCCGGTCTTTATCATCACGCCGCTCATAAGAGCAGATACATGACTTGGAGCTGCCGGATGCGCTTCAGGCAGCCAGATATGAAATGGAACTAAACCTGCCTTTGTCCCAAAGCCTACTAAACTTAAAATAAAAATTATCGATGCCATCGAAGCCGGCAGCAGTTTAATTGCTGTAAATTTATCAAAATCCAGCGAATTGCTTTCTCTGCCAAGCAATATAAACATCACGAGCAAAAACGCGGTCCCGATATGTGTTGCAATCAAATAAACTATACCGGCCTGCCTGACGTGTTTATGTTCATCTTCAAATGTAACCAGGAAAAAGGAAGCAATTGACATTATTTCCCAGCAAATCAAAAAAAACATTCCATTTGCCGAGACTACGACCATTGCCATTGAAGATATAAGAACATTGAAGAAGAAAATTGCCTTTGCCAATGACTTGTCTTTGTATTCGAGAAGATACCTGCTGCCGTAAATTGCTGTTATTATTGAAAGAATGAAAATACATAAGAGAAAAAATGCTGATATAGCATCGATTTCAACAAAAAAAGCTCCAAAGGGTATCGACCAGGCTAAATATAAAGATTCTTTACCGCCCGAAAGCAAAACTTTAATCGCGGGAGCCAGTCCCAGAATTGAACCCAAAACCGCGCCAAATGTGCCTGCAAGTATAGATAATTTCTTTTTTCTCCAAAACAGCAGTGACAGTGCCCCCCCGAAAAAAATTAAAAAGACACCCACCAGAAATATTTTTATCGAACAATAAAACATAGATTATCTCAATGAAAAATGATTATGGCGTGACGGTTTTCCCAACCTCCGCATCAATCTTTTTTAAATGCTCCAGGATTTCTTCCCTGCCTGCCTGGTTTTTAAGGGCAAGTTTGAAATTATTATCCCTTAAAGCATATCCTAATTTAGACAATATATTAAGATGAGCCCGCACAGTCGGGCTTACGATTGTAAACAAACAATACACAGGCTGCGAATCGATCGCCCCGAAATCCACTGGATTTTCGAGGAAACATAAATTTACCATAAGGCCCGGCACGTGCAAAACGATTGGATTGCGAACATGAGGAATCGCTATGCCGTCACCGATACCGGTTGAAGCCAAAGCCTCTCTTGCCAGAAGCACGCTGCAAAGAAATTCTCTATCGACTTCCTGCGGAAGGTTCATAAGCTCAACAACGCTGCGAATAGCGGAAGGTTTGTCCTTTCCGCCTACTCGATAGTGAATGCCGCCCAGTTTTAAAGCCTCAAACAGGCTTTCTGCCGGATTTTTTTCGCTTTCAGGCTCATTGAATAAATCAACTGAAACATTGATTTTGTTGGCAGTTGTCCATTCGAGCAGTTCAGCGCGATTAAACCGATACTGATTATTGATCCTATATCCAGGCAGTGAATTATGCTGAATCCATCTGTAAACTGTTTTTTCACTTACACTTAATAGCCCAGCTACATCTCTTACCGTCAATTGCATTGGAATTTTTCCTGCCGTATAGACATTTGTGGACATCGTATAAGATTTGTCTATAAATGTCAACCTTGTCTTCCAATTAAATTATATAACCCCATTTCAAGATACGCTCTGTCTTCTATGTGGCTCTACAACAGCCCACTCTTGACCGTTCCTTTTTATCGATTAAATTAAGATAATTTATAATCCGTTGTCATGCGATATGAACAAATTAATCGAAAAAATCTTTGAAAATGTCCCATATGGCTATTTTACAAGCTAAGATGTAACTCAAAGCAAGGACAAAAGATAATGGCCAGGAGGTTAGACCGAATAATTACCGCTTTATGCCATCACATTAAAAATCAAAAAGCGATGACAGATAAACCAGTTCCTGATACAATACTTTTGTTATCTAAGGGCAGCCCATTTCAGAGTTGCCCTTAAAGTTGCCCTTAAAAAGGGTATCAAGATAGTAAGAAATCGTGCTGAGATAGTAAAGAAACAAGAGAGTCCAAATCCTTGTTTTTATTGGTGTTAAGTGCTAAATACAGGTTTTTAACGAGTTTACAAAAAGAGGGCAAATCGAATCCCGCCCTCTCCATTTTCTGCCGATGGCAGAAAACAGAGCAGGTGAACAGTGGAACAGGTGATACGAAACTGGCGTGTGCTGAATTTGAAATGAGATTATAGCAGTAGTCGGTTCACCTGCGGTCTACTGCTCAACTATAAACTGCTCAAGCAGAACAATCGAGTCTCGATAAAAAAGGGGAATCGAAAATGCAAAGGATAATGAATCGCGGGTCAGCAATCATCGGGCTGCTGATGATAATTTTAATCATGGCGATATTGTATCTGATTGACTTTACTGCGATGTTCGGACCGATAGATAAAAACCGCGTTTACGATGAACGTCCATGGTTCGAGGAACAAAGACTGCTGGACAAAGAAGCATTTCCCGTAAAACAGACCGGCAAAAAAGGCAAGACTGTTATAAAAGAAAAAACAGTTCTCAGCGGGCCGGTTTCCCGGAAAAACGAGGACAGAGGCAATATAGAAATTGTCATCGAGCCAAACGGTATAGCGAGAGGACACTGGCAGTGCGCGTATAGCTATACAGACAGCAACTATACCGTAACCGCGGATTTTACCGGCAATATCGACCCGACAAAAACCTTCGAAGACCCAAAAGGAACAAATAAACAACTGCTGTACTTCATCACGAAAGGAATTTATCAGGAAATAAAGACGGATGAAAAAACCGGCAATCAATGGCCGAGCAAGGCGCCAATCTATGTCGTCGGCTGGATTAATAAAGATTATTCGGCGAAAGGCAAACTGTTTTTGATGACAAGCGGCGATACAGAAACCCATGGAAACGCAGAGTACAACTGGCAGACGAAACAAAACGAACCGAATAATTAATTTTTGAATTGGTTTAACTTACGACACATATCTTTTATTCTGTTTATTTTTTCACTGCCGAGAAGAATTATCGGAAACGCGGTTTTGCTGTGCAAAAAGGGTTCGTTCAAATCAATATATTTTCCGCAGAATTTCCCGTCCACTGTGCCAGGTATGGGCGAAAATTCCGCCAGCATAATTTTTACGCCGAGACTACCTCCGGCAAATTTCATCGATTCTTCGATTTCCTGAATTTCAAATCGCGGATGGCCTAATATCAAATACGCGGTTATGTCGTTTAAACAAGCCCCAGCGGCGATTAGCGTTTTTACAGCATTTGCGAATTCACTGTCGTAAATTTTTGAGCCGGTCTGCTTTTGAAATTCCTCTGCCCTGCTTTCAAAACCAAGATAAAAACTTTTAAATCCGGATTTGACCAATAGAGAGGCAAGTTCGCTGTCAATAAATCTGGCATTAAGGGCATTGGGCGTATGAAAAGAAACATCGATTCTATTTTCTATTACATAACGTAATAATGGTTTTAATACTTCGTCACTTTTATACAACAGTGCATCATCGTAAAATGCGATATTTTTTACGCCGAGCGAAATCAAAAATTCTAATTCATCAATTGCCTGCTGCAGCGGTTTCGTGCTAAAGCCATCGCAAAATATCGGCACTGTGCAATATGTGCATTTAAACGGACAGCCCTGTGTAATTTTCATTGCCGCGGTTTGAGGATTTTTATAAAGATTCCACAACGGCATCCGAAAGCCCCCTGCTTTACCTGTCCTGAGCAAGGCCGAAGGATGCAGGGGGTTGTCTTTTTCCAAAAAATCTGCCCCCAAATTTTTTGCGTGTTCCGGACAAATCATTGTGTAAGGCCCGCCCAAAACGATTTTAGTCTTCGGCCAGTATTGTTTGAGCTTATTTATTACTTCCTGATAGCCTAAATACCAGTAAGTCATAACAGTCTGAATAAAAACAAAATCACAAGGCTTGTTTGTCTTCAAAAAATCTACGAAAATTTCAGCAGGCAGTCCAAACCGGCGGTAATATCTTGGAATTTTCTTCAGCACATCTGGTTTTGGAATTACTGTTGAAAAGAATTGTCCTCTGCCCCAGGGGTCGCTTTTGAATTGAGGCTTATCAGAATAAAATTGGTGATTCCTGTCTAAAAAATCGAAGATTTGAAACCTGGCGGGACTTGTGATTTTTCCTGCGGCAGTCAGCATTCCCAAGGGCTTTAGCCAGAAATCAAAGGCCGCGAAATCATAAATAGGCGGATTTATGAGAAGTATAGACAGTTTTTCATCCATACTGCCATTGTAAGAAATCCAGCGAGATAATGCAAAATTACTTTTTGCTTATGCGGCACAGAGGGCTTGTTTTGCCCTTAGATGTTTTTTTGCTTTTTTAATCTTCCGAATATTGATTATCAAAAGCGTTGAAATTATCAATGCTATCCCGAAAAATCCGCTGAAAATATACAGCGTTGCAGAATAACTTTGCGTCTTGTCCTTAACCAATGAAAGAAACATCGGCCCAAAAATTCCCGCCGCCGACCAGGCGGTTAAAATATATCCGTGAATCGCGGAAACCTGTTTTGTTCCGAAAAGGTCGCTGATATACGCAGGGACAGAAGCGAATCCTCCGCCGTAACAGGTCATAATAATAAAAACAACGGCCTGAAAAAGAATAGGATTCCTGATTTGCGGCAGAGCTAAAAACGAAATTATTTGAATTATAAAAAATATCGTCCATGCCCTTGGTCTGCCGATGTGGTCTGAAATGCTCGACCAGCCGATTCTGCCAAGCCCGTTGAAAATGCCGATTATCGCAACCATTCCCGCTGCCGCCGCGGCCGATAAACCCGCCATCTCCTGCCCCATCGGCGAAGCGACAGAAATTACCGCTATGCCGCAGGAAATATTTATAAATAGCATCAGCCAGAGAAAATAAAATCTTAATGTTTTGACCGCTTCATTAGCGGTTAGTTGCGAAAGGTCCGACCTGATCCTTTTTGTGCCCTTATCCAACTTGGCCTTAAAGCCCGCAGGAAGCCAACCTGTCGGAGGCGGCGCAAGGTACTGTGCCGAGGCGAATATTATAATGAAATATAACCCGCCCAGAACGTAGAACATACCTTCGATGCCGACTGCCGGAATGGACATCAATTTTTTCATCAGGAAACTGGCGATAAACGCGGCAAAACCGAAACCCATAATTGCCATACCTGTTGCCATACCCCTCTTATCGGGAAACCATTTAATCAGGGTCGATACAGGTGTGATGTATCCGGTTCCAAGTCCGATTCCGCCCAAAACGCCGTAACATAAATATAAAAGCCATAGAGATTGAAACCTGATTGCAAGGCCGGCACCCGCTACGCCTATGCCAAAAAAACACGCCGCCAGCATTCCCGCTTTTCTTGGGCCTTCTTTTTCAACGAAATGGCCGAGAAACGCAGCGCTTAATCCGAGAAAACATATCGCGATGGCAAAGGTAAGTGTAACCTGTGAAATTGAGCATTGAAAAAGGTTCATTATCGGCTTGGCCGCGACAGACCAGGCGTAAACAGAACCTATGGAGATGTGAATACCGACGGCACTTAAAGCGATTAGCCACCTGTTTTTCATAATATCACTCCGTTAATACTTCAGAACACAATCTTCTGATTCACCGTTTTTACTTCCCTGCAAAAGTCAGGTTAACATACCCGATTTACATATGGTAGGTCAATATGATAGTGATGAATTTTTCATAAATTTCGTGGTTAGCCCTGCCATCACGATGGCAGGGTTCGTTAAATATTTAGCCCCCACCGCCGACCTTGTCATTCCCGCACAAGCGGGAATCCACGTCGTTTAGCCGTCGCCGGTACAGCGACGCAGTGTCATTGCGAGGCCATAGGCCGCGGCAATCTCATTTCGTGGTTAGCCCTGCCAACACTTTGGCAGGGTTTATCGTTCATCATTTAGCCCGCCGTTTTACGGCGGGTTTGTACCGGTTTTCCCTTGATATTTCCACTCCAGAAATTATAATTCAAAATAGATAAGTTAATATTGAGGTTTACGGAAATTTTGGCATTGCTCTTTTTTATTGCACTGCAAATGAAAACTATGTTTAAGAGGGAGTTTAAAAAATGGACGCGATAGGCGACTTATATGGGACAGCACTTGTAATATTTGTAGTCTTTTTAATGGTATGTGCGGCATGGTTAATAATAGGGCTCTTGACCGGCAAAATAAAATCCGAACCTTTCCATATTAGAATAACTTCCGACAAAAAGGTTACTACTAATAAACTGTCTGAGCTGGAAAAATGTGCCAATTGTGGAAGGGATATTGGAAAACTTGAAAAAACACACACTTTCAAAGAAAACCCCGTTTGTGCGGAATGTTATTCGATATTGAAAAATCAAGAATAGATTTATTGCAATGTTTAATATTTTTTTTGAAGGAGTAATCTCTATGGAACACAAAATAGAACAACGCAGAGGAAGCATTGACTTTAAGAGTCTGGTCATCGGTCTTTTGCTGGGCCTTTGTATAACGCTGGTGTTGGGTGCTTCAAATAACAATGATAACGGCAAATACCAATGTTCGGCTGGCCAGGGTCAGGTATTCATCATCGACACACAGACAGGACAAACTTGGGGACTTGACAACTCATCTACAACTGACTTCGGAACGCCGCAGAACCGCAAGTCTCAGAAATCGTTTATAACCCCCATAAGCAAATAGCCTTCGTGCTTTCTAAAAGCATTTTAAGCGGCTGAGGGATCTTTCCGTCAATTACCGGAATAACCGGGGGGGAATAACCGGGGACGTTTACCTATTTTTAAATTTTGATTTGTCATTTTGCTTTTTAATTTTTTATTTTTAATATAATTACCTCTGTGCCCTCTGTGAACTCCGTGGCTCGGTGGTGAAATTAAATTTTTGCTTCGTGTCGCTTCGTGTTCTTCGTGGTAAAAAATAAATCTGTGAAATCTGTGGCTAAATTATTCGTGGCTACAATTTCCTTCGACAGGCTCAGGACAGGTCCGCTATATCGACATTTTTTGCCGCAGCGGTTTCGTCCAATCTGCCGACAGGCGTAGTTATCGGAGCATCTTTCAACTTCTGCGGCTCATCTTTTGCCAATTCGGCAAGTTCTATCATCGTCTGAATAAAGGCATCGAGAGTTTCTTTGCTTTCGGTCTCGGTCGGCTCAATCATTATCGACTCTTTGACAATCGACGGGAAATAAACAGTCGGCGGATGGTAACCCCTGTCAATCAGACCTTTTGCAATATCAATGGCGTGAACACCGGTTTCGATTTGCCTTGAGGCACTGAAAACACATTCGTGTTTGCAGACTTGGCCAAAGGGAAGGTCGTAATATTTTTTGAGTTTTTCCTTTACGTAATTGGCATTGAGAACAGCGTTTTCCGCAACGCGTTTTAGGCCTTCTTTACCGAGCATAAGGATATAAACATACGCACGAAGGATTATCGCGAAGTTGCCGTAGAATGGAGCGATGTAGCCGATGGATTTTGGTTTGTCGTATTCAAGAGCAAATGTCCCGTCGTTTCTTTTTACGACAAGCGAGACAGGCAGAAAATCGAGCAGTTTTTCAACTACGCCAACAGGTCCTGCGCCAGGACCACCTCCGCCGTGAGGGGTAGCGAAGGTTTTGTGGAGATTGAGGTGAACGATATCAAAACCAAAATCGCCGGGGCGAGCTTTGCCGACTATGGCGTTGAGATTTGCGCCGTCATAATAGCAAAGGCCGTCAACGGAATGAATTATTTTGCAAATTTCCTTTATGTCAGGCTCGAAAATTCCCAGCGTGTTGGGACAGGTCAGCATTATGCCCGCGGTTTCGGAATTGACCGTCTGCTTTAAGGCTTTTAAGTCCATTACTCCCCTGCTGTCGGAAGGCACTGAAACGACTTTGTAGCCTGCAATCGCTGCGCTTGCCGGGTTTGTGCCGTGGCCGCTGTCGGGAATCAAAACGGTAGTTTTTTTATTTCCCTTGTCGCGATGATACGCGGCCATAATCATAATGCCTGTAAGTTCGCCGTGTGCGCCGGCCATCGGCTGCATTGTGAAGCCCGCCATCGCGGTTATCTCGCAAAGCATCTTGTCCATATCATATAAAACTTCGAGCGCGCCCTGGGTCAGAATTCCGCCCATTCGCAACTGCGGCATAAGAGGATGAAGATGTGCAAAGCCCGGATACGAAGCGATTCGCTCAGCAACTTTGGGATTGTATTTCATCGTGCAGGAGCCGAGCGGATAAAAGTTCGTATCGACGCCGAAATTTCTTCGGCTAAGCTCGGTAAAATGTCTTACAGCGTCAAGCTCGCTAAGCTCCGGCAAAGCGGCGTCTGAACTTCTCAATAATTCCTTCTTTATATGTATCGTATTCGGCACATCATTTGTCGGCGGCAAAACACCGTGGCGGCCCGGAACGCTTTTTTCAAAAATCAGTTTCATAATACAGCCTCCAGCGATTCAGCGAGCATACCAATCTGCTGCCTGGTTCTTTTCTCGGTAACGGCAACGAGCAGTGAATTTTCCATACCGCTGTAATACCTGCTGAGCGGAAATCCCGCCGCGAAACCTTTTTCAATCAGTTTTCCTGCGATGTCTGCGGCGTTGGTGGGCAATTCGAGCACAAATTCGTTGAAAAACCATTTTGCATTAAAACGCGGTTTTACACCCTTTATCGCGGTCAATCGCTGCCAGGCGTAACTGGCCTTGTCGGCACACAACTGGGCTGTTTGTTTCAAACCTTCTTTGCCAAGCAGCGACATATACACATGAGCCGTCAGCGCACAGAGCGCTTCGTTTGAACAAATATTCGATGTCGCTTTTTCTCGGCGGATATGCTGCTCTCGCGCCTGGAGCGTAAGAACAAAACCTGTCCTGTCTTTATTATCTTTTGTCCTGCCGACAATCCTGCCAGGCATTTTGCGGACATAATCTTTTTTCGTCGCCATAAATCCCAAATACGGCCCACCGAATGACATTGCTAATCCGAGGCTCTGGCCTTCGCCGGTAACGATATCGGCACCCATCGCGCCGGGGGTTTTTAAAATACCCAGCGAAATCGGATAACAGGAAATAATAAGCAGAGCGCCTTTGGCGTGCGCGGCGTCGGCAATATCAGTAAAGTCATCGATGCAGCCGAAGAAATTCGGGTTCTGAACAATCACCGCAGCAGTGTTATCATCAAGTTTGCTTAAAAGCTCTTTGCGGTTAATCAGGCCTTCGTTATTTTTGGTTTCTTCAAGGTTGATATTCAGATTTTTTGTATAAGAATTAATCATTACGCGGTAAATCGGATTTACGCTGTCATCAACGAGGATTTTATTTCTGCCGGTGATTCGCAGCGCCATCATCATCGCCTCGTAAAGAGCTGTGCCGCCGTCGTAGAGTGAAGCGTTTGCGGCCTCCATATCAGTCAATCTGCAAATAAGCGACTGATACTCGAAAATCGCCTGCAAAGTGCCCTGCGAAATTTCCGGCTGATAAGGCGTATAAGCGGTATAAAACTCGCT
>Ga0187886_1002128_pt1 | contig 16428 bp, 17 predicted proteins | sample June2016WEW_20_1_FD_133001 | JGI IMG/M metagenome (GOLD analysis project Ga0187886, IMG submission 133001) | Peatland microbial communities from SPRUCE experiment site at the Marcell Experimental Forest, Minnesota, USA - June2016WEW_20_150 | ecosystem: Environmental > Terrestrial > Soil >... | reverse complement strand
CATGGTCGTCAGGCGGGTGATCAGCTTACTGGCAGAAGGAGTCCGAGATGGAGCGGCTGCCCGGGCAGCCTCCGATAGTTTATTCACTGAACGGAACGGAAAAGTCTCTGCCTGCCTGAATATCTTATCTGCTGATCTGCAGACGGGCACACTCGTTATTACCAGAAATAATCCAACCCCTGTTTTCATGGCCCATGGAGATCACATCGAATGTCTTACCAGCGAAAGTGTGCCAATCGGGACATCAAGGAATATCAGACCATTGATCAGCGAATTTCCGATTGAGGTGGGCTATACGGTCGTTATGTACACAGATGGGGTTAGCTTGGCCGGAGATAGGATTGGTCAATTGATCGATGTATGCACTTTACTGTCATCATTATTGGAAGAACAGAATCCTCATTCGCAGGAAATCGCAGATTCGTTGTTGGCAGAGGCAATGCGGTTAGACCAGGGACGCCCCAATGACGATATGAGCGTAGTAGTTCTGAGAGTGTTGCAAAGTGACGAAAACCAGATTCGCCGAATGACCGTCCGGTTGCCCGTTGAACCGGTACGCACACCCTATGCATGAGAACTGAAGGACAAGTTCACAAGGTAATTGGCATTGTCGGACCTTGTGGATCAGGAAAAACAACCCTCGTAAAAAAACTTAGTGCTCTTGGGATTTATGCCCGACATATTGCCCAGGAGCATTCCTATGTTGGCACCATGTGGCAGAAGATCACCAATCCCGACTTTCTAATATTTCTGGATGCCTCTTATCCAGTGACCATCCGCAGGCGCAAGTTAAACTGGACGATGGATGAATATCTGGAGCAACACCGGCGATTGGCTCATGCCCGGCAAAATGCTGACCTATACATATTTACTGACCTTCTCAATCCGGAAGAGGTGTTTAAAATTGTGGTAAATTTTCTAAAGGAACTCGCGATTTATCCTGAAGATGAGTGATTACAATCCTTTCCTTTATTGCGGGCGCAAATTAGTGGATAAAATAACTCTATGAGGAAATTATTTTTGGCCAGATCAATAAAAAATGAAGAGGACAAAACATGCGCAAAGAAGTCATTTTAATCACAGGAGCCAATGGGGAAATTGGGCATGGGCTGATCACTTATCTTGGGCAGCAGAGTTCCTATCATATCGTCGCCCTGGACGTTCAACCCCTGGATGAACGACTAAAACCATACTGTGAGTATTTCATCCAGGGTGATATCCTGGATAATATGCTCCTGGGTCGACTGGTAGCCGAATATGAAATCCGTTCTATTTACCATCTGGCATCCATCCTGTCAACCAAAGCCGAATATAACCCCGAAACAGCCCATCGAGTTAATGTGGAAGGAACACTCAACCTGCTTCGTTTGGCAGTCGAACAATCACAATGGCAGGGCCGCTCGGTTAAATTCCTCTATCCAAGCTCAATTGCCACTTACGGCCTACCCAACCTGGCAACTAAGAACCGTGTTGGGAAGGTCAAGGAAAACGAATGGCTGCAGCCGACCACTATGTATGGCTGTAACAAACTCTATTGCGAACACCTGGGCCGATATTATGCCAAGTACTACCGCCAACTGGCGGTCGACCGGGCACATACCTCGATTGATTTCCGCTGCCTGAGATTCCCGGGGTTGATCAGCGCAGTGACCATTCCGACTGGAGGGACGAGTGATTATGGTCCAGAAATGCTACATCACGCTGCCCAGCGCATTCCTTATGCTTGCTTTGTCAGACCAGATACCCGGCTCCCATTTATGACCATGGCCGATGCGATTAAATCCCTGCTGGTGTTGGAAAATGCCCCCGCCAGCTCACTTACTCAATGCGTTTATAACGTCACTTCGTTCAGTCCCACAGCCCAGGAATTCTATGACATCGTCTGCAAGGCTTTCCCAGGGGCTGAAATTTCTTTTGCACCTCATATGAACCGGCAAGGCATTGTAGATACTTGGCCGGCGGATATCGATGACTCGGCCGCCTGTAAGGATTGGGGCTGGATACCCGATTACAACCAGGAACAGGCATTTGAAGATTACCTATTCCCGGCGGTGCGTAACTCTTATAAAGTGTAAGTTTTATTTCATTGAGGAATAACCTAAACTATGGCAAGACCGAAAGTCTTCCTAACACGTATGATCGCCGAGCCTGCTATGCAGCAGCTCTACCAGGCGTTCGAGATAGACGTTTGGGAAGGTGAAAATCCGCCACCCCACGAGGTAATCCTCGCTAAAGCATCTCATCTTGACGGCATATTGACCCTGCTAACTGACCAGATTGACAGGCCGGTCATCGAAAAACTGGCGAAAAACGGTAAAGTAATCAGCCAGATGTCGGTAGGTTTCGATAATATCGATATCGCTACTGCCACACGGCTAGGCATACCAGTGGGCCACACACCTGGGGTATTGACTGAAACCACTGCCGATTTTACCTGGGCGCTGATCATGGCGGCTTCCAGGCGAGTAATTGAAGCTGACCAGGAGGTACACCGGGGCATCTGGCACCATTGGGGACCAGGCATCCTGCTGGGCCTGGAACTGACGGGGGCTACTTTGGGCATTATTGGTTTTGGCCGGATAGGGCAAGCTGTGGCCAAACGGGCTACCGGTTTTAATATGCGCGTTCTCTATCACGACTTCAACCACCACCCGGACCTTGAAAAATCGCTGGGTGTAAGCTATGTAAGCCTGGAAGATCTCCTTGCCCAATCCGATATTGTCACCATCCATACTTACCTCTCGAAAGAGACGTTTCATTATTTTGGCCGCGAAAAATTTGAAAAGATGAAGCCAACAGCGATCTTGATTAATACGGCGCGTGGACAAATCATAAACCCAGGAGATTTGTTATGGGCGCTGCAAGAAAAGAAAATTGGCGTGGCAGCCCTGGATGTATTTGAACCTGAGCCGATTCCGGTCGATCATCCATTGCTGCGATTGCCCAACGTAATCATCACTCCCCATATTGCCAGCGCTACCACCAAAACACGCATTCGCATGGCTTTAATGGCTTGCGAAAATCTACAGGCCGGATTGAAAGGAGAACCCCTCCCTTACTGCGCCAATCCGCAGGTATATAAGAAATAAGTCACCTCAAAATGCAAACAGGAATGCCAGGTCGTTGACGTTCGTGCCGGTCGGTCCGGTTTTAATCAACCCACCGACTTTCTCGAAGAAATGAAAGCTGTCATTATTAGCAAGGGAAACACGCGGGTTTATTAGGAGTCGACCTGCTTTATTCAACGTTTCTCCGGTGACGACCGCTCCCGCCGCATCCGTAGGACCATCTTCTCCATCGGTGCCCAGTGTAACCAGTGCTATTTCATTCAAACCCGCCAGGTCGCAAACGCTGCCAAGGGCGGTTTCCAGGTTTCTTCCTCCCAGTCCGTTTCCACGCACAGTGACGGTCGTTTCACCTCCGATAATTACACAAGCTGGCCTGGGCAGCGGTTCGCCGGTCAATACCATTTGCTTTAGTATGCTTGCCAGCCACATTCCGGCCTGGGATGCCTCTCCATGCAAATAGGTGGTAAGGATCAGCGTATGAAACCCTCTACGTTGCGCCTCTGCGGCTGCTGCGTGAGCTGCTCGATAATTGCTGGCAACGATCAGGTTCTGCACTCGTTCGAGCACCGGGTCTTCCGTTTTCACGCTTTCGAGACTGCTATTAACCAGGCCTTTTTGGAGATAAGCCCAAATGTTGTCTGGGATTTCATGGACGATGTTATATTTTTGCAGAATCTGAATGGCGTCTTCGAAAGTCGATGGATCGGCAACCGTTGGGCCAGAAGCAATCACTTCGAGGGGATTGCCGATTACATCCGAAATAATAAGAGTCACCACCTGAGCGGGAAATAACCAACGCGCCAGTCCACCGCCCTTCACCTGATCGAGATGTTTTCGTAACGTATTAATTTCCCCAATTTCAGCCCCACTTTTCAATAACAGCCGGGTAAGGTTCCGTACATCATCCAACGTGATCCCAGCCACAGGCCAGGTAAATAATGCCGAACCTCCCCCAGAGATCAGGCAAATTATCAGGTCATCTTTTGAGCAACCTTGGGTAATTGCAAGCAAAGATTGGGTAGCCAGGATACTTTCCTGGTCGGGAACCGGATGGCTACCTTTTCTCACCTGGATTTTGCTCGATAGCCCATACCCAGAACTTAAATTGGCATGCTTAGAAATGACCATACCTGCAGTAAGGCTATCTTCCAAGATTTGCTCCACTGCAGCAGACATGGGAATTACAGCCTTGCCAAACCCCACCACCAATACTCGGTTATAGTTATCTAAATCATACCAGTGACCTCCGGCTTCCAGATAATTTCCATGCCGTTTCACCAAACTTTCGACTACCATGCCTGGATCGACCGCTGCCAATCCAGCGAGTAGGATTTTTTCAACATGTTCTCGAGGAATAGGGGAAAGGTTTTCTGGAAAATTTATGGTTTTAACCACAGGCCCTCTTTGTGAAGAACTTAGAAAATGATGAATATACCCTCGAAAATGGTACATTCGTTTTCAGAAAATTGGATACAATAAATAGGATTAAAGCAGTTTATAATCAATTCTACTCGAATTAGCTAATGAACTTGATGCTCACCTTACATGGGGACTACATTTAAAATCACGATTACCCTAAAATCAAGTCCCGGATTGTCAATGGTGGGACTTTTTTTGGAAGAAACAAAAAAACTAATACAACCATCTTCAGGAGGAAAAAAAGTGGATAACGCAGCGATCAATGCCATTCTCCGGCCAAAAACTATTGCCGTGGTTGGTGCGTCAACCATACCCGGAAAGATTGGGTATACCGTAGTAAAAGGTCTACTTGAAGCAGGTTTCAAGGGCGAGATTTACCCTGTCAATCCACAAGCAACTGACCTGCTTGGGCTAAAGGTCTACGCAAGTATCCTGGACATCCCCGGCCCTGTGGATGCCGCGGTTATCACCGTACCCGCCAAGGTGGTTCCCCAGGTCATAGATGAATGCGGTAAAAAAGGCGTCAAAGGCCTGATGGTGATCACCTCTGGCTTCAGTGAAGTAGGGAACCACGACCTGGAAGACCAGATCGTCCGCCAGGCTAACAGTTATGGCAGCCGGATACTGGGTCCCAATATTGTGGGTGTTTTATCCAATTCCGACAAGCTAAATGCCTCCTTCGCACCTTTCTTACCTTTGTCCGGTCGGGCCTCGCTGATCACTCAATCCGGAGCGCTCTTGATCGCATTGGATGCAGCCACATACACCCGCCGGGTAGGTTTTGATAAATTAATATCAATAGGCAATACGGCTGACATCGATATTGCCGACCTGGTAGATTGGCTGAATGAAGATGAGAATACCACCTGTATCTGCCTTTACATTGAAGGTTTCAAGAATGGACGTCCTTTCATTGAAGCCTGCCGCAGGACCAAGAAACCGATCATTGCTCTAAAAGCTGGTGTTTCCGCCCATGGAGCCGCGGCTGCCGCGTCACATACTGGTTCGTTGGCTGGGGCAGCCAAGGTTTATGGGGCTGCTTTCCAGCAATCCGGTGTTGTGCAGGCGACTGATCTGGGCAACCTGTTCGATCGCACCCTGGCGTTGTCTCTATTGCCTCCCATGAACGGTGATAACCTCCTGATCATCACCAATGGTGGGGGTGTGGGTGTACTGGCAACGGATGCAGCCGAAAAGTACGGGATTCCTCTGAAATTTGCTCCCCTGGATGTACAGGCGGAAGTCAAAAAACACATGCCCGACTTTGGTTCTGCAAAGAATCCAGTCGACCTAACCGGTATGGCGGGGAACGAATGGTATTTCGACTCGGTCAAATATTGCTACGCACATGCTTGGGCTGACGGTCTGGTAGTACTTTATTGTGAAACCGCCATGACCAACCCAATGGAAATTGCGCAATCAATCAAGAAAGCCGTAGATGAATCCGGAATAACTGACAAACCCATCACAGTCTCCTTCGTTGGCGGAGAGCGTTCCAATGCAGCCATGAGCTGGCTGGTCGAAAATGGCATTCCCGCCTACCCCGCGCCGGATATTGCCGTGAATGCCATGGCAGCCTTACGGGAATATGCGCGTATGAGAGCTACGGTCGCCGAATCAATCGTAATTGGTGATACTTCCAATCACGCCGCCGCCATGGATATTATTAATAGAGCACGAGCCGAAGGGCGGGATACACTGACCGAAATTGAAGCCAAACAGGTCTTTGCCCTGTATGGACTGCCTGTGACGTCGACCTCTTTGGCCAAGACTGAAGACGAGGCGGTTGCACTTGCCAAGAAGATCGGCTTTCCGGTCGTGATGAAAATCGTCTCACCCGACATTTTGCACAAGTCTGACGCCGGTGGAGTTAAGGTCAACATCCAGGACGAGAATGCCGTCCACGAGGCCTACGGCGCGATTTTGGCAAATTCCAAGGCTTACAAAGCCGATGCCAGGATCCATGGCATTGCCATCCAGGAAATGGCCCCCTGGGGTACTGAGGTTATCCTGGGCTCGATAAACGATCCGACTTTTGGCCCGACGATGATGTTCGGCCTGGGTGGTATATTTGTCGAAGTCTTGCAAGACGTTACCTTCCGCGTTGCCCCAGTCTCGAATGGCCAGGCTCTCCGCATGCTCGGTGAAATCCGCGGTGCACCCATTCTGTCCGGCATCCGTGGCGAAGCCCCCCGCGACCGGCAGGCAATGGCCGATACCGTCTGCCATTATTCCACTATGATCCTGGATCTGGCAAGCGAAATTTCCGAATCTGATGCTAATCCCGTTCTGGTCTATGAAGAAGGAAAAGGCGTCAAGGTTGTCGATGCCCGGATCATCCTGAAGAAAAAATAACCGCTTAGAAGGATAGCTAACCAATGGCGCCGCAGGGGATTTCCCTGCGGCGTTTTTTTCAGAAATTGAAGGGGTGCTTTTCTATGGCATTTGCTTTAAAGCTCCCCAGGCGCCTAGCCAGGGTGTTCCCAAGCGATTGCGTAAAGGCACTTCGACTGACATCAATTTCTGCGCCACCTGGACAGAAACCTGGGCAACCATTGGCCAATCCTCCTGGAAAACCGCTTGCTTCATCTGTTTTCCGACTCGCTCGGTCCACGACCATTCCATCCGGTAACGGTCGGCTTTAACCCAGTAACCTTTTTTCTCCCAGGCCAAAACCGAAGCCTCAACAGTATCTGAAATCGAAAGCAATGCCAGCGCGATGAAAGCAGCCAGATCGCGGCTTTTATCGTCAGGTTGTGATTGGCGCATCAATTCTCGCAGCGACAAAACGATACATCTGCTCAATCGATTGCGTTCTTTACCTGCACCTTCAGTATTGATGATCCGGCCCAAAGTGACCTCCAGGGTGAAATTTGCTCAATTATACATCCAATGCTTTGGAGTAAAATATTCTTTATGTCAGCCATATCACCTTTCTTCAAAGTACGTAATATTCCAATTTATGGGGATTTGATCCTATCGCCGATGGATGGATATTCGGATTATCCATTCCGCTCGTTGGCGCGTGAACTGGGATCAGCCATGAGCTATACCGAATTTATAAATGCCATCGATGTGGTTTATGGGCATCCTTTTATCGAAAAGAAACTGTATTTTTCTGAATCGGAAAGGCCAATCGTCTACCAGATTTATGATGATGACCCTGAACGCATTCTGAAAGCTGCACTGAAAGTGAGGCGATATAACCCGGACATCATCGACGTTAATATGGGTTGTTCTGCCAAATCAGTCTCCAACCGCGGCGCCGGCTCTGGCCTTCTGTGTACGCCGGAAAAAATCGGCTTGATTTTCAGCAAATTATCCAAGAATCTCGACATTCCGGTGACCGGTAAGATCCGGCTCGGGTGGGACAATCTTTCCCAAAACTACCTGCTGGTTGCCCGGGCCATCGAAGAAAACGGCGGTCAGCTTTTGGCAGTACATGCCCGTACAAAAGCCCAGTCTTACAATGGCATGGCGAACTGGGACGCTATCGCTGAAATTAAACAAAAATTATCCATCCCGGTCATCGGCAATGGAGACGTAAAAACCGTCGCGGACATTGAGCAGATGAAAATGCACACGAAATGCGACGGCGTGATGATCGGCCGGGCCTCGATTGGGAATCCCTGGATATTCAGCCGACTTGACCGAGAAAAGGTACCCATTGAAAGGGTGAAAACGACTATCCAGAATCATCTTTCCAGGTGCCTGGAATTTTATGGCGCTGAACGTGGCCTGGTCATCTTTCGGAAATTTGCTAAACGGTACCTGAATCCTTATCACATTTCCAGGGATCAAAACCTTGACCTGATGACTGAAGCAGATCCGGAGAAATTCATCGATCAAATTGATAGTTTGACGTTTTCCCTTGACTATTCCACCCCTCTTTCGTAGAATTATAAGGGGGTATAGGGTTTGTGTAAAATCTAAACCAATTTTCAGGAGACTCAACCGTGAACATCCCAACTAACTTGAGGTATTCGGAGAGCGATGAATGGGTGCTTGTCGATGGGAATATCGCAACCATTGGCATTACCGATTATGCCCAAAGCCAACTTTCGGATATTGTCTACGTCGAATTCAAAGTCGAAGCGGGGGATGAAATAAAAAAGGATTCCATCATCGTTACCCTCGATTCAGCTAAGGCAACCGCCGACGTTAACCTGCCAGTTTCCGGCAAAGTCTCTGAAGTGCATACTGACCTTCCGGAAATGATGGAACGCGTCAACTCTGACCCGTATGGAGATGGGTGGATGCTGAAAGTACAGTTGACCAATCCTGGTGAATTAGCCAGGTTGATGGATGCAGTTGCCTACGATGCATATTGTCAGAAGCGGAGCCATTAATGTTCATACCGCATACGGATTTAGAGCGGGAAGAGATGCTAAAAGTCATCGGGGTAAAAAAACTTGAAGACCTCTTCAAGGATGTCCCTGAGGCTTACCGTTTTCCGAAGCTTGACCTTTCTCCTGCTTTAACTGAAATGGAAGTCTATTCGGAGATGCAGGATATTTCAAAGGCCAATGAGACCACTCGTGATCTGGCATGCTTCTTAGGAGCAGGCGCCTACAATCACTACATCCCAGCGGCTGTTGACAGCCTGCTTCGAAGAGGTGAATTCTATACAGCTTATACGCCATACCAACCAGAAATCTCCCAGGGCACTCTTCAAGCAATTTTTGAATATCAAAGCCTGATTGCCATGCTAACCGGGATGGAGGTATGCAACGCGTCCCATTACGACGGCGCTACGGCTGTAGCGGAAGCTGGTGTCCTGGCCTACCATCATTTCCGCGAAAAACGCATGCGTTTCGTACTATCTTTAGCCGTTCACCCACATTACCGCGAAACGTTATGTACTTATTTATGCGGATATCCAGAGCTGGATATCAAGATTGGCGCAGCCGATCAGAATCCGCTGGCTGATCCATTTTCTTTATCCACTTTAATAGATAACAACACGGCGCTGGTCGTGGTCCAATACCCAGATTTCTTCGGACGGATTTACGACTATTCTTCCCTGGCAAAAACAGCTCATGAAGTCGGTGCACTTTTCGCGGTCGTGATCAACCCGATCGCCCTGGGCCTGTTGAAAGCGCCAGGGGATTTCGGAGCAGATATCGTGGTAGGCGAAGGCCAACCTTTAGGGATTCCCCTCTCTTTTGGAGGGCCTTACCTGGGCTTGTTTGCCGTTAGAAAAGAGTTAGTGCGAAAACTTTCCGGCCGGCTGGTCGGAGAGACCCTGGATAGCCAGGGCAGGCGAGGATACGTTCTCACCCTGACTGCTCGGGAACAACATATTCGCCGCGAAAAAGCCACGTCCAATATTTGTACCAACCAGGCGCTGATGGCGTTGGCTTCCACAATCTACCTCAGCCTGGTTGGCAAACATGGGTTGAAGCAGGTGGCTGAGCTTTGCTATCACAAAGCCCATTATGCTGCACAAATAATTCACGCTATTCCAGGCTTTTCTGTATATTGTGACACTCCCTTCTTCCATGAATTTGCCGTTCGCTTTCCGGATACAGTTACCATAGAGGAGGTAAACCAACACCTGTTGGATCACGATATCCTAGGCGGCTACGATCTGGGGAACGATTACCCCTCGTTGAAAAACCACATGTTGATTGCAGTGACGGAAATGAATTCCCGCGAACAAATTGACCTGCTCGCCGAGGTATTCAAGGAGGTGAGCCATGCCTGAGCCTACCGTTTACGAACTCTCTTCTCATGGACGCACCGGCGTAAATTATCCGGAACCAGATGTCGAGCGTTCTGCCCTGCCGGAAGGGCTGGTCCGCAAAAACCTCCCACTGCCTGAACTTTCGGAACTGGACGTTGTGCGCCACTTCACCAACATTTCCAAATTAAATTACTCAATTGATGGTGGTTTCTATCCTTTGGGTTCCTGTACGATGAAATACAACCCAAAGATCAACGAAGAAATCGCCCGTATGCCAGGCTTCGCCTTCACCCATCCGCTGCAGCCGGCTGAGACAGTACAGGGCAACCTGTTTATGATGTTCCAGCTTCAGCAATGGCTAACCGAAATCAGCGGTTTTACTGCAATCAGCCTGCAACCCTCCGCCGGCGCTCAAGGGGAATTGGTCGGTGTGATGACCATTCGCGCCTATCACCGCGATCGCCAGGACTACAAGCGCACTAAAATTCTCATCCCAGATTCGGCTCACGGTACAAACCCTGCCAGCTCTGCCATGAGTGGATATGAAGTAGTCAATGTCCCTACGGATAGCAAAGGCAACGTCGATTTAATAGCGCTGCAATCTGTATGTGATGATCAGGTAGCCGGTTTGATGCTGACCAATCCCAACACACTCGGCCTGTTCGATCAGAATATTTTAGATGTGGTAAGAATCGTTCATCAGGCAGGCGGGCTGGTCTACGGTGATGGCGCCAATCTGAATGCACTGTTGGGTATCACCCGTCCAGGTGACCTGGGTTTTGATGTCATGCACTTCAACCTGCACAAGACTTTTTCTACTCCCCACGGCGGCGGGGGGCCCGGCTCAGGACCGGTCGGCGTAGCCCCACACCTTGCAGATTTCCTGCCTGGTCCAATCGTGGTCGTGACCGAAGAAGAAACTGACGAAATCCCACCACTATACGGTTTCTACATGCCTCCAAAATCCATCGGGCGAGTGAAAGCTTTCTTTGGTCAGTTTGGCATGCTGGTGAGGGCATTCACATACATCTATATGCATGGAGCAGATGGTTTGCTCAATGTATCGGAATATGCGGTATTAAACGCCAATTACTTGTTGGCGCGGCTGCGTGATACCTATAAGGTTCCTTACGACCGCATTTGCATGCATGAATTTGTGCTCGAAGGCCACTGGGATAAATCTCCGCAAGTCAGGGCGTTGGACATCGCCAAACGCCTGATGGATTACAAGTTTCATCCTCCGACCAATTACTTCCCGCTGGTCGTCCACGAAGCCCTGATGATCGAGCCGACTGAGACTGAAAGCAAACAGACCCTGGATGCTTTCGCAGAGGCGATGGTCAAGATTGCGGCAGAAGCACAAACCACACCTGAACTGCTGAAGGAGGCTCCTCATGATACCCCGGTGAAACGCCTTGATGAAGTAAGGGCTGCTCGAGAACTGGTGCTCTGCTGCTGGGTACCCGACCAAGAATTTCCTGAATAACCTCTAGAGACCATGCGAACGCCAGCTAGACCAGCGTTCGCATGGTTTTTAGAACACCTTACAATATTGTAAAGTGAAAGTAGCTAATAAGTAGGGATAATGAATATACGGGGAGCGGGGAAGCGGAAGGAGGTGAGATGGATTTATGATTGTGCCTGAAGCAGAAAGAGGCCAGGGATTAGTCGAATACGCGATGCTCCTTATATTAGTTGCGATTTTTGTTCTTGTTTTAGTATATGTATTCGGCAGAGGCGTCGGAGCTTTATTCAGTAATGTTGTGCAGATAATGTGACCGGTTAGTTTCCCCCTCCCAAAAACCACCCCAGATCTATTGAGGTGGTTTTTTATCTGCTATAATTTCTCTTCTTAATCACAGCGCAACCCGGTAATTAAAAAGGTTCTTTGGGAATCCCCGTGGTGAACTCCCGGAATTTGTGGGTGTAAGCGTGCGTGCGCACTCTCGCACCCACAAATATCCGGGAACTTCCACGGAAGATCCCAATTAGCCATTATAAATCGTAAAAAGGGCAAAAAATGATCATATACCATATCAACAGGAAGAACGAGATAATGAAGATTCTAGACGGAGAAGAATATACTGGTGATACTTTGAAGACAGAAGGATTTATCCATTGCTCCACTCTCGACCAGGTGATTGGCGTTGCTAACCAAAGGTTCAAAGGACAAACTGGCCTCGTATTACTATGTATCGAGACCGATCTGGCCAAGACAGAAATTCGGTACGAGAACCTAGAGGGCGGGAAAAAGCTTTTTCCCCATATATACGGAGCTTTAAACAGGGATACCATTCGCTAATTGGTTTATCTTACACCAGGCGAGGATGGAAATTTCGTACTCCCTGTAGAAGTAAGGGGTATTTAAATTGCCGAGAATTTCCTTGCAACTTTTTTATCATTCCATCGTATATCTTATGGAATAGAGAAACAGGCAAGGATAAGCCTTTACCCGAGAAAAAGAACCAATCAATGAGTGTGTTTTGCCCGATCAGAATGGATGGTTTTTTCGCAAGGAGCAGGAAAAATGAATGATGAAAAAGTGCATTACGAGGAATTCAAGGTTGATGGCGATAAATTGATTGCAGAAATTAAAAGGATTTTGCACGAAGGCAATGTACGCAGGATCATTGTAAAAAACGAAAAAGGCGAAACCTTGATTGAAGTGCCTTTGACCATCGGCGTGGTGGGCGCCATCCTTCTACCGGTTTGGGCAGCATTGGGAGCTATAGCCGCCTTGGCTGCCAATTTCACCGTTGTAGTTGAAAGAGTTGAGGAAACACAGAACACTAACCAGCAAGAGTCATAATTTTAATATAACAAGTATTAGAATGAAAGGAGTTCACCATGCACCACCACCCTCATAAACGTAAAGTTGCCTGGTTCTTGTGGCCCTTCGTGGCCCTGTGGAACCTTCTGGCATTTATCCTGGGCCTCACCAGTCGCCTGGTTCTAGGTGTACTAGGCCTGGCTTTGATGATCGTCGGCCTCGTCTTAACCATAACCCTGATTGCTGCACCGGTCGGTATTCCTTTTTTAATTATCGGCCTGCTGATGATTTTTCGAAGTCTGTTCTAATCTGCCGCACTGTCGTATGAAAACACGGTCTCCCGCCAGGAGGCCGTGTTATTTTTAGATCAAATCTTCTTAAAAATTCCAACCAGCTCAGGTATACTATACCAGCACTTTTACACTTTTTATCGTCAAGTCTCTCAGAAAGTTTTACAATAAGCATGTCATCGCAGCGAAAAATTCACCTGGCTTATTTCATTACCCCGCACGGCTATGGGCATGCAGCACGCGCTTCGGCCATCATGGCCTCGATGACTGAGATCAATCCCGACTTCCATTTCGAACTATTTACCCAGGTTCCAGAATGGTTTTTCACCGCTTCTCATCCTGGTTCCTACACTTATCATAATTGTTTTAGTGACGTTGGCCTGGCACAGAAGACACCTTTGACCGAAGACCTGCATCTGACTATCGAGCGGCTTACTAAATTCCTACCATTCATTCCGAATAGAATGACTGATTTGATCAAAGAAATCCAGCGTTTAGATTGTAAGCTGATCCTGTGTGATATTGCTCCTTTAGGGATTGCCGTGGCAAATGCCGCACGAATCCCCTCTATCTTGATTGAAAACTTCACCTGGGATTGGATTTACCAGGGCTATGCCGATGAAGAACCCAGGTTCCGGAGGCCCATCGAGTATCTTCATGAGGTCTTTTTGGGAGCAGATTACCATATTCAGACCGAACCGGTATGTGTTCCTTCCGTTGGCTGCCATTTGACCACCCGGCCTGTCAGCCGTAAAACCAGAATTCCCGCCGGTAAAATTCGATTACGCTTGGGGATCCCATCATGTGGGAAAATCGTGCTTATCTCTATGGGCGGTATACAGGAGGAGTACCAATTCGCTCAAGAATTAGCGGATCTGCCAGACCTTTACTTCGTAGTACCAGGTGCCAGCCCAACTATGAAGGTTGATGGAAACCGGATCTTTCTACCCCATCATTCCGATTTCTACCATCCGGACCTAATGTCAGCGAGTGACATGGTCATCGGAAAAGCTGGCTACAGCACGATTGCCGAGGCCTATTGGGCTGGTATCCCGTTTGCCTACGTGGCCAGGCAAAGATTCCCTGAATCGGCGGTCATGGCAGAATTTATTCAGAAGTCGATTGGAGGTTTTGAGATCTCCGCAGAGAATTTTCAAGTGGGAAACTGGATATCCAGGCTGCCAGAATGGCTTTCAAGGTCAAGAATCCAGCGCGAGCCACTCAATGGAGCGGACCAGGCGGCTCAATTTATAAGCAAATTAGTGAAGTGATATAATCCCAATTATCTAAAATAAATTGAGAAAGGTGAAAAAATGGCAGCCAAAAAATGGAATACTCCTCCCGCGATGCAGATTGACCTGAAAAAGAAATATGTTGCCTCAATCGAGACCGATCGGGGCACAATTGAGATTCAACTTTACCCAGAGCATGCTCCTAAGACGGTTAACAATTTTGTTTTTTTGGCCAGGGAAGGCTTTTACGACGGGGTTACCTTCCACCGGGTAATCAGCAATTTTATGATCCAGGGAGGAGATCCCACCGGCACTGGCATAGGGGACGCCGGCTACAAATTTGCAAACGAAACTTATGGGAACCCATTGAAGCATGAAACGGGCGTCCTTTCAATGGCAAATGCCGGCCCAAATACGAATGGGAGCCAGTTTTTCATCACCCATTCACCTCAGCCGCATCTAAATGGCAGACATTCTGTTTTCGGTAAAGTGATCAAAGGTCAGAATGTAGTAAATGCGATTAAACAAGGCGACAAAATGGTGAAAGTCACTATTGCCGAAAGCTAATCAAAACCAGGCATTCTTAGCAGTGGGCAGGCGCATTTTAAGAACGGTAGACCTGCCCACTAAATAACCGGGGTTGAATAGAAATTAAGCCTGGACCTTTTTTCCAACCTATGAAAAATACTCGTGAACACAACCAAATTCTGGCTCTGATCCCGGCCAATAACGAAGCCATGCACATTTCTAGTGTGGTCCGTCGCGCCGGCCAGCATTTGCCAGTCCTGGTGGTCGACGATGGTTCCATTGATCAGACCGCCGTCTTGGCAGCCCAAGCCGGGGCAGAAGTATTTTCACAATCCCCTAACCAGGGCAAAGGCAAAGCCCTGATGGCTGGTTTTCGCCTGGCAGTGGAAAAAGGATACGATGGGATCATCACCCTGGATGGAGACGGGCAGCACGATCCGGATGAGATTCCTTTATTTATCGATACTTTCCAGACCAAGCAGCCTGACCTGATTATCGGCAAACGCGATTTTAGTAAGATGCCACCGGTACGGCGGGTATCCAATACACTTGGCATGTACATGCTTTCCTGGGCGCTGGGCCAATCGATTCCGGATAACCAATCCGGTTATCGCCTGGTCAGCCGTAGACTTGCTCAGGATACTCTAGCTTACCAGGAAAGCGGTTTTGAATTCGAAGTCGAAATGGTCATCCGCTGCATTCGTATGGGTTATCCCCTGGAATGGGTACCTATCAGTACCATCTACGCCGATGAAAAGAGCCACATTTCCCCTTTGAAGCACGTGGTGAATTATTTTCGGGTTACCCTGCATGCCTTAAAAAAGTAGATACAAAGCCATTCAATCCCATGCAACCATTTATTGGCCGGGGCAGTTTTTCCATTCTGGTAAAAACAATTTCAGTTTTTTCGATTGTGTTTGCCCTGAGCGGCTGCGCGACGCTTAATAATGCGTTTGAAGCAGTCGGCAATCGTTTCAACAGCCTTTCTGACCGCTACATGCAAGAAGGAGATCGGCTTGCAGGTGAGCAACGCCAACCCGAGGCTTTGCTGGCGTACCGCCAGGCCGTCGAGGCCGATCCAAATAACCTGCCGGCAATCAAGAAACTTGCCATGGCCTACCAGGCTGAAGGCAGGCGCCGGCTGGCTCTGGGCTATCTTCAAGATGCTCAGAAACTAAAACCAGATGACCCGGATCTTCCGGGGTTTATAGCCAAAGCTCAAGCATCTCCTCAGGCCAATACCCCTGTTAAGCTTCTATGGTCGATACAGGTCGTTCGAGGTGTGCCTGTTGGATACTGCCTGTGGCAAGGGAAATTATTCGTTGCCTACGAACAAGGCCAGGTGGCAGCCCTCGATGCAGCCACCGGTAAAACCATTTGGCAAGCATCCCTTTCCACCCAGGCCAGCTCGCCTCCAGCAGTGAGCAATGGGCTG
>Ga0187886_1002125_pt1 | contig 16451 bp, 10 predicted proteins | sample June2016WEW_20_1_FD_133001 | JGI IMG/M metagenome (GOLD analysis project Ga0187886, IMG submission 133001) | Peatland microbial communities from SPRUCE experiment site at the Marcell Experimental Forest, Minnesota, USA - June2016WEW_20_150 | ecosystem: Environmental > Terrestrial > Soil >... | reverse complement strand
TTTGACACGACGTTACGCGACGGCGAGCAGGCACCGGGGGCGTCGCTTTCGGTAGCCGAAAAGCTCGAAATCGCGCAGCAATTGGCTGTTTTGGGCGTGGATATCATCGAGGCGGGGTTTCCCGTGTCGTCGCCGGCGCAGTTCGAGGCGACAAAGACGATAGCCGAGCAGGTAAAAGGGCCGACGATTTGCGGCCTCGCCCGTGCGCACGAAGCCGATATTACCTCGGCGGGACAATCGCTTGGCCCGGCGAAGAAGCGTCGCATACACACGTTTATCGCGACAAGCCCGATACATATGAAGCACAAGCTCAATAAGACCCCTGCCGAGGTTTTGAAAATGGCGGTAGCGGCGGTCAAGCTTGCCAGGACGTTTACCGATGATGTCGAGTTCTCGCCGGAGGATGCCTGCCGAAGCGAGATGCCGTTTTTGATTGAGATTTTGACCGCTGTAATCGAGGCCGGTGCTACGACGCTGAACATCCCCGATACCGTCGGCTACGTATTGCCTTATGAATACGGCCAAATCATTGCCCAGCTTGTCGCAGGCGTGCCGGGTGTGAATAAAACGATAATCTCGACTCACTGTCATAACGACCTTGGCCAGGCGGTGGCCAATTCCCTTGCGGGGGTGAGGAATGGGGCCAGGCAGGTGGAATGCTCAGTCAACGGACTTGGCGAGCGGGCGGGTAATGCTGCGCTTGAGGAAGTGGTGATGGCGATACATACTCGACCAGATTTCTTTAGAAAAGGCCGGGAAAAGCCATTGACGACTAATATCAATACAAAGCAGATTTACAAGACCAGTCAGCTTGTGAGCCGGCTCACGGGGTTTGTGATACAGCCCAATAAGGCAATCGTTGGGGCAAACGCGTTTGCACACGAGTCGGGTGTGCACGTGGACGGCGTTTTGAAGGAACGCAAGACATACGAAATAATGACGCCCGAAACGATAGGGCTTGCGGGGTCGAGAATGGTTCTCGGCAGACATACGGGCAGGCACGGTTTTGCCGACAGGTGCAAGAAGCTCGGCTATAAGCTCAGCAAGGATGAAATCGAGCAGGCGTATCAGCGGTTTACGCAGGTGGCCGACAAGAAAAAAGAGGTGTTCGATGAGGACCTTGTTGCAATTATCGACGACGAGGTTCGCGTTGTAGAGCATACCTTTGTGCTGGAGTATATGCGGGTATTGATAGAAACCGGCGTAAGTCCTAAAGCGACAGTTAAGATAAGGACCAAAGACGGCGTGAAAGAGGCACAGGCCGAAGGCGATGGGCCGGTTGACGCGGCTTATAACGCGATACGCGAAGCGACGGGGCACAGCCCCACGCTGGAAAGCTACTCGATACGCGCGGTAACAAGCGGTAAAGAAGCTTTAGGTGAAGCGATGGTGAAAATCAAAACAGATGGCAGGACATTTACCGGCAGAGGCATATCGACCGACATCATCGAGGCCAGTGCGAAAGCGTATATCGACGCGATAAACCGAATGGTCGGAAGGCCGGGAAAAGAAGAGCCGGGGCTTAAGGCGGAGCTTTAAGGAAATCCCAAATTCGAAATCCGAAATTAGAAACAAATACTAATGACCAAAATACAAAATTAAGTAAAAAGGAAAAAGGCAAAAGTAAAAAAGAGAAGATAATATGGGAATGACAATAACGGAAAAGATACTCGCAAGGGCGAGTGGCAAAAAGAGCGTGAAAGCCGGCGAATTGGTCAATGCGAAGATTGACCTTGTGATGTGCCACGATGTAACGACGCCGGCTGCCGTTTCGATGCTGATTGAAAAGGGAATCGACAGGGTTTTCGACAAGAACAAGATTGTCGTAACGCCCGACCATTTTCAGCCGGCAAAGGACATCAAAAGCGCGGAGCTGCATAAACGCTTAGACGAATGGGCGAAACGCCAAAAAATCAAATACTACTATAAGTTAGGTAAGGCCGGCGTTTGCCACGCGTTACTGCCTGAACAGGGGCATATCAGGCCCGGCGAAGTGATTATCGGCGGCGATTCGCATACCTGCACATACGGGGCGTTCGCGGCGTTCAGCACGGGCGTCGGCTCGACGGATTTGGCGGCGGTAATCGCGACGGGCGAGCTTTGGTTCAGGGTGCCTGAGTCGATGAAGTTTGTTTTAAACGGCAAACTCCCGAAAGGTGTTTACAGTAAGGACGTAATCTTGGCTGTGATTGCACGCATCGGCGTTGACGGCGCTTTGTATCGGGCGATGGAATTTGTCGGGCCTACGCTCAAAGAGATGTCGATGGAAGCGCGGATGACAATGACGAATATGGCGATTGAGGCGGGCGCGAAAAACGGCATTATCGGGTTTGACGCAACGACGAAAAAGTATCTCGATAAACGCCTTACGGGTAAAAAGACATATAAGGTTTATGAATCGGACGCCGACGCCCAATACGTTGCTGTCGAGGAGTTTGATTGCTCGAAAATGGAGCCAATGGTGGCAATGCCGCATTTGCCGAGTAACGCCAAGCCGATTAGCCAGTGCAAAGGTATGGCGATGGACCAGGCGTATATCGGTAGCTGCACAAACGGGCGGATTGAAGACCTCAGGATTGCGGCGAAGATTATGAAGGGTAAAGAGGTGAAGATTCGCACGATAGTTGTGCCGGCGACGCCGGTAATCTGGAAACAGGCCGACGACGAAGGTCTATTTGATGTCTTCTATAAGGCCGGGTGCGTGATTTCCGCGCCGACCTGCGGGGCGTGCTTAGGCGGGTTTATGGGAATCCTCGCTTCAGGCGAAAAATGTATCAGCACAACCAATCGCAATTTCGTCGGCAGAATGGGAAGCCCCAAGAGCGAAGTATATCTCGCAAGCCCGGCGACGGCGGCAGCAAGCGCCCTCACAGGTAAATTAGAAGACCCGAGGAAATACCTGTGAGGAAATCCTAATATCTAAACCCTAAATCCTAAACAAATTCAAATGACCGAAACTCAAAATACAAAACGTTATGACCTTGAGGACAGAACGCTGGAGTTTGCAAAGCGGATAAGGGTGTTTGTTGCCAAGCTGAAGAGCACTCCAGCCAATATAGAGGATGCGAAACAACTCATACGGTCGTCCGGGTCTGTTGGAGCAAACTATATTGAGGCGAACGAAGCGTTGAGCAAAAAGGATTTCGTAATGCGAGCCAAGATATGCCGGAAAGAGGCAAAGGAAAGCAAATATTGGCTGAAACTGGTCGATGCCGGTGAAAACAAAATGCTTGAGCAGGAAAGGAAATATCTGGAAAATGAGGCCTTGGAGCTTACGCATATCTTTGGGGCGATTGTGACCAAAAGCGAATGATGTTTTGAACATTTGATATTAGGGTTTTGATATTGTTTAGAATTTAGAAATTAGGGTTTAGAATTTGGATAAGTGAGGTAAATGTTATGGCGAAGGCACATGTATATAAACGTGATCACATAAACACTGATGAGATAATACCGGCGAGGTATTTGAATACCGATGATGAAAAAGAATTAGCGAAGCATTGTATGGAGGATTTAGACGCCGGGTTTGTAAAAAAGTTAAGCAACGGCGATGTTATTGTCGCGGGCGATGATTTCGGCTGCGGCTCGTCGAGAGAGCACGCCGTCTGGGCAATTCGCGGGGCGGGCGTAGCGACGGTAATTGCCAGAACCTTTGCGCGGATATTTTATCGCAACGCGATAAACTGCGGGTTTTACCTCATCGAAAGCAATGACGCAGTCGAGCGAATCAACGACGGCGACGAGGTGCAAATCGATTACGATAAAGGTATAATCGAGGACAAGACCAGGGGCCAAAAGATAGAGTTTATGCCCCTGCCGGATTTTGCGCTGGAGATAATTAAGGACGGCGGATTACTTAACCATATTAAAAATCAAAAATTAAAATGAAAAATGACCAATTAAAATTCAAAAAAATTGCGAGCTATGAGTGTTACACGGAAAAAAATAGAAATAGTTTAGACACGTCGGAAAAAAGAAGGTGCTATATGATAATAATAAGAAAACCTATATGGATAGCACTGTTGTTAATTTGTCTGGTTGTTTGTTCGGGGATATCATATGACGACAAGAAAAAATATGAATGGTATCTCAGAAGCAAGTCTTCTGAAGTGCGCGCTCAAACAGCACAAGAACTTGGCAAATTAAACGATCCGAATGTTTTGGAACTGCTGATAAATTGCCTTCTTAATGATGTAAACAGCGATGTGCGCATAAGTGCGGCCAGGGCACTTGGTGAATTGGGCGACCCGCGTGCAGTAGAACCACTGATTGCCCAAATAAGAAGCGAGGACGAGACTGTTAGCAAATATGAAGCGGAGGCTCTTGGCAAATTGGGCAAAAAAGCAGTAAAACCATTGATTATCCACCTGAAAGACATGAAAGACAAGAACTCATATGTGCGCATGTATGCAGCAGAGGCACTCGGAAATCTGGGCGACCAGAATGCCGTGGAACCTTTGATTTCCTGCCTGAAGAATAAGAATGAATATGAATTTGTGAGAATGTCTGCGGCAGCAGCGATTGGCAAATTAGGTGACCCGAATGCAATAGAACCGCTGATTGCCTGCCTAGAGGATCAGCACTCGTGTAAGTATGCAGCAGAGGCGCTCGCCAAGATTGGCAAACCGGCCGTGGAGCCGCTTATTGTCTGTCTGAAGGATGGGGATGGGACTGTGCGCTTGTGTGCAGCAACGGCACTCGGCAAATTGGGCGACGAACGGGCAGTAGAGCCACTGATTGCCTGCCAGAAGGATGAGGAGGGGAATGTGCGCTGGTGTGCAGCAGAGGCGCTCGCCAAGATTGGCAAACCGGCCGTGGAGCTGCTAATTGCCTGCCTGAAGGATCAAGACTCACATGTGCGCTATAATGCGGCAGAGGCGCTTGGCAAATTGGGCGACCCGAATGCGGTAGGGCCGCTGATTGCCCGCCTAAAGGATAAGGAGGGGAATGTGTGCTGGCAGGCAAAAAAGGCACTCGCCAAGATTGGCAAACCGGCAGTGGAGTCACTCATTGTCTGCCTGAAGGATGAGACTTGGGGTGTGCGCTGTGATGCAGCAGAGATACTTGGCAAAATGGGCGACCGACGAGCGGTAGAGCCGCTAATTGCCTGCCTGAAGGATGAGGACAGGGGTGACCGCTATTATGATGCAGAGGTACTTGGCAAAATGGGCGACCGAGAGTCACTAATTGTTTGCCTGAATTCGCATTTTGCGCGCCGGAGTGCAGCGGAGTCGCTCGGCGAATTGGGCGACGGACGGGCGGTAGAGCCATTGATTGCCTGCCTGAAAGATCAGGACTCGTATGTGCGCCAGCGTTCAGCAGTGGCGCTTGGTAAATTGGGCGATGCGAAGGCAGTAGGGCCCCTGATAGCCTGCTTGAAGGATGAGAATGTTGATGTGCGCCGGAGTGCAACAGAGGTGCTCGGCAAATTGGGCGACGAACGGGCCGTAGAGCCGCTTAAAACCGCGCTCCCTGACTGGGAGACCAACGAAGCTATTGGCAATGCTCTTGAAAAATTAAGTTGGCAACCGCAAACAGAAAAGGAAAAGATTTATTTCTGGATATGTAAAAAAGATAAGAAAAGTTTGCTCGAACATTGGGAACAAGCTGAGACGATTCTGATGGAAGACGTCTCATCAGGTGAAGGGAGAAAAGTTGAGAACACCGTGTTTACCGCGATCTCTCTCGGTAAAGACGAAATGATAGACAGGTTAATTCAGATGCTGGAGCAGCGAGGGCATAAAGGAATGGCAGAAGTTTATTTAAATTGTGGAAACAGTCGCTTATCACAAGCATCAAGAAAATGGGCTGAAAAACACGGGTATCAGATATCTACCGGGTCAGGCAAACATGACGCGAGCTGGGGAAGCTGGTAAGGCAATAACTAAAAAAAATTAAAAAGTAAAAATCGCAGATTTTAACAGAGATTGCAGAACTTAGAATGCAGAACACAGAACGAAATACCCCGCAAGAATTTTGCTTCATAAGATTACGTAAAATTCCCCGGCAGGTTTTTCAGGTGAAAAACCAAACAGCGCCGGGGCTTCGCAAACGGCTGCGGGGTGAAAAATGAAACATTTTTCAGGAGACAAAGACGTGGCAAAGAGCAGCAAGAGTTACAAAATAGCGGTAGTGCCGGGCGACGGGACGGGGCCGGAAGTTACGGCAGAGGCGGTGAAGGTATTGAATGCGGCGGCGAGTAAATTCGGCTTTAAGCTGGATTTGACGCATTTCGATTTCGGCGGAGAAAGGTATAAAAGAACCGGCGAAACGCTGCCGGATAGCGCGGTGGCAGAGCTGCGCAAATTCGATTCGATATTATTAGGCGCAATCGGGCACCCGGATGTTAAGCCGGGGATATTGGAAAAGGGAATTTTACTTAAGATGCGGTTCGAGTTGGACCAGTATATCAATTTGCGGCCTGTCCGGCTGTATCCCGGAGTTGAGACGCCGATAAAAGGCAAGGGGCCGGAACAGATTGATTTTGCGGTGGTGCGGGAAAACTCAGGCGATGCATATACCGGCACAGGCGGTATTACGATGAAAGGAACGCCCAATGAGGTCGCGGTGCAGTCGGCGGTTTACTCGCGGTTCCAGGTGGATAGGTGCCTCAAATACGCGTTCGAATACGCCAAGAAAAACGGCAAGAAAGCACGCGGCAAAGGTGAGAACAATACCTTAGCGCTTTGCGGCAAGACAAACGTCCTGACGTTCATTTACGATTTGTGGGAGCGGGCGTTTCACGAGATGGGGCAAAAGAGCTACCCCGATATAAAGCGGGAATATTATCACGTTGACGCGACCTGTATGTGGTTTGTGAAAAACCCGGAATGGTTCGACGTGATTGTTACGGGCAATTTGTTCGGCGATATTATCACGGACCTTGGCGCAATGATTCAGGGCGGTATGGGAATCGCCGCGGGCGGCAATATCAACCCCGAAGGCGTCAGTATGTTTGAGCCAATCGGCGGAAGCGCACCGAAATATACCGGTAAAGGCGTAATCAACCCATTGGCGGCGATTTGCGCAGGCGGGATGATGCTTGAGACCCTTGGCGAACAGAAAGCTGCGACGGCAATCGAGAATTCTGTAAAATTCATTACCGCTAATAAGCTGAAATCCCTTGCGGCAGGCAAAATGGGCTACTCGACTAATCAGGTCGGCGACCTCGTGACGGAAAATATCAAGTAGTTCAAAATCCGAATATCGAAATCTGACACGCAGCACAGCGGAAAGCCCGCTTCGGAAATACGAAATTCACTTCCGGCGGGTAAACCACGCTATGAGAAGAGTGTTTTGAGTTTTTCGACGGCCAGCTCGAGCTTGTTGACGCGGGATCCCTTGACGAGGATTATATCAGAATCACAGATAAGTTTTGGGAGGTTATCGCAAAGCTGCTCGACACAGAGGAAACTGTGCGTTTTGAGTGTGGATGATTCATTTTTAGCCGTATCGGCGGCGAGGAGGGCGAGATGGCCGACAGTGAGCAGAAGCGAGACGTTCGATTCGGCGATTTGTTTGCCAAGTTCGATATGTAATTTTTCGGTTTGTGCGCCGAGTTCAGCCATATCACCGCAAATAAAAACGGCGCGACGATTTTGCTTTTTGGACAGTGTGTTAAGAATATCGAGGGCGTTTTTCATCGAGGCGGGGTTAGCGTTGTAACAATCGTTGATGATGGTGAGCCCGCCTTTTGGCGAGGTCTCGCCAGCGGCAGAGCCGATGGCGGATGAGCCGATTTGGAGGATTTCGGTCCGCATCGAGACGGGGGTGATGGTTTTGAGAGCGTCGGCGAAGTCGGCGGGGGTGATTTGGAACTGGTCGGCGACGGCCCAAGCGGCCAGGGCATTATAGGCGTTGCCGAGGCCGAGGAGGGGAAGGTAGATTTCAGTCCCTTCGACTTCGCTCCCCCGACAACGACATTCGAGGGCAGGCAGGGCAGGATTTGAGATTTCAAATCTGGAAGAAAGACCGTCGGAGCGAAAATTTTCGAGGCGGTAATCGCAATCGGGGCTTGAGCCGAAGGTGAGGAATTTTCTATGTTGCGTTTTGGCCAAAGCGATGAGGCCGGGGCAGTCGCCATTGAGAATGAGGGCGCCTTTGCTGTCGAGACCTTTTGATATTGAGAGTTTTTCGCTGGTGAGCGTTTCGAGGTCGCCGAAACCTTCGAGGTGGGCGGGGGCGACGGTGGTTACAAGGGCGATATCAGGGGATGCGATTTTTGTCAGGTTCTCGATTTCGCCGGGGTGATTTGAGCCAAGCTCGGTGATGACGATTTGGCAGTCAGCCGGTGCTGCTAATAACGTGAGGGGGAGGCCGATGTGGTTGTTGAAATTTTTGACGGGCTGATGGGTTTTGAAACGGCGGGAAAGAACGTGGTAAAGGATTTGGCGGGTGGTGGTTTTGCCGACGGAGCCGGTGATTGCGACGACTTTGAAATTACAGTTTTTGCGGAACCAGCGGGCGAGGTCGCCGAGGGCTTTAATTGTATCTGATACTTTAAGAATTGCCTTGCCAGAAAACTGGTTTGGCGAGACGTCTTTACTTACGACGGCACAGGACGCGCCTTTCGCAAAGGCGTCGACCAAAAAGTTGTGGCCGTCGTGGTTGTCGCCGGGTATCGCGAAAAAGCAGTCCCCGGGCCGGACGGTCCGGGAATCGATGGATACGCCCGTGACTCGTGACTCGTCCCGAAAATCGGGACTCCGCTCCGCTTCGTGGCTCGTAGCTCGCGACCCGTGACTCGCTTTTATTATTTTGGCCAGTTCTGTTATTGAAAGTCTTTTCATAAATCACATTTTTGATAGCAAAGCATACGTTGTGAAGGGATGAGAATCAAGGGTTGTTAGCAGGTGGGTGATTATCTTTCTTGTAGAAGCAGTTCTGGTAGGGTAAAATTTCGGCGAGAAATGATTAACGGGACGATTTGATGAAGGAGACGTTTGGTATGAATACAAAATACAACATAGTTTCTGTCATAGCCACAGGTTTATTGGTTTTGGCGGGAAGTGTAAATTGCCCTGCCGATGAACCGAATAATGCTCCTCAGGTTCTGGAACAGCGATTGGGGCATTTCACGCACGGTTCCGCCTTTGGTATTACCAGATCGTGCAGTATAAACGGCTGCCGGATTGCCTGGGCGGAGAGTCGCGGAGGAAAAGGGATTGTGTTTGTCGATGGGCAGGCGGGGCTGGAATATGAGGGGATCAGTCCTCTGTTCTTTAGCTCCGACGGCAAGCGTGTAGCATACGCAGCAAAAAAAGGTGACAAATGGTTTGTGGTTGTCGACGGCCAGATAGGACCGGCGTACGATGGGATTGTGGAAGGTACTTTGGTCTTTAGTTCCGACAGCAAGCGTGTGGCATATGCGGCAAAAAAAGGTGACAAGTGGTTTATCGTTATCGACAGCCAAGCAGGACCGGAGTTTGAGGGGATTATAAAAGGCACTCCAGTCTTTAGTCCCGACGGCAATCGTGTGGCATACGGAGCACTAAAAGACAACAAGTCTTTTGTGATTGTCGATGGGCAGATAGGGACGGAGTACGACGGAATTGGAACTCTTACCTTCAGCTGCGATGGAAAACGTGTGGCATACTCTGCACAAAAAGGCGACAAGTGGTTAGTGGTTGTGGATGGCCAAGCGGGGCCGGAGTATGACGGGACGGGAGGTCTTATTTTTAATTCCGATAGCAAACGTATAGCATATGTAGCAGAAAAAAACAACAAACAGTTAGTTGTTGTCGATAATCAGGCAGGGCCGGAGAGCGACGGAATTGTAAAAGGCACTCTAGTCTTTAGTCCCGACGGCAAACGCGTGATTTATGGGGCTTGGAAAGGCAACAAGCGGCTGATGGTCGTCAACGGCCAAGCCGATTCGGAGTTCGATGGGATTGGAGACGGTTCTTTGGTCTTTAGTCCCGATGGCAAACATATGGCGTACGCAGCAAAGAAAAGCGACAAACAACTGGTAGTTGTTGATGGACTGCCGGGGCCGGAGTACGATGGGATTCTGAAAGATTCTCTGGTCTTTGGACCCAATGGCACACGCATTGCGTACGTAGCAAGAAAAGGCAAAGACGATAGATCTCAGGTGGTTGTAGTTAGCCCCGGAGACAGAGTAATAAAAAAGGGCGAAAAGTGCTTTGTGGTTATCGACGGCCGAGCCGGGCCGGAGTATGAGGCAGTTGATACCCTGGTTTTTAGCTCCGACGGCAAGCGCGTGGCATACATAGCAGAAAAAGGCGATAAAGGGTTTGTGGTTATCGATGACCAGGCAGAGCCGGAATACGATGATATTGGATTTGGTTCTCTGATATTTAATCCTGACGGTAAACATGTAGCATACGTGGCAATAAAAAAAGGCAGCAAGCGGTTTGTGGTTATCGATGGCCATCTAGGGCCGGAGTATGAAGAGATTGCGTGTGGGCCCGTATTTTTGAAGGATGGGACAGTGGAATATATTGCTGTGAAGGGTGGTTCGCTTTACCGGGTGCAATCCAAGCCGTAAAATATAAAATAAGTAGAAATGTTGATGAAAGGAGGCGTTATATGGCGTATCATTTTGAATCACTCGTACCTAAATTTATTGGTACTCTAATATTGCTCACATTAGCAGGATGCAGCAGCCAGTTGCCTTTCGATCCAAAAGAGCATGAACCATTTAGTGTGTCCGGCAACGGAAGTATTCGTGTGAACGTCGATATACCCGATGCCAAAGAAATAACCTCAGTTGGTCTCTATCCGGATACAGCGTACCTGGAGGGGAGTATTGGATTAGTCAGCTACGATGAGTATCTTATCGATTCCCGATACGACAAATTTGTGCGTCAGCAGACGCTCTTGAAGGGACAGACGCGGTTCAACGACATCCCAAGTGGCGCCTATTACGTAATAGTTTGGTTTACGAAGGATATTACAAAGTACCATTTGCGGGAAAACGGACTTCCTGATGAATCCAAATTACCCAAACATCCTACGGATTTTATTATGGAAGAATTTTTAGAGACCAAGATAAAAGAATTGGCGGAAGGGAAAATAAATACTTACACCAAAACAATTACTATTACTCAAAATGGTATTCCACGAACATACACACGTACATTTACTAAATCTGACGTGGTATATGAAACCGTGCCGCGGAAATACGGTTTGGCAAAAAAGGTAACCCTTGTCCTTGGCGGTGATGTCAAGGTTGATATGTCCGAAAGAGATCCATCAAAGACCATGATATTGTCAGTTCCGGAAAGTGGTTTCTTGGGCAATCAGGATATCGCTGCTATTAAGATTCTCTTACAGTAAACGTGTTTTTTACCGGAGGCAAGTCACGCCATAGACATGTAAGTAGGAACGCAAAAAGACTCATTGAATTTAACTTTCGTAAGTTATTACAAAATAAGGAGTTAGCATTTTGACACATATAATACGCATTATGATTATTTCTCGTGCGGCAATCGGTAGGGTGTGCTGTGCACACCATTTCTGAAGGTGGGCACTCGTCTCGGCGAAGCTCCGAGCCGTAGCCGGATAGCCCACCCTACAATTTCGTTATTAGCGCGAGATTTTTTCATAAATGGTATAATCGCATTCTTCCTTTCTACTTACGTCGGTACAGAAGAAATAATTTACAATCGATTCTGGAGCAAGTAGAGTGCGATTTGTTTGTCGCTAAAGGGGAATTTTTCCTTTCCGATGATTTGGTAGTTTTCGTGGCCTTTGCCTGCGAGGAGGACAACGTCGTTTTTTTGTGCGGATTCGATAGCCAGAGCAATGGCTTTGCGCCTGTTGGGTTCGATTTTGATTTTGGGGGAGGCGGGGTTGACGAAGCCGGCGACGATTTCCTGGATTATAGCATCGGGGTTTTCGGTGCGGGGGTTATCGCTGGTAACGATTATGGCATCGGCGTATTTTTCGACGGCTTTTGCCATACGGGGTCGCTTGGTTTTGTCCCTGTCGCCGCCGCAACCGAAAAGGACGATGAGGCGGCCTTTGCAGAGGGGCTTGAGCGTTGATAAGACGTTATCGAGGGCGTCGTCTGTGTGGGCGTAATCGACAAGGACGGTGAAAGGTGCATCAGCGCCGACTTTCTCAAGCCGGCCGGGAATGGCTGCAAGAGAAGCGAGGCCGCGGGCGATAGTTTTCAGGTCAAGGCCCGCGGCCAGGCAAATGCCGGCGGCGGCCAAATGATTGGCGACGCTGTATCGGCCAAGAAGCGGGGTTTTGATGCGGATGTTCTCGTCGCGGTAATAAAGCATAAATGTTGTGCCTGTGGCGTCGATTGACTCGACGGAGGCCCAAAGGTCGGTAGCGTTATCGACGGCGAACCAGAAGATGCGGGCTTTGGTGCGGCCGGCGACCTGTTTGGAATAAGGGGATTGCTTGTTGAGGATGGCGACGGAATCGGGGGAGAGTTTTTCGAATAGTTTTGTTTTTGCGGCAAGGTAGTTTTCAGTGGTTTTATGGTAGTCGAGGTGGTCGCCGGTGAGGTTTGTGAAGGCGGCGGCCTTGAAGTCGATGGCAGCCAGGCGGTTCTGGTCGAGGGCGTGTGAGCTTGCCTCGATAATCATAAATTTTGCGCCGGCCTTGAGCATCTGGGATTGTTTCCGGGCAATGGTCAGGCAGTCGGGGGTGGTCAGCGGCGCGTCTGTTACAGTCAGGCCTGTGTCGTAAACAACAGTGCCGATAAGGCCGCATTTCTGGTCTGCGGCCTGGAAGCAGGAGCGGACGAGGAAGGTTACGGTGGTTTTGCCCTTGGTGCCGGTTACGGCCAAATTAGTGAGTTTGCGGGCGGGGTCGCCGTTGGCGGCCTGGGCGAGCCGGGCCAGGGCGAGTGAGGAATCGGGAACGGGAATGGCATAAGAACCCCCAGGATAAACCTGGGGGCTTACCGGATTTTGGCAAACGATGTATTTGGCGCCGGAGGCGATTACCTGGGGGATAAAATTGTGGCCGTCGAAATTGGGACCCTTGACAGCGACGAAAATGCAGCCGGGTCTGACGAGGCGGGAATCGTCGCACAACAGTGAGGCGTCGGGTAAGCGAACCAGTTTCAGCAGTTCATCGAAGGTCATAGTTTTATAATAGCGTAATGTAAAAACGTAAAAATCATAATCAGTTTAATCGAACCGGATATCATCAATAACTAACTGAACGGAAGAATTGCCGTTGAAGGAATCGATTGAGGCGTGGTAGGCAATATCGAAGGTATCGCGTTCGAGGAGCTTTTTTTCGAGATGGCCGAGGCGAAAAGCAATGCAGCGAATCGAATTGGTATGGTCGGTTACGGCAAGCTGGAGGTGGTCGGCGTTGGTTCCGACCCTGCGGGGGTTAGCGCAGAGTGATACGCCTTTGGTGGCGAAAAGGGGTTCGGGATTACCGTGGCCGAAGGGACCGAGCAGGCGTAATTCGCTGACGGAATCGAGGTTGAACGAAGACAGGGCGGCCAGAGCGTCGATATGTAATTTCGGGGTAGTGTCTTCCTCGTGGAGGTGGGATTGGGCGTAGTCCTCGAGGGCGTCGGCGAATTTTTGGATATTTTCGGGATGGACGGTAACGCCAGCGGCCATTTTGTGACCGCCGAAGGCAACGAGGTGTTCGCAGCAGGCGGTGATGCCGGCCAGGACGTCGAAACCGGGGACTGAGCGGGCGGAACCCTGGGCAGGTGTTGAGCCGGAGTTAATGATAATCACGGGGCGGAAGAACTTATCGACTATACGCGATGCGACGATACCGACGACGCCGCTGTGCCAGGAGGGGTCTGCCAGGACGATGGTTCTGCGTTCCGGTTTGTCGAGACCTTGTTGAGCGATTAGCTGGCAGGCGTGGGTGAAAATTTTGCGTTCGAAACGCTGGCGCTGGGTGTTCTGGGTCTTGAGGTATTCGGCAATCTGGTCGGCGTGGGACTGATTTGTGGAGGTTAGTAATTCCACGGCCAGGCGGGCGTGGCCGATTCTGCCTGCGGCGTTGAGTGTTGGCGCGAGGCGAAAGCCGATGTGAAAACTGTCGAGACCTTTACCGGTTAATTCTGCTGATTCGATGAGTGCGCGAAGGCCGGGGAGGCGGGGGTCCGAGAGCAAACTGAGGCCGTATGTAGTGAGCGTCCTGTTTTCGCCGCGAAGCTCCATAACGTCGGCGATGGTGCCCATAGCGGCAAGCGACGTGGCATTGAGCATAAAGTCGCGGATTTGGGGGCTGAGTTTTGGGCCGGATTTGAAAAGGTCGGCGACGGCCCAAGCCAGTTTGAAGGCGACAAGTGAGCCGGCGGAATCGGGATTGGGATAGGATTTATCGAGTGCGGGGTGAACGATTGTGTGCGCGGGGGGAAGGCCCGGTGAATCGGCGAAGCGGTGATGGTCGGTAATAATCAAATCGAGACCGAGTTTTTGTGCCAGCTCGGCGGCGGGGTGAGCGGTTATGCCGCAATCAACAGTGATGAGAAGCTGAGTGCCGGATATGGCGATTGACTCGACGGCTTCGGGATTGAGGCCATAGCCCTCGTCGATTCTGTGCGGGATGTAGTAATCGACGTTTGCACCCAGCAGCGTAAGGATTTGCCAGAGGATTGCGACGCCGGTGATACCGTCAACGTCGTAATCGCCGTAAATTGTGATTTTTTGTTTTTGTAATACTGCCTGTTTGATTCTTTGGGCGGCGCCAATTACGCCTGGGAGCAACTCAGGGCTGATCAGGTCTGAAAGTTTTGGCCTGAGAAATGCCGAACCCGATTGCGCATCGACTACGCCGCGATTGATTAATAGTTGAGCAACGAGGGTTGAGATGTTGAGCGATTTTGCGAGCTGACTGCTGCGGGTGTCGGGCGGGGTTATGACCCAGATTTTTTCGCGGGAGGTTCTGTGCTTGTGAGCTTTGTGAAGCTGCTCGACGGTCTGTGAATTCGTTTGCGTCCGTGCATAAGTTCGCATTTGGGAAATCCTATTATTCTATAGTCCTGTTCTTATACCAAAATGCGAGCAGAAAAGCAAATTAAAAGCGGACTCTCCCGTTTTAAATTACGCTTTTTCGAAAGTGAAGCGGTGCTGTTTTGCGTCGATTTTGATTGTGTCGCCGTCGCCGAATTTGCCCGCCAGAAGTTCTCCTGCCAGCGGGTTTTCCAGCCGCTGCTGGAGCACCCTTTTCAAAGGTCTTGCCCCGAACGAGGCATCGTAACCTTCCTCTATAAGCAATTCTTTGGCGGCATCGGTAATTTTAACCTCAATCTTCCTCTCGTGCAGCCGGTCAGCTAAGTATCGCAGCTGAATATCGACGATTTTCCTCAAATGCTCCGCGGTCAGCGTATGGAACACAATCACCTCATCGACGCGGTTCAAAAATTCCGGCTTAAACACCTGCTTGAGGGCGTCCTTCACGTTGACCTCAATTTCCCAGTCCTCGCCTTTGCCCTCGGTAAGCTGCTGAATCTGCTGGCCGGCAATATTGCTGGTCATAATGATACAGGTGTTTTTGAAATCCACCGTCCGGCCCTTGCCGTCGGTCAGGCGCGCATCGTCAAAAACCTGCAAAAGCACGTTAAACACGTCAGGGTGCGCCTTTTCAATCTCATCCAGCAAAATCACCGAATAGGGTTTTCGCCTCACTGCCTCGGTCAGCCGCCCGCCTTCCTCGTAACCCACGTATCCCGGCGGCGCTCCTATTAACCGGGCGACGGAATGCGGCTCCATAAATTCGCTCATATCGATTCGTATCATCGCCGCGGCGTCGTTAAACAAAAATTCCGCAAGCGCTTTCGACAACTCCGTTTTGCCTACGCCGGTGGGCCCCAAAAACATAAACACCCCTATCGGCCTATGCGGGTCGCCCAACCCCGCGCGGTTTCGCCTCACCGCGTTACAAATCGCCGACACCGCCTCATCCTGCCCCACGACACGTTTACTGATATGCTCCTCCATTTTCATCAGGCGGTCTCGCTCGCCGCTTAATAACCGCGAAACAGGCACGCCTGTCCATTTCGATACAACATCCGCGACATGCTCTTCGGTTACCTCGTTATGAACCATTGTCCCGTCGGCTCCTGCCAGCTGGGCCTCCTTTTCCGCCAATTCCTTTTTCAAATTGGTTATCGTCTCGTATTTCAGCCGGGCCGCCGTTTCGAGGTCGCCTTTTCGCTGCGCATCTTCGAACTGAATCTGTGCCTGGTCGATTTTCTGCTTCAATTCCTTGATGTAGTTTATCTCGCCCTTTTCGCGGTTCCATTGAGCCGTTAGTTTTCTGTCCTGCTCCTGCAATTCTGCTAATTGCTTCTCCGCTTTTTTGAGCCGGTCATAACTCGCCTCATCGGTCTCCTTTTTCAGCGCCTCACGCTCTACCTGAAGCTGAATGATTTTCCTGCGAATGTCGTCCAGCTCGCTGGGCAATGAGTCATTCTCCATACGCAATTTCGACGCCGCCTCATCAATCAAATCAATCGCCTTATCAGGCAGCCACCTGTCCGAAATATA
>Ga0187886_1002121_pt1 | contig 16469 bp, 17 predicted proteins | sample June2016WEW_20_1_FD_133001 | JGI IMG/M metagenome (GOLD analysis project Ga0187886, IMG submission 133001) | Peatland microbial communities from SPRUCE experiment site at the Marcell Experimental Forest, Minnesota, USA - June2016WEW_20_150 | ecosystem: Environmental > Terrestrial > Soil >... | reverse complement strand
CCCAGGCGTTTTGCTTCTGCTCCTCGCTCGGCGCAAACCTCAAACTTCCACATCCGGCACAAAACAACATTCCTGCTGCCGCTACAACTGCTAACTTCTTCATAATTTTCCTCCTAAAATTGAATTTGACTTTCATATTCCGACTCATTATCCTCGCCTTACAAACAGTATTTAATCGGAGATTTTTTTATGGATGAAGGCCGTTACGGCGTAATGATATTTCTTCTCTCGCTGGCCGCCTTGATTATATCATCTTTGCCCGTTTCTTTAACTCTGCTCGAAAGTCTGGAAATGATATCAGAAGATGACCGCCATCGAATCGTCGATGCCCTTTTGTTATGGGGCTGGTTACTCGGATTATTTCTTGCCGCCTTTTCCATTTTTAAAGTTCGCCGCATCAGTAACCTGCTCGTAAAAATTCCGGTTTGGATATTCTCATCTCTTGCAATACTCTTTTCTATCCTTTGGGCATTGCTTGTGCTTATTGCTCTAAACTTCCACTGGTAATCAAACATTGTTGACTTTCCCGTCCCGCCTCATTATCCTCGCCTTACAAATAACCCTGTTTCGGGAGAATTTTGTATGAATGAACGTAGCTATACTGTCCTGTCTTTAGTTCTTGCTTTGGCCGCACTTGCTATTTCTGCCTTCCCTTACTTCATATTTCCGATAGTTATAGCGGGAGTAATATTAGGTATTCACTTAGACAAAATTTTAGATAAGATATTTAGCGAACCAATTTACCTATATTACTGGGGCTGGATTACTGGATTGGTGTTATCTATCATCTCCTTTAGAATCAGCCGTCATTTAAATAACCAGTTCTTGAAATCCGCTGTTCGGTTCATCGTGTATGTGGCAGCCATATTGGCTTTGTTGATGGCGCTGTCTGAATCCATCCATTTATTTCGACATCTAATAAAAGTCCGCTATAGCTTGTAAATGCACATACAATTGGATACGAAATAATTCACTCCTGCGATTCCTTCTCAAGCTGTATTAATCTGAACTCGTGCGAGATTACTTTCTCCTGCAAGGTCTCCACCTTTTCCGTTGAGCGTTTCTGGCTTTCAAGTAAGCTGGTTACATCCCTTTGAAGCGAATCCAATTGTCTTTGCAGGTTTACCCAGCTTCCCACAATCAAACTCGCCAAAAACCCGAGTTGCACCAGAACCGATAAATTGACTGTCCTGTTCAATTGCCACGATTTTCCGTTTCCTCTTGTCATTTTTCTTTCCTTCGTCAATACACTGACAGACACTGACTGGAACACTAACTTACACAGACCGAAACGCTTCAGTCGGTGTTTTAATCGGTGTAAGTCCGTGTTTATGGTTCTGCGTAGAAAACATTCCTCCCTCCCGTCGAGCAGACCATCACATATTTCCCCGCCGCCAACTGCCCCTGCTGTGTGAAGTCCTCCGCCAGGTTCGTCGCCTTCATTTCTCTCCCGATTTCGACCGGCGTTTGTCCTTCGGCCAATATCTCGACCATTCGCACCGTATAAACGTTGTTAGCGTAATTGCTTTTGACTATACCGGCGAAAATCGAATATCCGCCGCCCGCGCAAGTCAGCCGGGCAATTTCCCCCGGCCCGCTTATGCCTGTATTTGAGTTAGTTCTGCTTTGATTCGCCATTTCTTTCTCCTCTAACAAAATCAAATATCAAAAAGTAAATATCAAAAAGACAATGTAAAAAGCAAAAATGCTGTTGCGTGATACGACTATTTGATTTTTCATTTGTATTTTTACTTTTTACATTTTGCTTTTTACTATCTTCATCTCCGTCGTTTGCTTGCGAAAATCCATCCGCACGCTTTCAATAATGGCCGTGCTGCGATTGTCGCCTGTCGTAGAGAATATGCTCCTCGCATCGGGGTTGCTTATGACCTTATCGCCGACTTCAAACCCGATAGCTAAGAAAGGCGTCGCAATATCGAACGTCTCAATCGCCTGCCGATTCGCTTCAGCTTTTTGCCTGATGAACTGATTCAATTCTGCGCTATCATCTCGCTGGTCCGCTTTGCCGATTGCGTTATTCCCGGCAAATATGCTTTTGCCTATAACTTTTCGAAACTTAAACGAGCTGCCCGCATCAACAATTCGCTCGACAACCGGAATCGTTCCACCCACCGGCCCGTCTGCCGTTACACAGCTTAATCTTTCATCGCTGACTACCGACGCCGTGAACCGGACCCGCAGCGCCCCGGCAAGCAGAGCGTTCCAGAGTGTCTGGTCCAGCCGGTCGCTTGCCAGCCAAATTCCGCACTCGTCCAGCAGATTCTCGAACGCACCCATATACTGCTGCCAGGCACCTCCGCTGTCGTATGAAACCTCGAGAAAATAACCCATCGACCTGCCCTGCGCGTCGCAGGAAATCGCGGGCCAGAAGCGCCTTCGTTTGTGAATATATTTTCCCGTCTCGAATACAGGAATAAAATCGAACGCCGTCCCCTGATTAAACGGCTCACCCGCGTAATCCCCTGCCTCATTCAAACACCATTTCCGCCAGACGTCCTTGACCTTGTAAAAATCCGAATTCGTCGATGGCGAGAACTTCTCATAATCATCGTCCTCATCATACCGCGACCAGCCCTTTACCAGGTCAAATGTCGCCTCATAAACCTTATTGTCCCCAAGGCCGATATACCGGCTCGTTACGGGCGTCCCCGACTCGCTGTTCGCCTTCCAGATATTCGTCTTCGATATGCTTAGCCGCTCTCCCGCCTGCTGCAAATTCAGCTCGACGCCGCCCCCGCAATCCCCTTTGTAAAATATAATCGCCTGTTTCGGCCCAGATTCATCTAACCGCGGAACAAATTTGAATCCCACCCCCGCCTGCCCGCAGCACTTCTCAATCGCCTTCAATAAGCTCATCCCTGTAACATCGAGGTCTCGCACCGTCGCCCCGCCTGTTAACACCTCTAACCGTTCCTGTGCCGGCACGGTCAATTGCCCCACAGGCAGGTATTCGCAAAGCAGATACCGAATCACGTCCGCACAATTCCAATACCGCGCCCCTTTGCTATCAGCCGCGAATAACCGAACCTCATTGCCGCCGTCCTCAATCAGCGTATCGCAGGCATTCGGCTCTCCATCCTCGTTAAAAACCGATGCTTGGCTCTCTATGAAAACTTCTCGTCCGTCAATGTCTCTTATATGCCTTCCAAAAACCGTTATTCGCTCAAGCGCCTCGCTGAAATCCCTCGCTATGACCTCTACACTAACGCCATCCGGCCCAATCGTTTTCTCAACCTTTTCAATCTGTCCGGCAAACATCACAAGGCCTTCCGCTCCGCCGGCCGGGTATAGCGGATTATAAAGCCACCTGATACTAACCTCTTTTCCGATTTCAACCTCATCGTCGTTGAGGTCGTTCATTTGGCAGGCCATTCTTGCTGAACCATATTTGCCGAATCCGCCTTTGCTTATCTCGACAACCTCAAGATTCTCGCACAGCCGACCCTCGATAAACACAACCGCCCCGCCCGCCGGCATCGCCGTTTTTTCCTGTTCCGCCTGATAAAAATCCACCCTGTTTGTCATACCTTCCTCTTATTCTTTTGTCATTGCCGGTGCATCTCTTTGTCCGTCATTGCGAGCGCTACGCGAGCGAAGCGAAGCAATCTATCTTCTGCTACTCGCTAATAACGCCGACTATCTCAATCGCCTCAATGTTTCTTCCCGACGTTTCAATCTCAACGGCCTTACTCGACCTCCGCTCATTCCCTCCGCTGTCTGCCGCCCTGACTGCAAACCGATACCGACCGTTACCGGGTATTTCGCTTTTATATTGGTAGAACCGTTTGCCCTTATATTGCACAACCGCTATCGGCTCCTGATAGTTGACCTCGCCCGTCCCCGCGTCAGTGTAAATCCTCATTTCCTTAGGGTCGCTTTTCTGCTCAATCGGGTAATACCCCCACACAAGCTCAATTTGCCCGTCTCGCCGGCGTTTGACCGCTAATCCGAAAACCCCGTTGGGCTTTCCCGCTTCGAGTTTCCCCTCCGAATCAATCGAAACCTTCACTGCCGCTTTCAACGTCTGCTCAATCTGACCGTAGCGATTCGCGCACCGCACCACGTAAAAATAATCCTTCCCCGCCTCGTGCGATATAAAATCAGGCAACGTAACCTCGTCTGTTTCGGGACTTGTAACAGCCAGCACGTTATCGAAATCAATCGTCTCCATACTCTCGCCGCGATATACAAGCCGGCAGCCGCTCGTCCTTATCCAGAACCATCCTAAGGACATAACCGTCCCGATTTTGAACCCGTTTGCGGTCTGCCCCGCGAACAACGCCTCTTTCAACCACCCCTGCCTCATCAGCTCACCATCCTCGTCAAGCTCGACCCGTCCTCCTCTGGCGTATGTGTCAGTATCACCGTCTGCCCGTCGTTGTCGTAATACCGAATCGCCCCGCTCAATTTGTCCTGCACCGCCTTGTTTGTCAGCATCTTCGCCGCTTTGGTCAGGTTTGAATCCGACTGAATAATCGCCCCGCTGGTCTTGTCTGTGTCATATCGGCAGCCGTTCACTATGATTGTCCCCGCCTCGTTTATTAAATCCTTTGCTCCGCCGCTTGCGCCGGTTCCGGTAGTGTTGAACAGACAGTTATTCAATATCGCAACTGCGCCTGCGTATGACGTTTTAACGCCATACACCTGGCCTGTCCTGCCCGCCGGTGCTATCGTCACAAACGTGCATCCGTCGAAAATCACCTGGTCGGGATATTCGGTGTTCTGAATCAGCGAAACGCAGCCGACTTCGTAGGAAGCGTTTATAGTAGTGTGCATTATAAACTGGCAATTTTTGTATATGCCGATTCCCGGTGATTGAATCGCGTGAGACGTCGTGGTCGCCTGACCGTTCGCCTTGAATGTGCACCTCTCCGCATACACGTTTCGACAATTTCGCAGATTACAGCCGTCGTATGTGCATTCGAATACGCAGTCCTTTAACCTCAACACGAGATTCGACGAAATATTGATTCCGTCCATCTCGGAATACGCGTAACAGTTTTCAAAAGTAAGCCCCGCAGGCGAATTGTATCCGCTCCCTCTTGCAAAACCTACAATCCCCGAACCTGCCGATATGACACTTATGTTTTTCACGGTGCTGCCGTCCATCGCGTAAAGCGGAACCCCCGATGCCGGCGCTATACGCGTAAAGTCCCGGTTTATCCCGATAAGGTCAAGCACCTTCGGGTTTCCCTTGATTGCCATTGTAACGTTTTCAGCGTAATCCCCCGGCCATACGATAATTGTGTCGCCGCTGGCAGCGCTGTTGATTGCCGCCTGTATCGTCAGCTTCGCGTCGTTTGCCAGATTGACCGGGTATTGCCCCGCGTGTCCGCCGTTCGCGTCGTTTCCCGTCTTTGCGACGTGCCACACCCTGTTCGAATCACCTGTGTAAATCATTTTTCGTCCCTCTAAATCCGCAATAAAAATCCTGAATCCTCAGTTCTTTTCCGTCTTCCGTCCTCCGTCCTCTGTCTTCCGCCCTTACCCGGCCCTCATCAACGCCCGATAATCCTCAATCGCTGCTATATCCCCGTTCGATGTCGTTACTACCGCCAGCCGAACGTGTGGCGTCGTCGCCATATCCGGAAATCCGCTGTATTCGTTGACCACCAGCACGCCTGTGCTTGTCAGGTAGATGTAGATATTCGCCTTGTTATCTGCCAGCGTATTGCCCGACGAACCTGCGTAATTAACAATCTGCGTCCCTGCCTGGAACCGCCCCGCCTTTACCCCGATGTTCAGCCCCCCTTCGTCAAATACCCTCAGGTCGTTGGCTCGCCTTGTCGCCTGTAAAAGCCGATACATCAATTTCCTGAATTGCAGATAATAAGGCGACTGCCCCGTCGCTATATACTCAACCCCCGTCTCGCCGTCCCCCTGCAAATTCAACAAGTCATTGTCATTCGGATAAACCTCGCTCATATCATTATTCCTTTCCTGTCATTGCGACCCCCGCGAAAGCGGGGGGAAGCAATCTCAATTACTTCCTCCGCTCACCTCAATCATCAACTTATTCGTTTCCGCCTCAAGCGATAGCACATTCACCTTCGTCGCCGGCCTCGCCGCCGGCACAACTGTAATTTCCCCCGTCTCGCTCGCTTCACTTTCATTACCAAGCTCATCCAAAACCTTTACTCCGAACCTGTAAACCCCCGCCTCCAAAGCCGGACTCAACCATTCGCTCACGTCTGCGTCAACCCCGAACTCCCCTGACCCGAACCCGCCTTTTCCAAAACCGATTCCCGCAGCCCACTCATAATCAAAATCACCTTCCCCGAATCTCGCTAATCCAAATCCCGCCTTGTCCTGCCAATTTTCCCATACCTCGCCGCCTCCTATCGGCTTCTCGTAATCAATTTCTCCGGTCCCTCTGCCGCAATAAACCTCGAATCTCGCCCCTGCCGGCAGCCGTTGACTTCGCAGAAATCTCAACCTCACACGACCGCTGTCGCCTTCTCCCTGCTGCAATTCTTCGCCAAAGTCAATATCCGCCTCCGCCGGCTCAACGGCAAAAACCTCAACCCGCACCGCCCTGTCAAAACAACTCGGCGTCCGCACCAATATCTGCCTCTGCTGGCAATCAATCGTCACGCCGGCTAATCTTCCCCCAACATACACCTGGTGAATCTTGTCCGCCCACGCCGACTGCCACCTGACTAAACAAATTCTCGGCCCCGCGACCGCTTCACCGTTCGCCCACACGCCCGTCGGCAACTCAAATACCCTGACTTTCTCAATACCGTCGCTTATCAGTCCCATTGTTACACCGTTAATTGCCTGTAATTTATCTCGTAGTCCGCGACTACGCTGCTTCCGCTTACTCGCTCATTCTTGATGTCCATAGAATCCATCCGCACGTTGTCGTATGTATTGCCTTCAGAGCCGGCTAACGTATGCGTGTCCCCGTCGATAAAAGCCGATATCGCTTCAATTCTCTTGTTCAGCTCAGCTTTACTTCTCGCTCTGAGCTCTCCCTTTTGCAGAATCTTCCGTCCCCGATTACCCAGGTCGATACTCACCACGCCGTCCAGCCCCGCCGCTGCCCGTTCAATTGATTCCCGCCTGATGCTCTCAACTTCAATCATTGCCGTCTCGTCAAACAACCTGTTCCCATCCAAATTAACGCTCATATTCCTCACCGTCCCGTCATTGCGAAGCAATCTCAATCCTTAATTTCTTCTCTTTCTATTCTCTGTGTCCTCTGTGACCTCTGTGGCTTAAATACTCTTTGTCCTCTGTGGCCAACTCATTCCCTTATCAGCCGTCCGCACCCGCCAAACCTCACACTGTCCGCGACTCCGTCCCCGTTTTTGTCCAGCGCCACGCGACACCGCTCTTTATCCTTGTTAAACAACTGCTCGTAATGTTGTTGCTTGTTCCAGAGCAGCTCATCACCCTGATTTGCCGCCAGCATCGCGTATGCCGTTGCTATCACCCCCGCCGAGCATACTTGGCGAATCTCTTCCAAATCCAGAATATCCTCAGCCGAATACTCACTATCGGTATCGCCGGCACCAATCCCGAAGTATCCAGTCAGCCGCAAGCTCACTTCCTCAATCTGCGGCTTCAGCGTGCTCACCCGATAAAAAATACCTGTCGCTTGCGGCCCTGCAGGCGGCGCTATCGGGTCATCTTGCCTGTCCCCTCGCAAAATCGACACGCAAAGCTGCTCCGCTGAATCGACTGCTGCCACCTCGTATGCCCCGTCTAATGAGCTGTCCGCCGAACACAGATAAATCACTCCTCCCGGCTCAACGCCGGCTAACCCGAAATCCGCACCTTCTGCTGTAAACGTCGTCCCCGCAAGCTCACCGTTCTGTCCTGTAGCCAAAACCTGGTTCGCCGGATGAAGCTCCCCGAACAACGCCGGCTCATATTTCAAAATATCAACGTCCTCGCATAACCTCACCATTGCTAACCTCCTTTTTAACGCTCAGCGTTCAGCGAACAGCGTTCAGTTTTACCTGTCCGCTGCCCGCTGTTCGCTGTTTCTTAACTTACGCTCAGGCCCCGGATAATCCCGTGCGCCGCCTCGTTCTTCAGTTCCAGTGTATATTCACCAATCAACTCGCCGCTTTCGTAGTCGCCGCCGCTTGCCAATGGCTTAAAGTAGAAGCTGCGACCGGCCAAAGGCAGCACCGCTGTCCGTGACGAATCCAACAGCAGCACCGCGTCCTGCGGCATCCACCTCGTCGTTACTATCCTGCATATCCCGAAATCACTCTCGTAGATGTTGACCAGGTCGGTAAACCTTGTATCCCCTGCCGCATAGCTCCTGTTGCTCGATACAAAGCCGTTTATCCGCCGCTTCTGATACCCCCCCGTCAGAATCAAATCTACGTTACCGCCGCTTTCAGACCAGATTCTCCTCAGCACGTAGTTAATCTTCGCTTCGTCCAGGTCTGCTCCCGTCGGAAAACCGCTGTCTCCTGTGTGAAACACGTTGCTCTGCAAATGCTGCACGATTCCCTTCATCGTCCGCCTCATCGAATCACTGCCCTGCGGACTGGTCGTCGGCAGTCCGCCGTTGATAACCGTGTTCTCAAGGTCCCGAATCAGCTCACGCAGCCGTTCCTGCTTCTGATAATCCATCTCGTCTGCCACACCCAGCTTGCTCGCCGCAACATCCGTCCCCGATACCTCAACCGCTGCCGTGAATATCTGCGTGTAATTGCCGCACCGGTTTCGATTCGTCCATCTCGACCCCGGCTTATCTGCGCCTTCCAGGGCGGCATTACCCAAAATGTTGATTACCTGGTTGTCCGCGAGGTTCTGCGATAAAGTCCCTGCGTAACCGCGAGCCACCGTTAGTGTGCTGCCGTTGATGTTTGTTACAAGCATCAGCTCCTTGCTGCCTTCAACCTGTATCTGGTCACCGACCCTGAATCTGCTGCCGTTGTCCACGTTGAATTGTGTGTCTGCATTGGGGTCCGTAAATGTGCTGTCGTTTATCGCGTCTTTGTTCGGCAGCAGCTCATCCTCAAGCCATTCGTGATGCGTGCTCGTCGCCTCTCTCAATGGGTCGCCTAATGCATCAAGTAACGGCGTCTCATAAGGAGAAATTATCCCTATCAAATCCGCCACATCTTCCGCTAACTCCGGCAAAGTCGCCCCTGCCGAATACGTCGCTTTTCCCGTAAATGCCATTTTTTTGTCTCCTTCCTAATTCAATCATCAATCAACAATCATAAATCATCAATTAGAAAACGCTTCTGCGTTTTCGCATATACTCCTGCAAATCACTCCTGCTTCCCGTTCCCGCGGCCTTCTTCGCCGCCCTCTCAAGCGAACCGGCTCCGCTCCTCTGTTCCTTCGCCGGCGACGTTCGTAGGGCGGTGTTTGCCCCGCCGCTTCCCGCCGCCTGCCCGAAAAGGTATCCCTTTTCTTTTTTCAACTGTTCCACCACGCCGCCGATATCGAGCTTGTCGTCGCGTCCCATTCGCGCCTTGGCTATCAGAACCGCCGCCTCTAAATCTCGCGCGCTTTCCGCCGCCAGTTTCTTTATCAGCTCCTGCTCCTTCTGCGTTGCCGTTAGCTCCCTTGTCAGCCGTTCTGCCTCGGCCTTTGACTCGGCCAGCTCACTCTCGAGCTCTTCAGCACGTCTCTCGGCGCTCTGCGCCCGCTTGTGATATCGAATCGACTCCGCCACAGGCGCCATCCTCACATTGCCCGCCTCTTCTTGGCTCTCTTTGTCTTCTGACAAACCACCTTGCGATTCTATCGCGTCCATTTTTTCTTTTCTCCTTCACTCAAAACTCTTCTTATCTCTGTCATTCCTGCGACACGGAGCGAAGCGCAGAGCCCGCTTCGGAAAGCAGGAATCCACAATGTTCTTCAACTCAAAACTAAGCACTCGTAACTCAAAACTCATCTAATACCCCAGCTCTTCCAGCACCTTCTCAACCGGCACTCCCAGCTCTTTCTTCGCCTTGGCTTCCTCCAATTTCTCCGTTACGTTTTCAGGCAGCGGGTCAGGGAAAATTACGTCTATTTCCCTGTCACGCTCGCTCGTCTTGTATATGTTCGCCTTGTCTAAAATCTCCAGGACCATCCTCGAAATCTTTTTTATCCCTTCCCCGTATGTGAGTTTTTTACGGTCCGTTTTCGACAGCATCCCCATCAGCGTCAGCTTCATCGCCACCGCGCTTGTCAGCGTGCCTAACTTGCTGCGAATTACCCCCGCCACAAGCGGCGTAACCCCGCTGATTTTGTCCATCGCCTCCCTGATTTCCGATATGTGCAGCCCCTCACTCGGGTTTTCCTGGTCGCCGCCGAATTCCTCTATCGATGCATCAGGATTGTCCGTGCACCACATTACCCCCGGCGATACCGGCTTTTCCGCAAACTGTTCTATACCCTTGCCTAAATACATCTTGAACGACTGCATTGTTATCCTGTTGGCCCGGTCGCTTAGCCGCGTGTTCAGTTCGTCCTGTATCGGCACCAACGGCTCGACGTCGCTTTGCCCCTCGTAATAAAACGGCTGCGCAATATTCTGAATGTGAACCACAGGCAAAAATCCCCAGGGGCTGTCTCCTTCCGCCACAAGCTCTTTGCTCTCATACCTCTGCCACGCCTCCGCCGACGTTATCTCTGTAACATTCACCACCTGCCTCTTGTCGCCTCCCCCGCCAAGTAACCCCCACAATATCCCGCTGTTGCCCGCCAATTGATTTTTCGCCTGCTGGAAATGCTGCACATAGTAAATCACCCTGCGATAATCATTCTCATCCAGAACAGGCAATGCTCGGGGCGCCTCTATCAGCTCCAGCCCGATTGCTCGTGCTAATTGAAGCACAACCTCGTATTGGAGGTCACTTGAGGGGTTCGAAATGTGCCCATAGATTTCTCGGCCAGGCCTGACCATACAATCGACAAAGCCGTAAACGCCCCCGAGCACCGCCATATCCTGGAAAAACCCGATTCCGCCGTTGGCTGAAAACATTTCTTTCAATATTCCTTCTATCTCTGCTTTTTTTTCGCCGTCTGGCGTTCGGGATACAACCCTTATTGGCTTACCGAACAAAAAATCCACCGCCGCGTTTATCCGCCACGCAATATCATTCTCAATCACAACCTCTTTGCGCCGTATGTCCCCCACAGGCCTGCCCCCGAATACCCCCGCTTCCGAGCACCTCGCCACTCCCGTTATCCTCGCCGGCAGCCCATACTCCTGCGCCTGAACATAACATTTCCCCCCTTCACACCCCTTTGTCTCAACCGAGTGACCGCCGCTTTTATGCAAATCCACTATCGGATTTGCGTAATACTCCCACAGCTTTCCGAATTGCGCCTGTATCTCCGGCCATTTCTCCTCCACCAACCACTCCAGATATTCGCCATTAAGCCCTTCAACTGTGTCATTACGACTGAATACCGAAAGTTCAAAACTCATTGCTTGCCCTTTCTAACTATCCCCTAACGACCAATCGCTCTTCTTTCATCCCTTTTTACTATCTGCTATTTGCTTTTTGCTTTCTCTTCCAGCGCCCTCAAATCAAATCTCATATCGCCTTACCCTTTTCCTGTCATTGCGACCCCGATTTTGTCGAGAGGGAAGCAATCTCAACCAACTCAAAACTCAACACTAAAACACTCAACACTAACCGCCTTCCGCTTGCCACGGCGAAGCCCTTTGGCGAAGCCGGGTCATCCGTCTTCTTTCAACTCTCACCTGCTCAACTCTCTACTCTCAACTCTCTCGCGAAGCGGTATTCCGCTTCGCGCGTCCCTCTATCCTATGGCGCGAACTTGCGCGCTTTTGACCAAAAAAACAGTTTTTGAGAGTCGCCAAAATGCACTTAACTCCTTATGCCATAAGGAATAAAAAAAAATTTCAGAATTTTGGAAAATCCAAAAAAGCGCTTGCGCGCTTTTGACCAACAAGTGTATTAAACAACTGTATTAGTCCAGAATTAAATCCTTACAGTGAAAGCACTTACAGCAAAATAACGCCTTATAATCGCTCAAATAAAATCAACCGCCAATTGCGCCTGCTTGCGCGGATTCAGCCGTAAGTCCTTGTCTTTTCAGTATTTACCATCTCATTCAATTTTTTTATCCCCGTTTTCTGTCCTCTGTTCTCCGCCTGCCCTCCGTAACTTTAGTGAAGGAGGGTCTTCCGTCTTTATAATCTGCAATCTGCAATCGTAAATATTTTTCTGTTAGTGCCGGTCAGTGTTAACGTCAGTGACAGTCAGTGTGCAAAAAATCGCGTTTTTTGCACTTTTCTCTTGACATTTCACCCCTTTCTCCCCTTAGTATCAATCAATGTCGATTGGCTTGAGGGCAAATCGACTAAAGAAGAAAGAGAAGGGTATGAGAAAGGTTGCACATCATTTAGGGATATCGCCTTTATATAAACATACATGCGCACAAAATGCGCAAACATTAACCACACTTTTTAAAAGGGGAGTAAAATGAAAACGTCATTAGCACTAATTATGGTTCTGACCTTGGCTACAAGCGCTCAGGCGGCAAAAATCAAAATTGATGTTGACAGAACAATTAGCCAGATTGATCCTAAAATCTACGGGGTCTTTATGGAACCTATTCATTTTTCTCGTCCCCTGCCCGGTCAGAAAGAAACCGTTTCCGGCAATACCCTTTATGGCCCGTTGTACAATCCCGAATCTCCCCTGGCTGATGAAAACGGATTCAATAAGGCATACATCGAAGCGGCGAAGGAACTTAGAATAACCAATATGCGCTGGCCGGGCGGAAATTACGTAGCAGGATACAACTGGCAGGATGGCATTGGTCCCAAAGAAAAACGTCCGGTGCGCAAAGAACTGGCATGGAACGACATTGAAAAAAACCAGGTGGGAACCGATGAATGGATCCAGTTGAACAAATCCATTGGCTCTGAAAATGTCGTTTGCGTCAATCTTGGAACAGGAACCATCGACGATGCCCGCTACTGGGTTGAATATTGTAATTGTGAGCCGGGCACTTACTATGCAGACCTGAGAAAACAATACGGCCATGAAAAACCCTTCAATGTGAAGTACTGGTGCCTGGGCAATGAGGTGGACGGCGAGCCCTGGATTATAGGGTACAAGAACGCGGAGGACTATTGCAAAATTGCCAAAGCAGCGGCCAGGGTGATGCGGTTAACGGATAAGAGTATAAAACTGGTCGCCTGCGGCTCGTCCAATTATGACGACTCGGGGAAATGGGTTGACTGGAACTGGAAAATCATAAATGAATTAAGAGACGTTGCCGATTACATCTCAATTCACCGCTATTGGGATCATTCCGGCAATTATTATGTTTATGTCGGCCAGCGGGCAATAGACCTCGAAGAAAAAATTTCTCTGACTGCCTCGCAAATCAAAGCCGTCAGGACCCGGTATAGGTTGGATAGGCCGATTTATTTGTCAGTAGATGAATACGGCGCTATGGGAAGAGGTATATTGCCGGTTCTCGCAACCGCCCAGTATTTCAATGCATTCATCCGTCATTCCGATGTTGTTAAAATGGCAAACTATACGCTTTTTACCTCATTATTGAGTATTGACAAAGATAAAGGTTTGTATAAAACCCCGTTATTCCACACATTCAAATTATTTTCAAACAACTGTCTCGGCAATTCAGTTGACGTTTTCGTGGACTGTAATAGCTACGATACGAATGAATGTAAAAATATTCCCTGTCTCGATGTAACAGCCGTTTTCAATAAGGCAGATGATACGCTATTCATTAACGTCGTAAATAGACATAAAGATGAATCAATCGATACTGAAATTCTCAGCACTTCCGGAACATTTTCCGGTGATGCTGTGGCAAGCATAGTTAATAGACAGGATATTTATGAAGATTTTACTTTTGATAAAAAGGAAGAATACGTTCCAGTAATAAAGCAATTTCCGGTTGAGGCCAAAAAGATAACCTGCTCTTTCCCGGCACATTCATTTGTGCAGATAAAGGTAAAAATAAAGAAATAAGCAATGTTCCCGAATATATCAAAACCCTTGGAGACGACATTTATGAAAACCCTGACTCTTATCCTGATTCTGGCGGTGGTATTTCCCGCCGTGGCTCAAGACAGCAATGCGCCGCAGGTGCGCCCGGAAAATCGCCGCGGCGAACCGCGCGGATTCGGCGGACCAATCGTGCTGAAGGATGATGATAAACCCGCGTTTCCCGAGCCGCCCGCCGGCTTCGATGTGAATCGCGACAACATTCCTCACGGGAAGTTGGAAATGATCGAATACGACTCGAAGACCGTCGGCACCAAACGCCGGATGCAGGTTTATACGCCGCCCGGCTATACAAAGGACAAGAAGTATCCCGTTCTCTACTTGCTGCACGGAATCGGCGGTGATGAAACCGAGTGGCAAAGATTTTGCAAGCCGAATATCCAGCTCGACAACCTCATCGCCGATGGTAAAGCCATGCCGATGATAATCGTGATGCCCAATGGTCGCGCGCAAAAGAACGACCGCGCCGTGGGGGATGTCTTTGCAACCGCGCCGGCGTTTGCCACTTTCGAGCGTGACCTGCTCGATGACGTCATCCCTGCGATTGAGTCACGTTACAGCACTTACACAAACCGCGAAAACCGTGCCTTGGCCGGGCTTTCGATGGGTGGCGGCCAGTCGTTGAACTTCGGCCTCGCGCACCTCGACAAATTCGCGTGGGTAGGCGGCTTTTCCTCCGCTCCGAACACAAAGCCCCCTGCACAGCTCCTGCCCGATCCCAATGCGGCTAAGCAGTTGAAACTTCTCTGGCTTTCGTGCGGCAATAAGGATGGCCTGATTTCCCTCAGCCAGGGTGTGCATACTTACCTCAGGGAAAATAATGTCCCTCACGTATGGCACGTGGACAGCCACGGACACGATGCCCCGGAATGGAAACAGGCCCTCTATTATTTTGCGCAGCAGTTGTTTCACTGACCCGCTGGTTCGGCCTGTGGTTTACCTCGTTTTTTGTACGCCGACCTTGCCTGCCCTCCCTGCCCTCGAACGTCGTTGTCGGGGATGCATGAAGTTAGCAGGGGGTGGCCTGTTCCTGCGAAAAAAGAAATAATTTTTTTATTTTAATTCGTAAACGTAAACGTAAAACGAATTGCGCATCCTCGTATACGTATTCGGTATTATACCTTAATATTACGTTTACGTTACGGTTACGTATACGTAAGAGCAAACCCCGTGCCAGCCGCAGCGCTGCGGCCTTTCTATTTCTGTCCTCCGTCATCTGTCATTGCGAGGAGCGCAGCGACGAAGCAATCTCAACCAACAACTCAAAACTAAACACTCAAAACTATTTCCCTGTCCGCTCTACGCTGCCCGCTAAACGCTGATTTTCCCCTTGACGCCCATCTAAAATTCAACCAACAATGCTTATTCCTTTTTACAATCCGGATTTTTTACTGAAATTCCGCCGTTGAAGCCGACAATAAATGATAGATTATTTTGTCTTGGGCCTTATAAAGTGAACGAAATCGCTGAAATAGTCGAAATAGAAAAAACCGAAACGCTCGGCGACAAAATCGCTCTGATTGTGGTTATGCTTATGGCAATCGGAACCATATTTGTCTTCTCCGCCGGCGTAGAGGTTGTGCGCGGTATCGACCTTAAAAATTTCTACCAGTCGGCTAACCTTCGAAAGGCGCTCTTTTTCCCTGCCGCGGTCGCCGTAATGCTTCTCGTCTCGCAAATCGATTATCGCAAGTTCAGTATGAACAAGGGCTTATGGCGCTCGCCCATCACTTACCTGCTCATCGTCAGCGTCATTTTACTGGTAATAGTTCTCATTCCGCACGTTGGAACCCAGATTAACCAGGCCAGACGTTGGCTGCGAATCCCCCTCGGCCCGGCTACAATCAGTTTTCAGCCAAGCGAGCTGGCAAAATGGGTCGTCATCTTTTCCTTAGCCGGCTTTTGCGTTAAATACGGCGCTCGCCTTAAAACTTTCAAACGCGGCTTCTTGCCGGTTTGTCTCGTCCTCGGATTTGTCGTCGGCCTCGTAATCATCGAGGATTTCGGCTCAGCCGCCCTAATTGCCTTATTGTGCTTCTTGATTTTGCTTATCGGCGGCGCCAACTGGCGTTACCTCGTAGCGCCTTTACCCGTTGCCGCGGTGGGCTTTGCCGCAGCCATACTCACCTCGCCTATGCGGCGTATGCGAATACTGGCGTTCCTCAACCCCGACCAGTGGGCCGGCTCCGCCAATTATCAGGCAAGCCAGTCCCTCATCGCCATCGGCTCAGGCGGCATCTTCGGCAAAGGCCTCGGAATGGGCGTCTGTAAATACGGCCACCTCCCCGAAGATACGACCGACTTCATCTTCTCAATCATCGGCGAAGAAATGGGCTTCATCGGCTCAATCGTCGTGATTTTATTGTTTATAGCGTTCCTCATCCTCGGCCTGCTCGTGATAATGCGTTGCAAAGAACCCTTTGGCCGACTGCTCGCGACCAGTATCGTCCTGGCGGTAGGTGT
>Ga0187886_1002120_pt1 | contig 16475 bp, 19 predicted proteins | sample June2016WEW_20_1_FD_133001 | JGI IMG/M metagenome (GOLD analysis project Ga0187886, IMG submission 133001) | Peatland microbial communities from SPRUCE experiment site at the Marcell Experimental Forest, Minnesota, USA - June2016WEW_20_150 | ecosystem: Environmental > Terrestrial > Soil >... | reverse complement strand
GGCAGCTGTCGTCCACTGTATTTGTGAACCCCGTAGATGCTTCTTCGGGCCGAAATTTTACGTTCCGTCCCGCTTCCTACTGTCTCCCTTTTTCCAAAAAAGAAGGACATCGCAAATAGCTCATCACAAATTTAGCTTGACATATGATGAAATTTAGATAATAAATATAAACACCTGAACTTTATAAAAAGTTTTGGAAACCCCCAAGGCTCTTTAGAAAGTCCTGGGGGTTTCAAATTATTGGAGGAGGGAAAAGATGAATTTAAAGCTCTATGTAGGAAATATTCCCTTTGGAGCATCAGAGGAGGATTTGAAGAAACTTTTTTCGGAAGTGGGAGAGGTTCAGTCGGTCAAAATTGTTACCAATTCATATTCGGGACGGCCGAGAGGATTCGGTTTTGTGGAGATGACCTCCCAGGAGGATGCAACAAAGGCGATCTCGATGCTCAATGGCAAGACATTGATGGATCGAGCTTTGATTGTTAACGAGGCCAAACCTCCGCAGAAAAGAGGCGGTGAGTTCAGGGGGAGAGGGAATAGAAACCGTTAGAATGACCCACGACAGGGCGAGGAGAAACCTTTGGAGGTTAAAGTTCAAGACAACCAAATCGAGAATGCCATCAAATCCCTGAAGCGTCAACTCATGAGGGACGGCATCCTGAAGGAATTGAAGAATCGAAGATCCTATGAGAAGCCTTCGGTGAAAAAGAAGAGAAAACAGAGGGAAGCAAGGAGGAGAAGGTGGAAGGCCGCCCGCAGGTATTCAAGATAGGGTTCCTTCCTCTTGTCTGCAATAGGCAGGAACCTAATGATCTTGGCCCGGGGCATTAATGGCCACCCAGAAGTCTCCTCCCTTTGTTTGGAGAAGACCCTTCCTATAAAGAAGGAGCATCGCATCTGAAGAAAAACCCCCCACATCTTTAAAATCAAGGATGACCCTTTCGATCTTCGTACTTAAAGTTTTTTTGAGCCTCTTCGTCAGCTCCTTAGCTCCTTCCCGATCGATTGATCCTTCCAGTCTTACAAAAAGGGTTTTAAGCCGCTCATTATAAACAGAGGAAAGGTTAAGGGTATCGTGAATCAGGTCCCAGGTATTCTGGAGAGGAATGGAATCATTCATTCTCTGCAATATCCTGGAGAGGCTTGGAAGATAGCCTTCCGGTGTCTTCTGGGCAATGCTCCGATAGGCGATATTAGAGAGAACTCGGGTGAAGAATCGTTGTTGGGGATGGAAAACCCTCTTAATGATAGACCCCCAGGAATACGCCTCTTTGCATACCCAATTAAATCCACGTTGAAGCGTCTCTTCCGTCATCAACTTCGGCTTGTAAACCACCGTCGCTCCATTATATTTGGCCCAATCCTTGTGGAGAAGTCTTCCCTCTGATTCCATCCTTTGAAATAATGGTGTTCCCGGCAAGGGGGTGAGGATGAAGAAACTGGGCAGTTCGATCCGATTCCTTTCACAGAATCGAAGGGTCCTCTCAAAGACACCCTCATCGTCATGGTCCAATCCGAAAATGAATCCCCCCACGATCATGATATCGTAGTCGTGGAGGGCCTTCATGGCATCCTCAAATTGGGGAACTCGATTAAAGGTTTTATTCACCTCTTTCAAGTTTTCCGAAGAGAGGGATTCGACCCCGATGAACAAAGAGACGCATCCACTCTCCGCAGCGAGTTTCAGAAGCTCGGGATCCCGGGTTAGGGTCATACTGGCCTGGCTGGCCCATTTCTTTTTAAGAGGTTTTAATTGCGTGAAGAGTTCTTTGGCATAATGACGGTTTCCTGTAATATTGTCGTCGATGAAGACGACAAACTCTCCATCTAAGCGTTTCACCTCTTCAATCACCTCCACCACAGGCCGACAGCGATAAGTCTTTCCAAAGAAATGGGTGACATGGCAAAAATCACATTGGTGAGGGCAACCCCGGGTCGTTTGGACACAGTTGATCGTCATGTAGGCATCTTTACGGAGAAGATCGAGCCTGGGCGGAGGGATTCCCTTCATGGAACAGTAAGCATCTGCCTTATAAAAAGGTTTCAGATGCCCATTCTTGAGGTCTTCGATCAATCCTTCCCAAACATTCTCTGCCTCACCGATCACCACAGCATCAACATGCTCTTTGGCTTCGAGGGGAAGGCTCGAGGCATGGGGCCCGCCCATGACAACCGGGATCCCTTTCTGCCGAAACTTTTGCGCAATCTGATAAGCCCTTGAGGCATGCATCACCATTCCGGTAACGCCCACCAGATCTACATCCTCTTCGAAATCGATCGGCTCTACATTCTCATCGGTGATCTTCACTTCGATATCCTGTGGTGTGAGAGCAGCGAGCGTGGTCAGGGTGAGGTGGGCAAACCAGATGGTCTTGATCACTTTTTGTGAGTGGCTGATGTAAGAGTGTTCATAGGCTGGATCAATTAATCGAATCTTCAATCTAGTTGCCTCTCGAAACGATCCCCTTTTTTGAAATGATGCAGGTGGAAGAAAAGAGGTATCATTTCAGAAGTGAATGGACTATACCTTATTCTCTGAGAGGTGTCAATGGTAAAGTTTTTCTATGTAAAGTTTTTCTATTCGGGGTTCTCAGAAAGGTTGTAGTAATTCGTTTTACAAGAATCTCTTAAGAAGGTGAGAGATTCTCTGACTTCATTAAAGGATTTCTTCAAGGACTCGTACTTTCTCTCCAGATCCATATTCCGGGCCAGGGCCTCCTCCAGTTTGGATTGGAGTTCTCGGTTCTCCTCAGAGAAAAGGGAGGCCTCTCTCTCCTTCAACTTTCCCTTGATTTTAAAAACCTCATTCTGCTCCATCTGGGATTCAAGGTCACGAATTCGCTCTAAGGCTTCCTCTCGCTCCTGGGTGGCTTTCATCAAGGCTTCCCTCATCTCTCTCAATTCCAGTTGAAACTCTTTTATTCTCTCCAGGGCGTCCGTATTCTCCTCTTGGAGGTAGATCGATTCGGACTGAAGCTCTTTAAGCCTCTGGTGTTCCTTGCTGAGGGCCTCCAGTTGGTGGCGTAATTCTTGATTGTCCTGGGCCAATTGATGGATAGTCTTCTGATAGGAAGTCAGATCCATCTCCAGCGCCCTTTTTGTCCGGGCTGAGGCGAGAAGCTGAGCATGAAGGTCTTCGATCAGTTTCAGGACATCGACGGTCTGCTCTGTCTCTACCTTTGGAGGTTGGAAGATGACCGTCTTCTCTACCTGCTTCTCCGAAGATCTCATTTCCTGGATCATTTCGGGGCGATCTTCTTTCAGCGGCTGGGGTTCCGCTTCCAGAGGTGTAGGAAGGGATTCTTCCAGCTTTCTGATCTTTGGCATTTTTTCGGCGACATTCTTATCGAATCCATCGGCCGTGATCACCTGACTTCTTGGCTTCATCCTTTACCCTCCTCAGCCACTCGGCCTCCCTCATTCCCCCTTTCCTGCCTTTGGGAAAGGAAGGGAAGGAGATTATTTGATTCGTTCTCTCATGTATTCATCCATCACCCTTAACATCTCAATAATCTTTTCCACTTCCGCTTTGATCCGGTTCACCTCTTCCAGAATTCGATTGGCCTTCTTTAGATCGAATTCCAGGGCGGATCGCACAGTCAAAGAAGACCGAAGTTCAGAATAAAGCGTATCGATTCGCTCCGTTAAATCATCCTTTTTTGACTCTTCCACAGGTTTCTTCAAAGGAGAAATGGACCTGGGTTCCGCAACATCCCAAGGCCTTTCAATCGGCTCTTTGTTCAGCGTGTTGGGGAATTTCTGTGCGACGTTGTTGGTGAATTCATCCGACATGATCAGCTCCTTTCGGTCCTAATATTTCATCGATCAGGCTCTGGATATCCGCCGCACCCTTTGACGATTGGGCGAATAAAAAGATTGGAGTCCCTTGGCTGGTTGCCTCTGCAATCTTTGTATCCTGACGGATCATTGTTTGGATGAGGTATTTTTCGTAATGGGTTTCCAGTGCCTTCTTCGAACGTTTGCAGATTCGATGAGACTCATTGTAACGGTTCAGAAAGATGAAGATGTTTTCAAAAACAAAAGAAAAATCCTCTTCGATCGTGGAGAGGGTTTCGAATAGAATCTTGAGACCATGGTAGGAAAGGAAATCGGCTAAGACAGGGATGATGAGGTCGTTGGAGGCAAGGATCGCATTGAGGTTTAAGAGCCCGATGCTGGGGGAGGCGTCCATCACTATCAGTTCGTAGTTTTTTTCCACAGAACTGAGGAGCCTCCTCAATCGAAATTCTCTTGAATTCATTGAAAAGAGTGAGAGCTCCACGGGTGAGAGGTTCAGGCTGGAGGGGATGATATCCAAGGTGGGGAGATCCGTTTTGATAATGATCTTCTCGATCTCCTCCTTCTCGATCAGGGCATTGAACAGGGTCTTGGGGTATTGTTGATTGTTGAGACCCAAACATTGTGTCAGATGGCCCTGTGGATCCAAATCGATCAAGAGTGTCCGGACTCCCATCTGGGCAAGACGAAAACCATAAGACGCCGAGATCGTGCTCTTCCCTGTCCCCCCTTTAAAGTTGAGGAAGAGTTGTTTTCGAATGGATTTGATGGGGGGAGGAAGTCCAAGATAGTTCCGATACTTGCTGACATCCTCTGGCTTATAGTAGCGTTCCTGATTGGAATTTCTCTTCGCGGGTGGAAGGATTCCTTTAGCCTCTTTCTCGAGGAGCTCGTGTTTCGAAATCCCGAGGATCTTTGTAAAGGTCATCGGTGAGTAGACCGTGTCTCCTAAAATCTGAGCCTTTTGAATAAGGGGTAGCGATTGAGTCACCATGGATATTTTTTCTGTCCTCAACCTCGATTCGTAAGAGAAGCCATTCTCCTTTTCAATGGTCGAGCCACTATTTTCTCCAAAGTCATTTTCGCCCATTTTCGAAGATTTGGGTCTGAATCGGCCATCGCCTCCATCAAGCGACTCTCACTCTCGTCAGGATAAAGGGTGACCAGGGAGAAAAGAGCTGCCCTTCTCACCATCGAATCCTGATCTCTTGACATCTCCATCAGGATCGGTAAGGCGCCTTCCATTTGAGTCCACCCCAATAGGGTGGCTACTTTCCGCCTCACCCAAGAGGATTCATCGCTCAAGAATTGAAGGAGGAGGTTCAAATCAATTTTTTCCTGATATTGGAACATCCCTCGGAGGGCTGCGATCCTGACCTTTGGGTTACTATCCTTAAGATATTTTTTTAAAAAAGGGGAAACGATTGGACTTCGAAATTTAATAAGAGAACGGAGCGCCTGGGCTCTGACATCTGGGTCTCGATCAGACAAAATCTCCTGGAGGAGAGACATGGGGATGGATGGATAAGATTTTTCTAAGTAATATTTTATCGCCAAAATTCTTACCTTCGGATCGGGATTTTTCAGATCCGCTTTTGCCTGTTTGAGAATGGTTTCGGATGAGAAGGTTTCTGGAATATTGTATTCTGCGGAGGAAGAGGAGGGGTCCGTCATTTTTTTGTTCTCTTGGGATGAGAAAGATTCATTAAAATCTGATTTTTCTAACCCTGTCGATTTTAAATAAATCAATCGGAAACGATCTGCCACTCTTCCTTCCCCATCCAACCTCAGATGCTTTAAAAGAGATTATTCTTTGAAATACTCTTTAAATTCGAATTTCAATTGTTCAGAATATTTCTCCAAGAGCATATCCAAAGCCTCTCTGACATAAACCGACTGGGGGACTTTGGTTTTTTCGGATAATCTCTTTAAAGCCTCCAGTTGCTCATCTTTAATATAGATTGTACGTGCAACCTTTTTCTGTGCCAAAGATTTCCTTTCTTCAATAAAGTAGAATACAATATAATACAATACATTTATTCTGTCAAGAAAAAATTTGGAGTTCATTTTTAATATTTTTTTATTATTTCAACAGGTTATAACTATTTTTATTTTGCCTCTCCTTCTCCTTGATGAACCTTCCCGAGGCCTTTTTTGCCTAAATGGTTCAAAACGATATTTGAAAATATCATAGAAATTAAATAATCTGGCCTTCCATGGTTCATCTTGGAACAGAAGGTGGCCTTGGCTCTGGAATATTTGGATTAAAGTTACGACCTTGAAACGGGGAATAATCGGTAAACCCCGTTAGAAAGGACGGGGCTTTAACCCCGCCCTTTCTGGAAGGAATTGAGGCTTTATTTATACCATCCCCGCCATAAATGGCAGGGCTTTCTAACGGGGTAAACCTGTTCAAAAGCCCGGATGTCCGCCGCCTCTACCTCAGAGGTTGAGGCCAGGGTGAAAAAATTACTTGACTTTTAAAAAAGAATGGACCATAGTTTAAACATTGTAAGTTGTAAGGAGTAGTTTTTTGGATCAAAAGAAAAGGTCACAAAAGTATCATTCAAAACTTTTGTGGCCTTTTTTAGTAAGGACCAAAGGCTATTACAACTTACGGAAGTTCAATAAAGAGAGGAGGTGAGTTGTAGTGGCCAAAGGTCGTGTGAAATGGTTTAATGAAAAGAAGGGCTATGGGTTCATTTCCAGAGATGATGGAAGTGATGTCTTCGTTCACTTCTCAGCCATTAAGAAGGACGGATTTAAGGTCCTTTATGAAGGCGATGAGGTAGAGTTCGAGATTTCCGAAGGCCCGAAGGGTCCACAGGCAACAAACGTCACTGTATTGGGCTGAAAGAGAAACTCGTTAGACTGAAGGAAAAAGAGACCCCGGGATAAAACCTGGGGTTTCTTTTTAATCCTGGAAAATGGTCTTTGGTTTGTGGGTTAGGAGGCCGGTTTGGTTTAGAGTCGAAAGGTTATGTCTGAAGATTGAAAGGCCAACGACATTACCCATTGACAAAACCAACATCTTTACCTTAACTCTTTAGACCAAATACTCTTATTTTCTACGTGCGGGGAAGTATCATTAATGGCAGAGATTAAATCAACCTTAGAATTGGCCATGGAGAGAACCAAAAAGATCACAATCTCCAAGGAGGAGAGGGAGGAGATCAAGCAAAAAGAGAGCTTGCAGAAAATGAACGGTCTCTTTCACCGGTATAGAGAGGACTTTCTCTCTTTGAATGAAATTCTGAGGGAGATCGAGAAAATGGATCAAAAGACAAGAACCATGGCAAAGGAGATCCTTCTTTCCCAATGGATTGATGCCCTCTCCCTGAATGAAGAAGATGAGAAGCTTCTCAAGGGGATTGAAGCTCTGAAGGGCCAAGAGATGGATGAGGTAAGAGCAGAACTTCATCATCTCCTTTCCCAATATCGAGAATCAAGAGAGAAGATCAACCAGGAGGTGACGGCTCAATCAGAAGAGGCACTGAGAAGAGAAGGGATCTATGGAAGGGCAGTGGAACCCAATACCGAAGGAAGTCAGCCTTTGGAAAAAGAGTTAGGAAATCTGGATCAACTCTATGGAGTCAAATTGAAAGAGATCAAAGAGCAGTTGAGGGCTTTATAGATAAGCATAAAAGTTCTGCCGAATGAATTCGTAGTTCTGAAGAACCATCTCCTTTCCCATCACGATCTCCCCGTGGCCGGGCAGTAGAATCTCCGTATCCAAATCGGCCATTCTCTCAATACTCTCCATCAATAATTTGGAATTGCCTTCCGGAAAATCTGTTCTTCCCACCCCACCATAAAAAATGAGATCACCGGTAAAGAGGGCCTTTCTTTCCGGCCAGTAGATCGAAAGGGAGCCAGGGGAATGGCCTGGAGTCAGGTAGATATGGAAAATATTTTTCCCTAAATGGAGTTCTCCTTCTTTCAGGTAAAAGTCGATTCGAATTTTTGGCAGGGGTTGTCTCATCATCTCAAAGAGGAGTTTCCCGCTTTCCAGAAGGTAGTGCTCTTCCTCTCGATTCATTGCTATCTTGACCGGTTTATTCATAAAGGCTTCAATGCCTTCAAAATGGTCTGGATGGGAATGGGTGATAATGACGAGATCAACCTCTTCAGCAGAAATCCCGTCCTCCTCCGTCTGCAAGAAGAGTTTGCTGAGATAACGGGAATGACCTGGATCGATAAGAACGGTCTTCTCTCCATGGATCACATAAGTGTTACAATTGTTCTCATAAGGATTTTTCCAAAGATAAGCGTAAAGATCCTTTTCCAGTTTCATCCTTTTTCCTTTTTATAATCAGAGTAAAATTTTATAAAAAGATTAAAACGAAGGATTTTATTTTGAACCGTAATGGTAAAAGCCCTTACCCGTTTTTTGGCCCAGATTGCCGGTATTGACCAACTCTGCTATCTTCTGGCCTGGTTTGAACCGATCTCCGTAGATCTTGGTCAAACCCTCCAGGGCGTGATAAACGACATCCAATCCAGACATGTCAATGAGTTGAAAAGGACCAATCGGATGGTTAAAGCCGAGCCTCATCGCCTTGTCAATGTCTTCGATCGAGGCAATCCCCTCTTCGTAAATCCTCATACATTCGGCAATCAGGGCAGAGATGGCCCGGCTGGTAATAAATCCCTGAGCATCCTTACAGACAACGGTTTCCTTCCCTATTTTTTTGCTGAAGGCCACAGTGGTCTCTAAGGTCTCCTGAGAAGTTTCCGGGGTGACGATTACTTCAATCAATTTCATGACCTGAGGGGGGAAAAACCAATGGGTACCAATCACCTGCTTGGGGCGATGGGTGTTACTCGCCAGAGAGCCAATACTCAACTCTGAGGTATTCGAGGCAAAAATCGTTGAAGGCTTGGCAATCTTGTCCAGTTCAGAAAAAACCTTTCTTTTTAATTCCAGATTTTCTGGAACGGCCTCAATGATGAAATCGGCATCCACCACAGCGGTTTTGAGGTCCTCCGTAAAAGTCATTCTGTTCGATACACTTTTTGCATCTTGTTCTGATAGCCTTCCTTTGCCTACTAATTCTTTCAATTTCTGATCCATTTTCGTTTTTGATTTGTTTAAAATGTCTGCGGAGATATCCCTGATCAAGACAGTGTATCCTCCCATGGCCACCACCTGGGCAATACCCGTTCCCATCAATCCAGCACCCATCACAGCTATTCTATTCAGCTCCATCTCAGATATCTCCTTTCAGAAAATTCTTGATCTAAAAGTTAAAATATTCTTTCCCGTTTTGTCTTTACGTCCCTTATCTATGATGAACCATGGTAGGGGAATTCATTCCAGGAGAATTACATCCCTAAGAACAACCTCTACAATGCTTTCGAGCCTTATAAAAGCTTTAGCGGTATAATAATCGTTTCAAACGACGTTATAATAACAAAATTACTTAAATTTTAATTTTTACCTACATTCCCATACCTCCGTCCACTCTAATCACAGCCCCGGTACTATAAGAACCCTTGAAAACCAAGAAACTAACCAATTCTGCAACTTCTTCGGGTTTGCCTGGACGGCCCAATGGAATCATTTGGATAGCATATTTAATTTTTTCCTCTGTTGTAAATAGAACTGAAGTCATATCCGTCTGTAGATAACCTGGAATAACTGCATTCACTGTTATTCCTTTTTTTGCAACTTCTTTAGCCAATGATTTTGTAAAACCGATAACCCCTGCCTTTGCTGCACCATAGGCAGTATCTCCAGGATAACCATGAATGCCTGCATAGGAGGAGATATTGATAATCCTGCCCCAACCCTTTTCTACCATCAAAGGAACAATATACTTGCAACAATTGAATGTTCCTTTCAAAGAGGAATTAATCACTAAGTCCCAGTCTTCAGAGGATAAGGTTTGAACTCTACCTCCCCTATGTAATGCAGCGTTATTGATAAGGATATCAATGCTTCCAAATTTTTCCAAAGCCTGATCCACCATAGATTTGACTTCACAGTCATCCGCAACATCCGCTTTTATCGGTATCACTTCACGTCCCATCTCTTTAATCACTTTAACAACTTCTTCTGCTGCATCAGGCCTGGATCTATAATTGACAATGATATTTGCACCCTCCTTTGCCAAACCTATTGCTATCGCCTTGCCTATGCCCCTTGAAGCCCCTGTTACTAAAGCAACTCTTTTTGTCGTATCCATAAATGCTACCTTTATGATTGCTTAAACTGGTGGGGTGGTGAACCTTGGCGGGATTGGTCTTATCCCAAAATCAATCTTCGATGCCAGCCAGATATTTAACAATTTGCTTCTTTGACTCCAAGTCATAGGTGCTACGGATACCAATTTGTTCCATAATCGGCGACCCTCCACCGTGGACTCCACCATATTGGATAACTCCAGACCATGCAGAGCAGGAAAAGTCAGAGATGAATCTAAATAACCTATATTGGTTTTCAGCTGAAATGTTTGGGTTGCGCATGATGTACTTCTCCAAGTATACCTTGGTCTCTGGGCTTAACCAATCCTGCTCATAGGGTAGGGAGGCCGGCAGTCCACCCGCCGTGGCAGCCAAGATTTCGTATTCGTGGTAGATGTTTTTCCCTGCCAGGTAACGCCCCATATTGGAGTAGACCGCAGCTGGTTCAAAAATGCCAGAAGAAGTAATTTTGCCCTTGCAGGCCGCGGCGATTCCGGCGGCGTAGACCAACTCGGCAAGGATCATGAGTTCTGCAAGATCTTGTTGAATATGTGGAGCTTTGGGCACCCCATTGTACTCTGCCACTAAGGCCGTAGCTCCTAAGATGATGTCGGTCATTGCTGGTTTGCAACCACAGTATGTGTGCCGGTGGTAGTTGGCGAAGACCAGTGCTAAACGGCCAGCGAACTCCCACTCACCGCACATGAACACCCGTTCCCACGGTACGAATACATCATCAAAGACAGTAAGCGAGTCTGCATGGCCCATTGTGTCGAAAGGCGCTTTAAGCTTGAGACCGGGCCGGACTCCGGCTACATGGCAAATCAATTTAACCCCCTTAGTATATGTAGGTATAGCAAAGGAAATAGCATAATCGGCCTCATCGGGCCGCATGGCACGTGTCGGTAATACTATGATTTCATCCGAGTACGGACCCATGGTGTTGAAGATCTTGGCCCCACGAACAATGATACCGTCTTTTGTTTTCTTGACTACATGCAAGTATAAATCAGGATCCACCTGTCCCGCAGGCCGCTTGCTACGGTCGCCCTTTACATCTGTCTGGGCTGTGTTACCTACTAGGTCGTTTTTCTGGTAAAACTCCAGGAACTTCAGGAACCGCGTAAAATATTCAGTTCCTTTCACCTCATCAATCTCCTTAGTGACTACGCCTATTGCGTTTATAGTATCCGTGCCCATACAACGTTGTATACAACCGCCAACGCGGTGGCACAGAAGACGGGTCATCTCCTGCTTTTTCAGTAGATCGTCTATGCTCCGGTTCACATTTGTATATCGGGAAATCTCCTCGCCTGTTAGGTGAGATTTAGTCAGCACTATATCCCGCAACTCCGGTTTTTGAGCGGCCCGGTATGTCTCCTGTACAACATTGATTCCCTGGAGGAACACTGGATCGTCCCGTTCTATCAATCTGCCTTGCATATAAACGTTCTTTGGATAACTCTTCAATCGCTCTAAATAATCCTCAGGAGTAATCATAGACATAACTTTCCTCCACACTAAGATATTAAAGCATTTCGATGTTTGAGTGAAAAGTTTTAGTTACAATTTATACATCTACCTCTTCCCATCAAGTCTCCTGATATCTTAACCTCTGTTCTGAGAATTTACACCACTCATCCCAACCAGCGTTTGCGACGCCTGTAGTGCTTCACCTCCTTATAACTTTTCCGTCCTCCAATCTGGCTTAATCCAAGGTAAAACTCCTTGACATCCTCATTGTCCTTTAGTTTTTCTGCTGGGCCATCAAGCACCACCTTCCCATTTTCCATAACATAACCATAATCGGCAACATTTAAGGCGGCTATAGCATTCTGTTCAACTAGAAGAATTGAGGTTTTTGCCTCAATCTTAATACGGCCTATAATTTTAAAGATTTCTTCTGTAAGCAAAGGACTTAGTCCAAGAGAGGGCTCGTCCAGCAACAAATAACGAGGATGAGCCATCAATCCGGCTCCAATCACTAACATCTGTTGCTCACCACCAGAAAGGAAACCGCTGGTTTGCCTCCGAAGGTTTTTTAACCTTGGAAAGTAAGAATAGACTATATCGAGATCTTTTTGTATACCTCCACCTTTTCTTCCGACACGGAGGTTTTCTTCTACAGTTAGGTGTTCAAAAATTCTTCTGCCCTCCATGGCCAGGGTAACACCGAGACGGACAATTTCCTCCGTACTAAGACGGTCTATCCGAATGCCATCTAATTCGATCGTCCCATCGGTCACTTCGCCCACTTCTGCTTTAAGGATACCACTAATGGTTTTAAGGGTTGTAGTCTTACCTGCCCCATTAGCCCCCAGGAGCGCCACAACATTTTCATCCTTTACTTCTAGGCTGACCCCCTTGAGAACCAAAATGGAGTGGTGATACATCACCTCAATATTATTGATCTTCAGCATATTCTTCTTATCTAAATTGGACTGGTCTCATATCCGGGCAGGGTAGCCAACTCGAAATCGGAACAGGTTCTCCGCTTTTAATCTTGACCATCCGGCCGAAAAGGGAACATCGGCTATTTGTACCAAACTGAAAAGGCATTACCCCTAGAACTTTCCATTCTTTAGTTCCCACCAGAGTCTTATAAACTTCCTCACCATTTAATTTATCCCAACCTACTCTTTCAACTGTTTTGCTCAACGCTTCTGCTGCAATTACCTTTACAATACAATGGATGGCGTAAGGCCCATTATTATTCTCTGGAGGTCGTTTTTCCTTCTCAAAATTATCCACAAGCTCTTTTATCATTGGGATATGTGTTTCAGAAGGTAACCAAACAGGTGCAACGCCTACCACACCTTCCATGAGCCCCCCTGTTAGTTTGGCTGTGGTTCTATCTATGCCCCAACATCCCATACCATAGAGCACGGATTCGATTAATCCAGCCGATTCAGCACCTTTCAGAGCAACCCTAACTTGGCCGGCAATTGTCATAGAGTAGATCACATCTGGCTTAGATCGAGCAACCCTTCCAAACTGAGTAGTGGCGTCTAAGTCAAAAGGAGGGAAAAATTCTTTTGCCACCACATCAATATCTTTCTTTTTTATGTAATCGTCCACTGTGGGTGTAAATATACTATGGCCATAAGGAAAATCTGGACATACTAGGGCTAATTTTATCCGCCCCGTTTTCTTCCAATCAGATCTTAACCAATCTAGAAAAAGTGCAAATTGGTCATTATATGCTGGAGTAGTTTGGAACACCCATCCTACTGGCCAGTTTGTTTTGTCAGTGCCTCCGACACCTAAAGCAGGTATTTTGTCCTCTGCCAGACGTTCTTTTAATACTTCCACATCTGCAACCTGTAGCACTACGATGAGAGGTGGCTTTTGAGCTGAAATCTCAGCGTACTTAGAAATGGCGACATCTCGTTTATTACGGGTGTCGTGTACTACAAATCTTATTTTGACCCCCCTAACACCTCCATGGCTATTAATATACTTTTCCATATCCTTAATGGCAAATAGACACGCTGCTCCAGTAGAGGGTGCATAAGGGCCGGTGATATCTCCTATGAGGTTAACAACAATTTCACTCGGCGGTCCTGCTTGGGCTTCCCCTCTAAAAACCGATACCACGCCACAGCAAACAAAAATACTTACTAACAGCACAACCAGAATTATCCTTTTTTTCATTTCAGCATTCCTCCTTTCTTTCATTTCAGCATTCCTCCTTTCTTTTAGTTAAAGGTTGCTTAAAACTACAGGTAAATCGCCTTACCTGTCCGAATATGATTCCTATCTTATTTTCTCAGTAAGAAAATGGCCAAAGTCGGTAATATGCTTTAAACATTTCCCATCTATGAGCTATCCCTCTCGGCTCAAATATCACAAAAAGTAAAATACCAATACCGAAAAATATAGGTTGAAGAGCCAGCTCCGCGCCTACACTTGCGGTTGGGGGAAGAACCCCCCCCAAATGGGGTGCAATTACCCGAGCGAATTCGTCCAACATCGTAACATAGATGACCCCGAATATAGTCCCAGCAGTACTTCCCATCCCGCCAGTAATAATCATACCTATGTACCAAACCGACTCTTTCAAGGTAAAATGTTCTGTGTTTATAGCCCTCAGCCAATATGCCCATAACGCCCCAGCGACGCCAGCGAAAAAGGAACATATAAAAAACGAAAGAAGTTTGTAACGGAAGACATTAATGCCCATTACCTCAGCAGCTAGGTCGTTATCGCGAATGGCGACAAAGGCACGACCTATAACTGAGCGAACTAAATTTTTTGCAAAAAAAGTAATCAAGATTACAATGGGCATAATTAAATAGAACATCTTAAATTGGGTATTGAAAACAATCCCCCCTAGTTTTGGTGGAGGAACTACTAGGCTGAAAACCCCTCCTGTAATGTCTACCCGAACGTGGTCTATCAACCAAGGGATAATGAATTGCGCGGAAAGGGTGGCCATAGCTAAATAAAAGCCCTTAATTCTAATTGAAGGAATTCCAAATATCAAACCAACAACACCTGCACTCAAGCCTGACACCGGGATGGTGATCAAAAAAGGCCAACCGGCTTTGGCTGACAGAATGCCTGCGGTATAAGCCCCCACCATCATAAAAGCTGCATGACCAATAGACATCTGGCCTGTATATCCCATCAATATACTTAAACCCTGGCAGGCAATAATGGAAATCCCAATATGATTAGCGGTCGCTAAAAAATGCGGAGTCAAAATTGATGGTAAGGTAAACAATAATCCAAGAAGTGCGAACAAGAGTCCCCAGTGGCTCTTAGTTCGCACTATAGCTATATCATCTTCGTATCGTTCATCGAAAACACCGGAAGGTCGCATATCTATATCCTCTCTATTCTTTTAAGACCGAAGAGACCCTCAGGCCTAAAAATCAAAACAAGCAAAAGGATGATATAAGGAACTATCTCTTTTAGGGAGGGATCCAAAAACCCTCCGGCTAAATTTTCTAATATTCCTACAATCAACCCTCCAATCAAGACGCCTCCGATAGATTCAAATCCTCCGAATATTACAGCGGAAAAGGCCTTTAAACCCACATCCGCTAAACCTAAACTTAAGGTAAGTTTTATACCCAAGAAAACGCCTCCCACAACTGCTGTAACACCAGCAATGGCCCAGGTAAGAGCAAAGATACGCTTGACACTTATCCCCCGGGTCTGGGCCAGTGTATGATCCTCAGAGGTAGCGCGCATATCCAATCCAAATCTGGTGAATTTATAAAAAATGCAGAAAAGGCCAAAAAGAAGCATGGTTCCACCAAAGATCCACAGTAGCTCATACGACCATAATACCCCCCCAGCACGGAAATTATGTCCAGGTAGAAATTTTGGAAATACCCTGGGATATCCGCCCCATACAAGTAATGTTAGCCCTCTTAGCAAAAAAGATAATGCAAGGGTAACCATAATCGATGACATTGTAGGCTGGCCGATCATAGGCCGCAATGCGATACGTTCAATGGCTAAGCCAAGCAAGACACCTGCGCTTACGGACAAGATGACCACCATAATGGGAGGGATTCCTGTATCAAACAAGGTATAAGCAATAAACCCACCCAACATTAACATATCACCAACAGCAAAGTTAAACACCTTTGTGGATTTAACTATAACGACAGCACCAACTCCAATTAATGAATAAATCGCCCCTACCAGTAGTCCGTTAATAAAAAATTGTAAAAATGTTTGAAGTATATCTGAATAAAACATGGTTTTACGTCCCTAAAAATCTTGTTTGTATGATTGAAATCTGATGTTGTTTAAAAATTTATATAATTTACCGCTAAATTACCCCCCTTTGAGCAAAGTTGCTAATTTCATCATCAGAATATCCAATTTCTTTCAATATATTATTGGTACTCATTCCAAAGTCATCTGGCTCATTTCTATAAGAACCTGGGGTTCTTGATAATTTGATGGGCATCCCAACTACTGTAATTTCTTTGTTACTCTTGCCCTGTAACTTTATAATCATCTTACGCTCGAAAAAATGTTTGTCCTTAACAACTTCATCTATGCTTAAGACAGGGCCAAAACAAACATCTAATTCACTTAATTCCAACATCCATTCATCACGGGTCTTCTTTTTAAAAGTTTGTTGCATGAAAGTAATAATTTCCTCTCTCCGACCGTCATCATATTGGTGATCAAAATATTCAGGAACTCCAAGATGGTTGCAAAGTATTCTCCAAAACCTAGGTTCTACAGCACCAATGGAAATATATTTGTTATCGGCTGTCTCATATACGTTATAACAAGCATAGCGATGAGATAAAAATGTATTTGATCTTTCGGGTATTTCATTGTCTTTAAAATAATAATACAAAGGTAGAGTCAACATTCCGATCATCCCATCTGCCATAGAGATATATAGCCTTGCATAAATAAAGCGACATATGGTATCATGGTATCTGAGGGGGAGATGCCATGAAGGCCAAAAGAATACATGGAACTAAAAGGACAATCCAAAGGCTCATCCGATTGTG
>Ga0187886_1002119_pt1 | contig 16477 bp, 15 predicted proteins | sample June2016WEW_20_1_FD_133001 | JGI IMG/M metagenome (GOLD analysis project Ga0187886, IMG submission 133001) | Peatland microbial communities from SPRUCE experiment site at the Marcell Experimental Forest, Minnesota, USA - June2016WEW_20_150 | ecosystem: Environmental > Terrestrial > Soil >... | reverse complement strand
TTCGCATTTCCTATCTGGGTTACAAGGCGGAAATGACTAACATATTTGTTTTGGTTTTCATATCAATTGCGCTTCATATTTCTCTAACTGTTTTCGTATTCTTCTATGTTCGCATTTAGTCTCTGGGTCTCATCAGCGTATTGGTTCACAATTACCATTTGGTCTTCATTTGACGCACGGTTCGCATTTCCTATCTGGATTTCAAAAAATAACTGACAAATATTCATATTCTTGTTTTCACATATGTAAATATTCGCATATCCTATCTGGGTTACAAGGCGGAAATGACTAACATATTTGTTTTGGTTTTCATATCAATTGCGCTTCATATTTCTCTAACTGTTTTCGTATTCTTCTAGGTTCGCATAGTCCCATTGGACTTCATTGCAACTGTGACTACCAGTCTTGTCTTTGGTTTCATCATATTGTTGGTTCGAAAAACCCATTTGGTTTTCATGTAGAGACTGTCTCATAGTTACTATTTGGTTTTCTTTAGATTTGGGTCTCACACTCAATCATACAGATTGAATCTCTGCCCATGGTGACGTTATTAATCAAAGGACACAAATCAACACACCACGGTATACAGTTCAATCTATCCACATCATATCTCTGTTAAAATCTTCCCTATTTCTCTTATGTTTATAAACAAACAAGTCAATGTTATTCACCTCTATATCAAATTTTATGATCTCTTTCTGTGCTTGAAACATTAAGAATCTCTCAGATTCCATATGTATACCTCTGTCAAATTGTATGCCAAATTTCCATTGTGCATACGATCTTGTATACAGATCAACTGGAGTGTTGTTAAGTGTACTCACACTCAGCATGATATTGTCGTTATCCTTAAATTCTCCTTTTTCGTCTTCTAGATATAATTTAAACTCTGTTATCTCACCTGGAATTATTTTTTTTTGCTCGACTCCTGTAAATATATATACAAATCTGTCATTTTCAGAGACTACTGGATTTATCATTATCTTGTTTCCAAAGCAAGATACTTCATCACTCATTACTGTTATAGAATAATCTGTGACATAATATCCCTTTTCGTACATAGCTCCTATGTATCGACCATATTCCGTCTCCATACTACTGTATATACTATGTTCCTTTTACCGATCTCTCTATTTTTTCTACAGTCTTCTGACCAAAATATATTCCCTTCTCAGTTTGAGTCATTTTTTTCGAGCTTTTCTATCTCTTTTTGTCTATTCTTCTTGCTTGGTCTTTTTATTATCAACATCGTGCTCTATTATGGCAGTCTTTAACCTTTCCAACTCTGAGTCAACATAATTCTTGAAAAGCTCCTTTCTGACACCTAAAGAGTGTTCTACACCCATCAATTCTTCCTTGACAGGAATATATACGCTCATATCCAAATAGTAAGCCAAGTTTTGCTTCACTTCGTTAATTAGCATATCTATGTCCTTTGTCATGCTATTATCTCCATTAACATCATTAACAGCTTTTTAACAACATTATCTCTTTTCCACACTTTCGGTTTTTTCCATTTTTCCAACTATTCCCAATTTCTCAATTTCATCCTTAAACGATATGTCCGATATCCTTTTTTCAATCGCCTTTTTTACATCCCCAGCAATTTTTTTCTCCTGTCCATGTCCATAGCGAAGAATTATCCATCCCTTTATAGCAGCCTCATTGTACTTTTCCATATCACTGAGATATCTACCTGTCTTAGCATGACCCGTGCCAGTATATATTCCCCCTTCAATCTCAATGGCTATCTTTAACCGTAAATTAGCATAGTCAAATTTGAACTTTCTCACTGCGTCAAACCTGTATTCGTATATCCATCCATTACAGGTACTCTTAAGTATCTTTAGTACGTCAACATTTGACATTTCCCAACCTTATCCGACTGGCTCCAACACTATCAGTTCCTGTTGCTCATATGTCGCTCCACATGTTCCTCCACCAAATGTAGATATAAGTTTCCTTCTACAATTTAAAGGTATCCACCCTTCTGGTATGTCTACATTTCCAAAGCTGTCTATAATTAATGTTTGAATTTTGTACCTCATATACTAACACTCCTCAATCCTTACTGGACACATGCCCACATTTAGTCGCCGACTCTTATTGGACAATTATCCTTTTTGCACTTTGGCATTGACCACATTGTCCAATTTTTATTCATTTGGTGAAAGCAATTATTCTTAATTAACTCACTGCCGAAGAAGAACGTCTGTACCATCTTACTTCCGTTGAAAGGACACGCTTCAGATATTATGCTAAAAGAAATTGCTACAAGCCAACTATCGTTTTTATAGCCTTTATCATCTCCATGTTCCTTATCATTTTTGATATCGTTTACCATTTTTCATATCCTAAGGGACATAGAATTCATCTATTAACATTTTTTTAATATCTATATCCTTGTCAAATTTAAAATTTATTGTCTCATTTGGTGACACAGCAGTATCAATGACATACGCCTCTTTTGCTATCAAATTCTTTCTAATGGTATTTTCTGTAATTTTAGAATCTCGAATTCTAATGGCAGAAATGCCCAACTGTTCTATAGATGAATTTATCTCCATGGATATTCTGAATACACACCTGCGAAGAGGATTTGTGGGAACAATATTTTTCTTGAAAACATCAGAATTTGCAACTATAACTTTGTTATCGACATGAGCCTTTGGTATTATTACCTTGGCATCTATCAAATTTTTAGGCATTCTACCGCCCTTCATCATTTTTCGTACTCTATATAACATAAAGATGATCAGAGTTACCATTATGGCAATAGACACCATATTAACAACTAACAATTGCCAAATGGTTATTTTACCTGAAGTTTCTGCTATTTCAGCTCCAACCGTTATCACCAATAGCGACAGCACCACTATTCTCATTCCAGTATATCTATCCATATTTTTCTTTCCTTTTTTTGGAAATCTATTTATTCCATTTAGACCCATTTTTTGTGGAACTTGTCCTGTATTATTCTTGTGTTGTATAAATATCCAAGTTTCTCCTCTAGCAGAGGAAGAATTTTTACATCAAACTCGTTCTTTTGCTTTATCATTTTCATACCGTTATTGTATCTATTAGTACCCATGTCAAAACTTTTGAGAAAGCAAGTCTCTTCCTTACTATATTCTGGACAACTTTTACATCGTAAATCATGATCGATTTTTAGTCTTTTAACTACCTCTTGTAACCCTCCTTTGACAGATATCTCTCTTAAAACACATAAGTCCATTAGATCTCTGTCCTTTTCCATGATTTTCTTCAGTACATATCTGGAATATCCAAGCTTGTTAACAATTATTGGAAGATCGAAATCTCTACTGTTCCAACCTACTATAAGATCAATATCTCCATATTCACTAAACTCTCCAAGTATATCTTTTTTGCTCCTATACACAATGTCCAATATGAATCTTCTAGCAAACTGATGAACATGGGGACTGAATATCTGTTTAAAGAACATCTCTTCCTTTTTTCTTTTCTCAGTATCCACTCTAAGTTTCAATATTCCTAATAGTCCATAGTCCTTTATGTCCCAATTTTGGGAGTCTCCATACATATTCTCTATACACTCGTCGCCTTCGTAAATACAGCCAATATCCAAATAATACTTTATTATTTCTGACATTGGCTGTATAGTCTCCGGTATGGTCTCTGGCTTACTGGGTCGTAAAACAATTACGTCGCAAAACAATTAGACTGTTGTCTTACGACTGTTGTAGAATGTTGAATTATAACTTCCTGTTCTAGGACCGCCAATACTCCTAAATATGTCATGTGCCCTTGCTGACTCGCTTTCATGAGTTTGTTCTTTGCCACCATTAAGATTTTTATCAACTTTCATGCCAACCAAGTGAATAACCTTCCCATTTATAGACGTAGCTTCTCCAACTATACCATCACCTTTAAGAAGTGTTACAGAGTATATATCTCCATTTTTTGAGGTCTCTATCTTTTCACAGTCTATCAATTTTTTCAAGAATTTCAGTGCTAGAGGCTTCACTTGCTCATAATCTGGCTTGAAAAATGTCTTCTCCTCTTCATGTGTTATCGATTCCCCAAGTCTCTTCTCAACCTCTTTATGTATTGCTTCCCAAGATTTTGGGTGGTCGAACAACTCTATCCCAACAACGTCTTTCATATCCAAAAAGACTGCTCCAACTTGGTCCTCAAACAGGGGCACTTTTTTAAGTATCTCATCTACATTCCCCTTAAATTTGTCAACCTCCTCCATTATCCCAGAAAGGTTATCATTGCTTGCTGTAAATGACATATGACTACCAGAACTTCCGTGACCTGTACCTACATGACTTGCGTATGCAATCCTGTTTGACATGAACCTATGAGTGGCCCCTTCTACCGCTCTCCACGTACTAGCTTGACCAGATCTTGATAACAAAGCGCTTCTCACCTCTATAGGAGTATCTCCCCCATATGAAAACGCGGTTCCTGTACGTATTCCTTTAGAGGAATATATACACCTGACTGGTATCTCTTGAGATACAACTATGTCAGGTTCGTTTGGTACACTTTGTTTACTCTTTTCTTCTTTACGAATTATCACTATAGAACTTTCTACAGCCCTTGTTTGCGTGCCTTCACTCTTGAGAATTGTTCCAGATCTTATGAATATTGGCATAGACAGCGAGCTTTCAATTATCACTTTGTCTATACGTCCAGAATCCTTAAATTTAACACCTTTATCTTTCGCCTCTTCAAGTGTCACATATTCCCTTTCTCCGGCATCTCCTATTTTGAGGATAGGAACTATTACCCCAAGAGATTTGTCGCTATATCTCCAAGGGCTTCCAAATTTATATCCTATCTCATTACTCAATCCTGACAAAAACTGGTCTATTAACATGTCTTTTATCTCCTGACCTGTATTATTTATTTTCCTTCTTATACCTACATTCCGCCATTGTTCGGCCTTTGAACAGTATTCATCATCATATGTCCTATTTTTTAATCATCTTGCATATTAAGTGTTTTATGTGTGCAACTAAACTTTTCGATGCGTGTCAACATGCTAAGGACACATTCCTTTAAGTTTCAACACTGTTTGCGTATTACTATATGTGCATATCGGCAACATTAAAGGAAACAATCTTTTGGAATTGTCTATTTCAACAAACTCTCCTATTATTCCATACAAATTTTCTATCCCTCTTTTTTCAATTTACAACACACAATAATCTCAACTTTATGTCTAGCGGTTGTAACTGTTCTAACAAACATCATTTTCAATAGTGTCACATAAGTCGAAGCTGTTATACTTTACAACGACGCATAAGCATATAAGCTTTTCCTAACAGAAATGCTACGATGTATAAAGAAAGCTTTGTGATACAACGTGGTAATGAGCAAAAATTTGAAACATTCCGTACCGCACTAAGTTTTTAGTCTCGTCATAATCGATCAACTTTGTATCACTCAACAATTTACAGCTATCGCCTATTGTAGGATTTAACGTCTGAAAATAACTAACGAGGAATATATACAACCCCGGGCGAATACCAGACGTGTAATGTGTGTTAGGAGTGCTCCTACAACAACTGGCGGCTATAATTGGAGAGTATGTTGCATCACTTATTCTTACATCGCTTATCTCTATATCACTTGTCCATATGCTACCCAAACTATTAACAATGTTAATAATATCAACATCTGTGTCATTTTGAGTCCAATGTCTTGTAAATGTTACAAATGGTCATACATGCACCTACTAACATCACAAAAGCAAAAATTATTGCAAACATGGCACATGGCATCGCACAAACAGAAGGATTTACGTCCCCACCCACAACTGCGTGTGCCTCATGATAACCTCCTAATATCAACGTAACAACATCAACAAGTATGCCAATATTAAAGAGATAAAATCCAGAGAATCCTAATCTTTCGCTATACATAGGTTTATTAAGATAATCTAGCGCAATATACATGAATCCTATTATCGCAAAACTTACCCACCCAACAAGACTCAAATGAGTATGAGCTCTTTCAAATAATTTCGACAATGTAACAAAGTTATATACCGGCAACAATGTCATAATAGCACCCATTATGACGGTCATGCTAAAATACATTAGCGATGACTTCAAAAAGTTTACTCCCAATTTTCTATTCATAATATCATCTTCCTTACCCTATACTTTTATTCAATTTCCGGCAAGGTGGTACAATACCACTTTTAAGGCTCCAATCAGTCCTTGTCTTTAGAAAAAATAAAAATATACCATCAAATCTCTACCTTTTTATCAGCTTACTTATAGCATCTTTTGATAGCTTTAGCTGTTCTCTCCCCCTTTTCGTTGTTCCAACATATATGACTATTGCCCCAATAATAGTAGCTATTATCGCCATTATTAAGAAAGTATATGTCTGCTCCTTTTGAACCTCTACAAGCGTCTTCTGTTCCAAGATTTCAACAGTATAATTTCCCTCTGGTAAAGATATTTTATGTGTGAAGTTGATATCTTTTGTCTCTTTTGGAGAGAGCGTAACTGACACATTATCTACAGACGTGCCATTAATAATCAAATCTATTGACTTTGTATCTTCTTTTGTACCAGAATTTGTTATATTTGACATTATTACGATTTCTTCACCTGTAAATGTCTTACTCGGTGTAACATTGATATCCTGAGCTTTAAACTCTGAGAACGGCGCTCTAATATTTACATCTATAGAAACCCCTATATAGCTATCTTTTGATGCATTCAGAGTATGAGAACCATTATCATTAAACGTATAGTTCAAATTTCCATTCTCATCTGTTGTTCCAATGGACACATTATCATATGCTACACTTGTATTATTGACTCCTGTACCATTAGCAGTAACATGTATTGGTATATTTTGGAATTGGTCTATTGTTGTGGGAACATTCATATTCAACGCACCTTCGATATATTGTTGTATATCAATAGTTCTGTTAGCACTTTCATAGCCAGTCTTAGTAGCTGTAACCTTATATGTTCCCTTTGATCTCTTTGGGAAAGTGAAATTCGCTGTACCGTTAGTATCAGTATCCTTGCTTGTTAGTCCAGTTTCTGGAGCGACAACGATAGACGCACCTTCAATTGGAATACCTCCAGCAGTCACATTTATACTAATGGTATCTCCTCCAGTAGCCCTTGTAGGAATATTCACCTCAAGTTGTGTTCCTACCATATCTGGCGTCACTGAAACAAAAGGATAAAATCTTACGTCTCCTGAATCTGCTACTTTGAACTTGATGTCACCCATCACATCAACGGTATTCCCACTAGAAAGACCTATCGATGCTTTATTGGACATTGTAATAGAATTCTGACTCACAGAATTAACCTCCATATTACCAAAACTATCTCCAACGTTTACTGTCGTTGGTGTCTCGGCTATCTGGAACATTCCTTTCAAGAAAGCAGTTTGTAATTCTTGGCCAGAGAAAACATTGTCAAACCTTACCATGATTAATGGCAAACTCTCTACGTTTCCAACTCTTTTACTATATACATATGTCTGATCTGCACTAAGAGGACTTGTATCCACTTCGACACCATCTTTTATTAATGAAAGAAGCATTGTCCTAGCATTAAGATCGATATCTTTTGCCTTTAATACATATCCATCCTGAAGAGCTATTGTACCACCAACAGCTATTGTACGCTTTACATCGTCGTCAATAAGCACTTTATGAAGTTGTCCCTGAGATATGGTACTAATATCACCAAAACTATTTGTCGGTCCAGGAATTGTCTGACCACTATAACCGGCGAAGTATTTGTCGGCCATAAATCCAACTACCTGATACTTTCCAAAGTTTGAATAATTGAAACTAACCTGTTGTGGAGACGTGGAATATATCAACCCCCCTGCAGGAATAGTATTTCCACTTATGCTATCCACCTTAAGATCTTCTGTACCTATGTCCTCGTCTAAATCATAATAGAAGCCTATATTTGTTCCTCCAACATCTAGACCAAAGTTCATTGGTGTCCACTCTTTAGTTACTGGATATACTGTTCCTCTTACATCAAACGCACCTGTTCTTTCTACAGACAACGCAAACCTCAACTTGTTGCTATCATCAGCAACGATAATCTTCAAATCTCCCATAAGATCTATTGTAGATCCAGGAGATAGACCGACAGTATCTCTATTGTCCATTGTGATATTGTCACCATTTATTCCAGACACCTCCATACTTCCAAAAGTATCTCCTGCATGTACCAATGTAGGTGTATCAGATATCTGGAAAATTCCCTTGATAAATGCAGCCTGCATCTCCTGGCCTGAGAAAACGCTATCAAATCTAACCAGTATTAATGGCAACCCTTCAACATTTCCAACTCTTTTGCTATATACATATGTATTGCCTGCACTAAGAGGACTTGTGTCCACCTCAGCACCATCTTTCAGTAAAACAAGAAGCATTGTCCTAGCATTAAGGTCAATGTCTGTTGCCTTTAGAACATACCCCTCCTGGAGAGCTATTGTTCCACCAACAGATATAGTACGTTTACTATCATCGTCTATGAGCACTTTATGAAGTTGCCCCTGAGATATGGTACTAATATCACCGAAGTTACTTGTTGGACCTGGAATCGTGGTATTCTTATAACCGGCAAAATATTTATTTGCCATAAATCCAACTACTTGATACTTTCCAAATTCTGAATAACCGAAATTAACTTCTTGTGGCGAAGTTCTATAAGTTATATCACCGACGTTTATCAGTCTACTTATATTATTTATGACTAACTCTTCTGTACCCATATTAGTATCAACGTCATAATAGAAGCCTGCAAAACTAAATGCATTCCACATATACGTTGTACTCATGGACTTACTACCGTCCCATATTCGATTACCTGTACCAAACACCACAGGGTTTACAGTAAAATTCCATGAATATGAAACGCTTCCATTATCATTCGATCCTACAACTGTCACATTATAAACACCGACAACCGCCGCATTACCAGTATAGTATGAAGATTGTACTAAGCTTTCATTCTCAACAATTACATCATTTAAATACCATGCAACATTTGCGACAGTAGCAAATGATACAGTAAATTTTATTGGGATATTTACAGTTGTATTTATAGATTGTTCAGGAGTTGATACACTTATCGTTGGAACAATCTTAGCAACAGGAGTAGGAGTAGGTGTAGGGGTAGGAGAAGGAGCAGACCCGTTTATAGTCGTAAATTTATCTACTTTGGAATCTGTATAGTAACTCATATTTGTACCATTATACACACGAATTGAGAAACTATATCCAGTTGAATTTAGAAGACCTGATAGCATTATATTCCTATTTAATGATGTACTGTTGTCCCACTTACTCAATGTTCCAAGAGACGTAGTTGTTCCATAATTTACTATGGTATCTGCGTCTGGTTGGTCAACAGAAAATGATATGTTAACAGTAGAATCTGTAATACCAACCACAGTGACATTAGTAATTATTGGCGCGACCTCACTTGGTCCACTTTGCGTTACATTAGTCACAAAGTTGTCGGTTGGAGAATTATAAGACTTGCTCGGATCTGTCCCATTATTTGCATATACCGAATAATAATATTTTTGTCCTGCCGACAGTCCGGATAATGTTATTGTTCTTGTCAAACTTGCATCGATATTCACACCACTCTTTTTTGTCATAGCTTGAGTAGTACCATAATGTACAACAGCGCTCGCATCTATTTGGTCTACAGTAAATGTAACATCTGCACTTACATCTGTAATACCCTCAACTGCGATATTACCAACATTTGGTGCCGTAGCCCTTGGCGGCACAACTTTAGGAGCTGCGCTCGTAACACCATTAGTAAAAACCACTGATATTGCGCACAATATCAAGAATACAAAAACAATTCTCTTATATAATTTGGTCATAACTTATTCTCCATTAATTCCTCTTCCGTTTTTCTTCTTCCATTTTTAATTTAGGTCTCTCAAACCTTTGCTCTTCTTCCTGTCTTTAATCCCAAAATTGAATATGGACGAAGTCATCTCTCTCATATCAATTTTTTCTCCAAAAATAATTTTCCCATTTTCCTTTCCATCTTCCCTATCAAATATTTGCATTATTGTAATACTTTCGTCTTCACATTCGCCCACCATCAGTATACACTCTTTTCTTGCAGGATCTTTGGAAGGTTCAATGTCAAGATGACCAGTGTCAAGATGATCAATGTCAGACGTGACATACCAAGACTCTGTTAAAATAAAAACTATATCAGCATTTTTCTTCATGGCAATACGCCTTAAAAGGGATAATTGCCTATTCTTCTCATCATTATCTCTAAAAGACAAAGGCATAACTTCAAAATCGCCGCCATATCTCATAAAGGCCATAGGCGCCAATTTTCCATCTTTTTCAAGCGCAATTTTTGCCAACTCCAAGATGTTTTCCATTCCTGTTCTCAATACTTCTTTTTTCATGTTTTTCTACCTCAAATAAATCGCCAAGCAAGTCGTCAAATAAATCTATATCCAAATTGTCATCTATCGTGTATTGCCATATCTCATCGTACAATATCATATTCATTATCAAAACTTTACATTTTTACCAAAATCTGAGCGACACATCATCATTTTAGCAACTGGAAAAAAAGCCAATAAGAACAATAGAAACCGTGTTATTGCGCTGTCTTCACGCGAGTATAAGGAAATAAGAAGCATTTGGAAAAGTGTCAATTTGTCAACGTTTGATATAGTTGTATCATTCTAACTTTTTCAATTGAGATTTGTAAGTATCTATAATTTCCGATACTGTTGTCGCGTCCTCTGGACCTTTGTCCAATCTCCATTTATGTAAAAATCTCGGAAATCTCATTGCTATCCCAGCATTTTCTCTGATAGATCCCATGGCACAGGGGTGGGTGGGACTCAACGTAAGTTCGTCTCCAATAATCTCCATTACCAATTTTGGTTCGAACCATTCTTCTGCATTCATAATACTTTCGACTCTTACAGATTTATTTTTTAATCTGTAGTCGCTCAGCGCTCCTAACAAGTTGTCCAACTCTTCATCTGTAAAACCGCTTCCAACTTTGCAAATTGTTGAAAATACGTCTTTATCACTGTCGTAAACTGCTACTAGAAGCGCTCCGTATTTTCCAGATCTTTTGCCTCTTCCGAAGAACGCTCCCACTATCACAACGTCGATTGGTTCTACCATCTTGGACTGGTAACTCCTTTTCAATTTTACCCATGACATTCCTCTAGAACCTGCTTGGTATGCACTACTCAAATCCTTACACATTAGTCCTTCACAACCACTCTCTATGGAACTTTCGAAGAACTTTTCAATTTCTAAAACATCTCCAGAGACAAGCGCATGAGATAACCTAAAGTTATCAGTCTCTACTATTGAATTTTTCAATATGACTCTTCTCTCTGCTAGCCCTCTTGACATTATGTCCTTCCCATCAATCAGTAATGCGTCAAATAGATACATGTGTACAGGAAACTCTTTGGCTTTGTCATCTATTTCGTATTTTCTTCTACGATGCATTAGCTCTTGGAAAGGAAGCATATATCCTGCAGGGTCAACCCCTACACATTCCCCTTCCACTATTGCATCATGCACCCTTATGTTTTCCCTAGCATATTTTACTACATCCGGATATTGATCCGTTATATGCTCCAGATTTCTCGTAAATAACGAAATATTGTTTCCACTTTTGTGGACTTGTAGTCTCATGCCATCATATTTGAACTCGCAAGCGACCCTTCCCATTTGTGCCACAATTTCTCCAGCACTGCTCATTCTCTGTGCTAGCATCATTCTAATTGGTCTATTGACATTGGCACACGTTTTGATACCTGTAATTCCATTCTTTTTCAACTCTCTTGCAACCTCTCCTAGATCAGATGTCACATTGTACATAGCTTCTATTCTCTCCTTTTGTCCATGTGCAAAGGCCTGAGATAGTGCAACCACAATTGTATTATTTGCTACACCTAATCTCATTTTACCAGTGACTATTCTCATTATATATTTTGCCTCCTTAGAACTTGCGTCTGAGAGTAATCCTGATAGAATCCTTAATTTTGCGTCATTACTACCGCTTCCACTTGTTTTAGCAATTTTATCAAGTTCATCGTATACATCTTTCACCTCCAAATCTCTGCTGAATAGCGTGGACTGCACTTTTTTCTTTAATAAATTTTCAGCAAGGATTCCTATATCCCCTCTTTTCTTGTACTCGTTTTCAACCTTATCTTGGGATATCCCTGTGGACATTGACAGAGCTTTAAGAGCCGACTTTTCAGCCATCCCCAACTCTATTCCAACAAACGACGGATATAACTTTCCCTCCGTCAGATATACCACTTTGTCAATTACATCTTCCGGTGTATTTTTAAATAGGTTTACAAGATGACTTGTCATCAAAAGGCGACTTGGTGTCGCTTCTATAATCTCAAAAAAATTAACGAGTTCTGAATATTTCATTGTTATTCCTTACCACTTTTTTGTATTGTTATTCCTTACCACTTTTTTGTATTGTTCATCCGGTTTCTATTTTATTAATTATAACCGCACAATAATATGACACAATAATATCATACATTTCCTTCCACTTTCACAGGCAATATTATAAATGGAATACCCTTTGTGTATAGTTTCTCTTGGGAACTGAAAACCGTGAAATTGTGTAACCATTTCGCTAATATATAACCGGTTGGAAAGACAATTTGACCACCAAAGAATACAGCATTCGGAAATTTTTGTATTATTTGCGGAGACAATTTTTCAATTTCCTCAACCACGTCAGTACCTACAGACACAAATCCTTCAGAATAATAACCATATTCCTTAATGAAGTTTACATAAAGATTTACATCACCCTTTACGTGTTTCTGGAGAGCTTCTATTTCTTCTATCCCTTTGAATACCCCTGCATCAATCACTCCAATTTGTACGAATATGAAATTCTTATATATGTCACCAAACAGTCTAAAGATACTGCAAAGCGCTTGAAGACCTAGTCCGTTAAAACCGTTCACAAGTAACACTGCTGTCTTTGCGCTTGAGTCAAACTTTGATTTTCTATCATTTTCAACTATTTCAGGGAATTTAGATCCCATACTCTTCATTTTGACAATATTGTCTAATTTTTTGATAAGAGTACCTGCATAGTCATAATGACCTTTTACAACCATCATAGCCCCAGCAAACAATGCAATAACAACTAAAGTTATCCAACCGCCTTCACTAAATTTGACTGATATTACTGAAATAAGTATAAAGACGGTCATAACCAGCCCTATACCATTGATCGAAAGCTTTTTCTTCCAATCCTCAACCTTGGCCTTGGATTTCCACCAATGACGCACCATTCCTGCCTGCGACAGGGCAAACGTTATGAACACGGCTATACTGTACAACACTATCAAGGTATCTACAGAACCTTGTGTCAATATTATCAATATCAACGAATAAGCGCCCATTATCAATATCCCGTCTTGTGTTATAAAACGGTCACTAAGTGTGGCAAATCTAGTAGGAACCCAGTGATCCAAAGACATATTTGCCAACACTCTTGGACCATCCAAAAATCCCGTTTGAGCAGCTACAAAGAGCAGTACTGCTTCTGAAATTAATGTCAACAAGACGAAATATTTCCCGAAGACCCAACCGTTTGTAATACTTTCAAATAAAACCGCGTTCAATGTTTTTCCATCTTGTGGAACCACACTATAAACTACGTACAATACCATCAGTCCTATAACCATGAATGATAGCGAAATTGCCATCAGTTTCATAGTGCGTCTTGCTGTTTTCACCTTTGGTTCTCTAAGAACAGGCATAGCATTGCTAACTGCTTCAATGCCTGTATACGTTCCCGCGCCCATACTGTACGAATGAAGAGTTATAAACAATAGCGCAGTTAACCCTAAACTTGAACTCACACCGTGAGCGTCGGCCAACGTATTGTTTGCAACAGCCGGCAAATTTGCCAAATTTGTCACAAATGCGTATAATATCAGAATTATATGAGTAATCATGAACAATGCGAATAGAGGAACCAATGACAATACTGATTCCTTTACGCCTCTCAAGTTCAATATTATCAGAATTAGCATTATAAAAAATGCGAATCCAACTTTAAGGAAATGATAATTCATTGGCAAAAAACTGAATATTGCATCTGTTCCGCTGGCTACTGATAGAGCAATCGTTAATACATAGTCTATAAGTAACGCACAACCAGACAACATTCCAAGTTTTGGTGATAGTAATTTACTAGCAACTAAATATCCTCCTCCACCAGTAGGAAAAAGTTCAACAATCTGAGAGTAACTTGCGCATATCACAAATATTGTTATTACAATTGATAGCGCAACAAATAATCCAAGAAATGGATGAGTTCCTAGAGCCAGGAAAGCTTCAGAAGGACCATAAGATGATGACGACAAAGCGTCTGAACCTAATCCAATCCATGCAAAAAGTGCCACAAGAGAAAGTTTATGAAACAAAGTCGAATCGAATGGATTTTTCGCTTCTCCTATGATCATAATTTTCAGTTTTTTAAAATATTTCATCATGTATTTTCTTCCGTTTTTTAATCTCCTTTATTTCCTTCCGTTTTTTAATCTCCTTTTTCAACTTCGTTATCCTGAAATCTTTATTAAAATTCCGACCAAGAGAAAAAACTAGCTCGTAATAAGTTTTTATGTGATTTGAGTTCTATTTTACTTATTTATTTATTTGCCAATTCATTTCTCTTGATCTTTAGAAAAAATAAAGATGCAGTCATCTATTCTTGCATCATACTCTTTATAATGCTTCAGTGTTTGCAGAGTTGCATTCTGGGCATTTTGGATTTGTGCCTATTCCCTTAAATTGTTTTTCACAGTCTTTGCACCTGTATTTTCTTGGCGTTATGCCTTCTGCTATATCTATATTAAACGAGTCTCCGACACTACACATGATTTCACCTCCTTGTATCCATAGTTACATAATTGTCATTTGTTTTCTGTAGTCTTGGTCTCGGACGTTTCCCTTTCAGAGATCTTTCTGCTCTTTTCAATTACCTTGCTCATAGATATCCTGTTTTTGATCTCCATCTTATATTGATATTTTATTTCTACAATTTTGTATCCAAGACCAATCAGACCAGCAATAATTACAATAAGTATTCCATAAACGATTTTATCTGTCCATCCACCTTCTTCATTGCCTGATATCTGCCTTGGATTAGTTAATGTATACCTCTTTGGTTCTGGAGAAGATTCGTATACACTAAACGGGTATGTAAATGTCAATATCTGATATTTGTCTTTATTTTCTCCTGGATAATATGTTCCATTGAGTTGTGCGTAGAAATTTCCAGTTTTCTCAGCTTTGATATTTATGTATGCAGTTCTTGCAATTCCAGGAGGTACTCCCATTTTAGCATGTAATACGCCCGTAGCTTGGGCATCTCCAAATCCTTGTCCATATACATCTATCCCTGATGGAACAGTAATATTAATCTCCGCGGTCAGTGGTACATCGTTCACATTGCTATTCTCCAAATATATTTCTATTATTCCATCTGCAGATTTATTTATCGTATCACTCAATTGTCTTATTCTTACTGTTGGTTCAACTCTAAATTTTTCTTCTGTTGCTTTTACCACATGTTGAGCATTAATTGACCCGTTCGCAATATTATCCTGTGTATCTTCTACTGCCTGCGCAGATTGCAAAAAAAGTGAGCCTAATGGACTAACATATATCAACAATGCTAATAGTACAGCCAGGATCAATAGTATTTTGTTATTTCTCACAATATATCGCCTTTGACTCTTGTTTCTGTCATATAATATCATTTCCGTCTTCATCTTTATCCTGGTCTGAAGACTCCCGCCTTTAGGCGGGAGTTTACCCTACGAAATACTAAAAATGCCCTATAAAGAACAGGGCGATCGTATTCTCTTTAATTCTTTCGAATTATTCTCTAGGTGAATAGACCTAGAGAAGTTAGATAGAGACTCTCAAGTTCTATCTTCTCCTTTCGGAGTTGGTCCACATCGAAGAGTTAGAAGAGGTTTTTAAATCATTCACACTGAGACCTTGAGACAGTCACCTGCATCATTGGATCTTTGTTTAATGAATGATCACAGTCGCCACAGACTTGTGGAACATCCGTAGGTGTGCATGTATCTCTCAATTCTAACGTCTGCTTCGTCACAGATATCGGAAGACCCAATATCTCAGATGCCTTCTAATCAACTGTTACCCTTGCTATTACTAGCAAGCCTCCGCCTTCAGGCGGGGGTAGTTGACCTTGTCTATAACACTATAAGGAGCCACCATGTCTACGCATCTCACCGTAACAACTGTTATTTCTTCCTTTTCTTCTTCCTTTTCTTCTTCCTTTTCTTCTTCCTTTTCTTCTTCCTTTTCTTCTTCCTTTTCTTCTTCCTTTTCTTCTTCCTTTTCTTCTTTCTTTTCTTTTTTCTTTTTTTCTTCCTTTTTTTT
>Ga0187886_1002118_pt1 | contig 16479 bp, 12 predicted proteins | sample June2016WEW_20_1_FD_133001 | JGI IMG/M metagenome (GOLD analysis project Ga0187886, IMG submission 133001) | Peatland microbial communities from SPRUCE experiment site at the Marcell Experimental Forest, Minnesota, USA - June2016WEW_20_150 | ecosystem: Environmental > Terrestrial > Soil >... | reverse complement strand
CTGGCGAAGGGAATACAATCGCTTCAGGCCGCATAGCTCCTTAGGCTATAGGCCGCCGGCCCCGGAGGCATATTTGGCTGGAAAATTCACTCAAGGGCTGGTACATTGATCGGGGGCGGGTCAAAAGTCGACCATGTCTATTTCTATAGAGCGCCTGTGGTGGATTCTGAAACCAGACGGAGTTATCTGGAGCAGGCCTACAAATTGGGCAAAGAGTTTGCCCAGTTATAAAGGACGCGGCAGACAGTTGCTATCGTAAGTTCCGCGACCTCTGGAAGCACGCCGACCCCGGCCTGCCCGAGGTTGCGGACGCCAGGAAGCGGCTGGCCGGGGAGCACGGGCAGCCGCCCGGCCTGGCTCTGTTCCTCGGGCGCGCTTCCCGGACACCCTCGGGGCAAAGCCCTCACTCGAAGGAGGCCAAAGAGGCCCAGACCCGGACCGATCATCCCCGCACGGGTGGGGGCGGCGGCCGCGGCCGGTACTGATCGCTTAACGATTAGCTGACTCTATTCGAACGCAAGGGCGGGGACCCGGGGTGGGCACTCCGCCCTTTTTTTATTTACGGGGGATTTCCGTTGTGATCTTCCGGCACGGTTCTTGAATCAACCCTCGCGATGGGCCAGGAGTCTATCGCCCTCGCCATCCGGAGCGCACGGTCCTCTACCAGGTGCTGTTCTATCACTTCGACCGGTTCCTGGTCGAATACGAGAAGCGCTTCGAGAAGAAATCCTGGTATTTTCGATTTCTTGACCCCCGTCAGGGGCCGGGATATACTCTTTTTGTGATGGGCAGGCCTGATTCTGAGGTTGAACCCCGGGATTCCAAGCCGGGCAAAAAATAGGAAATTCCTATCTTGACTTTGATTGAGGAGAGGAGTTCCATGATCATTCCTTATTTCCGTCGTTGTCTTATCGCTCTTCTGCTGGCAGCTGCCGCCTTTGCCCCATGCGCCCTGGCGCAACAGGAGTTTCCGCCGCCGCAGGGCCATGGTCGCGTCGTCGTCCTCGTCTCGGGAACCGCTGGCCCCAAACACGACAGGGAATTTGCGCAGGCCATTGCCGCACTTGGCTACGACGTAGCGCTCTTCGACGGCAACAAGATGGAAGGAACAGGCGCCGTAGGGATGAAGTCCGCCATTGAGCAGGCGAGGCAGATGCCTCACGCCCTTCCCGGAAAAGTCGCGCTGATCGGTCTCTCTCTTGGCGGCGGACTCGCCCTGGCTTATGGCTCCCTGATGCCCAATGAAGTCGCGGTCGACATCGTCTGGTACCCGGCCACGGGTTTCTTTTTGAGGCTTCCTGGATTCGTCAGACACATCAAGGTCCCGGTGTTGATGTTTGCCGGAGAGTCGGACACCTATCGCGACTGCTGCCTGATCTCGACGGCGCGCGCCATCGCAGCCGCCGCCAAAGTGCCTTTCGAACTTGTCACCTATCCCAACACCGGGCACGATTTTATTGTGGGTGGTAGCAACTACAATCCGCAGTCTTATAAAGACGCCCTCGACCGCTCCGCTGCCCGATTGAAAGCTGCTTTTGGCGATTGATTGCCAAAATTTCCCATATTCAAGGCAATAAAAAAGCAGGGTTTTTCATCAGGCCGTGAAGGAAGAGGCCGAGAAGGCCATCAGCGGCCTGAACGGCAAGGACCTCAAGGGCCATCCGTTGACGGTCAACGAGGCCCGGCCCCGGACCGATCGTCCCCGCACGGGCGGCGGCGGCTTCGGCGGCGGCCGCGGCCGGTCTTAATATACTAGTCGACTATATTCGACACATAGGGCGGATGCCCGCAATGGGCCGTCCGCCCTTTTATATTTTGGGGGGATTTTCCCGGTTCGGGGACACGTCCGTACGACATGCATCCCCCATCGTCATCCGAGCCGCGCAACCGAGAAGCGGCCGCCGTTTTCACGCCTGAAAAACGGATCAAATCAGGGAGCAGGCCCTCCCCTGGGGGCTGAACGCGGGGCTTCTGGAGAAGGGTATAGAAGGAGCTCACTGTGGTTGGCGTGAGGGTTCTACGAGGCACCCTGGCCCCTCTCCTCGGGGCCGTCTGTGAGCACAATTCCGAGCACATCATTCGGAAACGAGCTCGTAACGCATTCATCTTCCATCAATTGAAAAGACGGCTCGGCTGCCTTCTAAGCAGCGGGTCGGGTGTTCGATTCACCCCAGGCGCGCTCCCATATTCCCCGAGAAATTAGCCATTTAGCCATCATCCCCGGCACCCGAAAATTGTCGCAATTTTGTACAGCTTTACACCGTTTTAGGCCTCTGCTGAGCACAATTTTGAGTACAATTGAGCACAGTCAAAGTTGAGGAGGCCCCCCTGTTTGCCAGACCCATTATCCCCCCACGATTCGTGCCGTGCTGACTGACTGCTCTCATGTGCGTTGACCTGCCCCCCCATAAATTGGCCCAAGATTCAGGGTTCAGGTCGCCGCCATGCGCTTCATGGGCCGTCCTCGCTATTTCTTCGGAGGGACTCGGTCCCCCTTGGACGGGTCGGGCGGGAAGACGTCCTGGACCGAGAAGTCCACCCAGATCAGCGTCTCGGTGTTCGGCGTCGCGGCCAGAATGCGATCGCCGATCTCCTTGACGGGGTCCTTCATCTTGCCCCACCACGGCTTGTCGGTCTGGTAGCCGTATTGAAACCCGACGGGCGCCGGGGCGAAGGCCTTGCCCCACTTGGCGAACGCGTCGATCATCTCGTCCGCGGACTTGAAGATCTGGCTGTCGTCGACGAACATGATGCCGTCGCGGACGGTCGGGGGCATGACGTTCTCACGGAAGTGCTTCAGGAACATGCGGTAGGAGGGGTTATGAGAACGGGCCGCCGCCAGCCAAGTCCTGGCCATCTCGTCGGTCACCGGATCGCCGAGGTCGGGGTTATTAGAGCGGTGCCACTCGATGTCGACGCCGACCCCGATGACGCACTTGTGATGGCCGTAGTGGTCGAGCATCACGTGGAACGCCTTGTCGACGGGCGCCCAGCCCGGCTCGGTCTGGAGCCAGACGCGGTAGCCGAGCTTGTCAAAGAGCTGGAGCACTGGCTCGCTGATGTCTTCGGGCATCCCTGTGATGAGCGGGTCGACGCCGGGGGGGACCGGGAATGACATCTCGGTGCCGCGGCCCTTCAGCCGGCTCACGATCCAGATGGCTTCCGGTCTCGCGCCGGGGAACTTGGCCGCGATCTCGGTCCCGGTCCGCGCCCAATACCCCGGACCGGGGTCGTTCGGGCGGCCGTACGTCGAGCTGCGGATGCCCGCGCCCTTGAGATTGTCCGTCCGCGCCGCCAGTACGGACACGCAGATCGCCACGGCCAGAAGGACCGTCAGCCCCGCCGCCGTCCTCGGCGACGCCCCGCGCCTGTTCGCCCGCATCATGGTCATGTTGGTTTCCCTCCGGGATTCGGTTCGATGATGTCCGGCCGGCCTGAGCCGGGGGTATGTCGAAGCGGTGGAAAGGCCGAAAAAGCATCCGGGCTTCCCAATTCTCCGCATGGTCCGATTCGACTATATCACGGGGAGGGGGCGGGTTGCTAGGAAGCTCCGCAGATCAAGCAAGATAGACGCTGGTTAGTCAATCCCCGCCGGGATCCGACCTGTCACGCCGGAGGTCGCGAGTTCGAGTCTCGTCGGCCCCGCCACTTTTCCCCATATTAATCAACGTTTTCCTTTTCGCCTCATTAAGCCAAGTTAGGCGAGTTAGCACAATCTGGCACCGGCGTTACACGGGGATTAGTCTACCCTCCCGCCGGGACGCTGGAACCAGGGCCGGTTTGGGCGGTTTTAAGGGGGGATAATTAATCGCGGTGATAACGATTAACATTGGGAGAGCGAGCAAGGGGGATGCGTGCCAGTCGAGAAAATTCTTTGGGTTTGGAAATCTATTGACGTTCTCCGGGGCGCATGGCATTGACTTCGTAGTTCCGCGGCGTTATAAGTTAACTAGCAAGAGATAAGGGGAAGTCGAAGCTTAGCATTTACGGAAAATCTATCTTTGCCGTCCCCCCCCGTCTCTGAATCGCTTCAAAAGGAGGGTTTTTATGAAACGTATGGCTATTGCAGTCTGCGCGGTTGTCTTGGTCTTGGCAGTCGCCGTCTTCGCACAGACAGCGGCAAAGCCAAAGAGCGGCAGTGCGGAACAGGAACTGCTGAAGCTTGAGCAGGAGTGGGGCGATGCCTTGGTAAAGCCCGACTTAGCATTCCTTGACCGGATTTTGGGCGAGGATTACATGTTTACAAGCCCCGAAGGTGAGGTCCTGACAAAAGCCCAGATGCTGGCGGAGCTGAAGTCCGGAGAGGATGTGGTATCGTCCGTGGTGAATTTTGATATGAAGGTCCGAGTCTACGGAAATGCGGCGGTCGTTACCGGCCACAGCACGGACAAAGAGACGGTCAAGGGCAAGGATATCAGTGGTGAGTACCGCTGGACCGATACATGGATAAGGAAGGGCGGCCGCTGGCAATGCGTAGCCGACCATGCATCGAGGGTAGCCGGGAAGTAGAAACGAGCGTCTGCCGGTCTAAATGCCAACAGGAGGGGAAAATGAAAAAGTATCTTTTTGAAGTTCCTCTAGTCCTTCTGCTTTGTTTTTCGTTTGCTTGCCAGGACAGAGCGGCGATGGCGGAGCTGGAAAAGTATAAGGCCCAGGCGAAAATCGAAGAGCAAAACGAAGCCCTAGTCAGGACCGTATTCGACGGATTAAACCAGCGAAAGGAAGCTGTCTACCAAGAGATTTACGCCCCTGAATATGGGTGGCGTTTTCCCTCGAACAATTCTAAAGCGATGACCCGGGAAGAGGAAGCGGGATTCGTCAAGTTGCTTTGGGCCGGATTCCCGGACATCCATTGGGATATCGTAGAAATGGTCTCCCGCGGCGACCGAGTCATCGCCAGATATGTCGCTCGGGGCACCCACAAGGGCGAATATCAGGGCCTCCTCCCGACGGGGAACACGTTCGAGGGCGGCGGAATTTGGATGGGCCGCATCAAGGACGGAAAAATTGTTGACGCCAGGGAAGACTTTGACGTTCTGGGATGGATGCAACAGCTCGGCATGGAGCTGAAGCCGATACAGGCAAAGAAGAAATAAGGAGGGTGTTATGAGACGTATTGCTATTGCAGTCTGTGTAGTTGTCTTGGTCTTAGGAGTTACCGCCTGGACGCAGACCCCGGCCCAGCCAAAGAGCGGGAGTGTGGAACAGGAGTTGATAAAGCTGGAGAATGGTTGGAACGATGCCATGGTCAAGCATGACTGGGCATTTTTAGATCAGATTCTCGCAGATGACTACACAGGGACAAGCTCCGATGGTATCGTGTCGACCAAAGCCCAGGAAATCGCGACTCTGAAGTCTGGGGATTCTGTTGTCAAGTATGCGGTGGCTGACGCCTTTAAGGTCCGTATCTATGGAGACGTAGCAGTGGTCACTTTCCTCTACACCTCCAAAGGGGAATCCAAAGGCAAGGATACCAGCGGTCAGTTCAGAATTACGGATACTTGGGTCAAGCACGCCGGGCGTTGGCAGTGCGTGGCAGACCACACCTCGAAGATAGCGCAGAAATAGTCCCAACCTGCGCCAGGCATCCCGGCGACTAAACGATTTAGTCTCGCTGGCTATAAGGGGATAGGTTTACTCTCTCCCCGGGAGGCGCGCCCCTAGCTTGGAGGGTAGAGACGTGGACTCCGGATCCAAAGGTCGGGGGTTCGAGTCCATCCAGGCGCGCTCCCATTTAGGCCTCTGCCGAGCACAATTTGAGCACAATGGGCTCGCCGGGCTGAAAGGCCTGGGGTGGATTATCAACCTTGTGTGATAACGTTTCTCGTGAGGAGAACGGGCGGGGGACAGCCAACCTATCCGCCGAAAATTTCTGGGTGATTTTTTTGGTTACATCCCCCGCAGCCTTTGCCCTGCTGACTGACCGGTCGCATGTGCGTGATACTTCGCAGGGCATATGCGCTATTTCTGGCCCATCTAAGCCTATCGGCATGTTAAAGCCCGCCTTCCCCGATCTGAGCGTGACTTGACAGCCTAACTCATGATGCTTTATCGTCTCTGACGATTGGAGCCGATAAAAGGAGTACATATATGCCAGCCTACCTTTCTCATGGGAAGGACAGATCTTTATACATACTCTTTCTAATCATCACTTGTCTTTCGCTTGGGGCCGGTTCTCTCTTCGCACAGTCGCCCGCGAAACGACTGCTCACAGCTGATGACGTGTACCGCATGAAGGAGGTCGGCGGTCCGCAGGTTTCGCCGGACGGCAAGTGGATTGCCTACACTGTCACAAGCGTAGACCGCGAGGCCGACAAGCTGCAAAGCGCTATCTGGATGGTCAGTTGGGAGGGTACGCAGGATTTACAGATCACCAATGGGCCGGACTCGGACACGTCGCCGCGCTGGAGCCCGGATGGCAGGTATCTGGCGTTTCTTTCCGCACGTCCCGCCGAAGGGAAGTCACAGATCTGGCTGCTCGATCGACGCGGCGGCGAAGCGAGCCAACTGACGAACGTCAAAGCTGAGATTAGCACCTATGAATGGTCGCCGGATAGCAAGGGGCTCGTGCTGGTCATGCGGGACAGCGAGGAGGACCTGGGCGAAACGCACAATCCCAAAGCCAAGGCGCCGAAGCCGATCGTCATTGATAGGTACCGCTTCAAGCGGGACATCGAGGGCTATCTCACCGCTTCGTCCCTCGATCATCTTTATCTGTTCGAGGTTGAGAGCAAGAAGCTGGAAGCTCTGACTGGCGTAAAGAATTTTGATGAGACCGATCCGGCCTGGTCCCCCGACGGGTCGCAACTCGCGTTTTTCAGCAACCATGCGAAGGAGCCCGATCAGACCGAGACGACCGATATTTTTATTGTCGAAGCGCGCGCCGGAGCCGAGCCGCGCAAGCTGCTCACCATCTGCAGGCCGGACGAGCAGCGGTTGGTCTGGAGTCCGAACGGCCGGACGCTCGCCTTCCTCCAGGGTCTTGAGTCGAAGTTCAATTTCTACAACGTTGATCGGCTGGCCGTCGTGCCGGTCACGGGCGGCGAGCCGCGCACGCTCACCGCCAAGCTCGACCGTCGGGTGTCCCAGGCTGAATTCATGCCGGACGGTTCCGCCCTGACCTTCTTGGTGGAAGACGACCGGCGTGCGTATCTAGGAAAGGTCGCCGTCGGCGGCGGCAACGTGGAGCCCATGAGCGACGGCAGCGCTGTCCTCAGTAAGCGCGCGGGCAGCGGCGGGCATACGGCTGTCGCGGCGGCGACGGATTCGACGGCGACGGAGATCTACGCGCTCGAGAACGGAAAGCTGCGCAAACTGACCGCGCACAACGACGCCCTTCTTGCCGAATTGCAGCTGGGCGTTGTCGAAGACATCAGCTTCCAGAGCAAGGACGGCACGGAAATCCATGGCCTGATGGTCAAGCCACCCCCGTATGAGGCGGGGAAGAAATTTCCCACGTTGGTGTGGATCCACGGCGGCCCGAACATGCAGGACGACCATGCGCTTCTGTTCGATCTGTATCCGCTGCAGCTTGAGCGGCAGTTCTTTGCGGCGCACGGCTATATCGTTCTGGCGATCAACTATCGTGGCAGCAGCGGGCGTGGCGCTGAGTTCACGCGGAGCATTCTCGCCGATTGGGGAAACAGAGAGGTCGCCGATCTGCTCGCCGGCGTCGACTACGCTGTGCGGATGGGGATCGCGGACCCTGACCGGCTCGGCATAGGCGGCTGGAGCTACGGCGGCATCCTGACGAACTACACGATCGCGACGGACACGCGGTTCAAGGCCGCCATCAGCGGGGCAGGCAGCGCCCTGCAGCTCTCGATGTACGGGAGCGACCAGTACGTCCGGCAGTACGAGCAGGAAATCGGCCTCCCCTGGAAGGCCACGGATGCGTGGATCCGTATCTCCTATCCGTTCTTCTGGGCCGACCGGATCAAGACGGCCACCCTGTTCATAGGCGGCGAAAAAGACTTTAATGTCCCGATCATCGGCAGCGAGCAGATGTACCAGGCGCTGAGAACGCTCGGCGTTCCCACGCAGCTGGTGGTCTATCCGGGGCAGTACCATTTGCTCACGCGTCCGAGTTACATTCACGAGCGGCTGGAACGGTATTTGGCGTGGTTTGACAAGTACTTGAAGAGCCCGAAGTAGAATCATCCTCGCCCGATCTATTTTCTCGACATGATATTTCTTTTCCAGTTGTTTATTCTTCACCCGAAGGCCAGTGTTCTCGTTGCCCAACCTCCGGCGTCGAGGCCCGGAAGCGGCTGGCTGGGCTGACGGGCGGTTGATCCCTCCTGATCTGCGATACTTGGCGAAGCATATGGGCCTCCCATTCTTATCGGTGATATCTTCAAGCCAAGTAACGGGGAGGGGGCTAGTTCAGGTAGGCTCTGGCTCCGGAGAAACGCTCCTTGAAATAGCGGCCGTCGAGAGATTCCTCGCGGACCTTTTTACTTTTGCCCGGGGAATGAATAAAGACGTTCTCTCCGACGTAGATCCCCACATGGGATATCGGCCGTCCCGGAGAGACGGAGAAGAAGACGAGGTCGCCCTTTTGCAGCCGGTCCCGGGACACCGTCGTTCCCGCGTGGTATTGATCCGTCATCGACCGAGGCAGGCTGAGGCCGTTCAGCTGGTAGATCGCCCGGACTAGTCCACTGCAATCGACGCCTTCGCGCCTCGATGTTCCGCCCCACGTGTACTCCACACCGATGAAGCTCTCAGCCGTGGCCACCAGCTTTTCCCGGAGGTCCTCTCCCGACAAGATCCGCCTGTAAACGGGGTGATCCTCGGGGCCGACGACGAAGTAGTCCTCGACGAGCTCTTGCTCGAGAAGTCGGTTGGCTTCCCGGACGGCGGCGTCCCTGGAAGGGAAGTCCCCGAAACGAACTCTATAGAGCCCCGACCCCTGTGGAAAATAATAAGCATCCAGGCCGATGTCGTTCAGGGCCTGGGCCAGCCGTCGAGCATTGTCCAGGATGGAGAAGGCGCCAACCTGCACGGTGTAGCCCGTCCGCGTCACGGCGGCGCTTGGCGCGGCGGGAGCGGGGGCTGTGGGAGGAGCGGAGAGAGGAATGACTCGGACGTCCGCTCGACATCCGGAGAACCAGGCAACGGCGACTCCGAAGAAGACAAGGCTGGCTCTCGTCAAACACATCCTCATTTTATACTTCCTGCATTGAGTTTTGTCGAACAGAGGATTGGACGATGGAATTTTTAAGGGGACGCCCGGATGCGGCTGGCCGGGCTGACGGGCAGCTGATTACCAATTCAGGGCAGCACGTCCCGTCCTGAGAACCTTGGACTCCGTGACTCACCGAAGGCCCTCTCGGGGCCGTCCTTGAGCACAATTCCGAGCACATCATCCGGTAGAGAACTCGCAAGTCATTCATCTCGCGTCAGTGAAGAGGAAGGCCTGGCTGCCTTCTAAGCAGCGGGTCGGGGGTTCGATTCCCTCCAGGCGCGCGTTTTCCATCAAGATCCGCTCCCATCTCTTGCCGTCTTTGGCGGTCCGCCCCTAACCCCGGAAAAGGGGAGCATTCTCACCGCCGGGGGTGAGACAAAATTTGTAAATTTCACCCAGGCAATGCTCACCCCCGGTGATTGACGGAAAATGTCGCATCGGCGAAACTGGGTCGCATCGGAGCCGTGGATATGTCCCTGAATAAATATCGGACCGTACAGAGAAAAAAAGGGGCCGCGAGCGTTAGTAAAAAGGAACGGTTCGGGAGACTAAAGAGTTTGACAGGAGTTGTCAAAAACTTTAAGATTGGGATTTAAAAATGGCCTCAAATCTTGGCGAACTTCTGTTAAGAGAGAAAATCATCACGGCCGACCAGCTGAAGGCCGCGAGCGATTTCCAAAAGAAGAACAGCCTGCCTGTCGGCACCTCCCTTGTCCAGCTCGGCTACATCTCCGAAGAGGAGATTGCCCAGGCCCTGAGCCGCCAGCTCGGCTATCCCTACATCGACTTGGACCAGTTCGAGGTCTATCCCGAGGTCATCAACCTCATCCCCAACGACGTGGCCAAGAAGTACTCGGTCATGCCCATCCACCGGATCCGGACCTTCCTGACTCTAGCCATGGTCGACCCGACGGACCTCGAGGTCATCGAGGACATCCGGTTCCGGACGGGGCTCAGCATCCAGCCCGTCATCGCCTCCGAGTCCGGGGTCATGAACGCCATCAACAAGTACTACGGGTCGGCCGACGCCATCCGGGTCAAGAAGATCGTCGAGGATATCGAGCTTGCCGAGGAGGGCCGGATCAACATCGTCGAGGTGGAGCCCGAGGAAGAGAACCTTCATGAGCTCGAGGCCGAGGCCGAGGAGGCCCCGATCATCAAGCTCGTCAACCAGACCTTCATCGAGGCCGTCAAGCGGGGGGCGAGCGACGTCCACTTCGAACCCTACGAAAACACCTTCCGCGTCCGGTACCGGATCGACGGCGACCTCTACGAAATCGTGAACCTGCCGCTCAAGTACAAAAACCCGGTCGTGTCCCGGGTCAAGATCCTCTCGCAGATGGACATCGCCGAGAAGCGCCTCCCCCAGGACGGCCGGATCAAGATGCGGGTCAAGCTCGATAACGGCAAGAAGAAGGAAGTCGACATGCGCGTCTCGTCCCTCCCGACGATGTGGGGGGAGAAGGTCGTGGCCCGGATCCTCGACAAGGAGATGCTCAAGCTCGACCTGACCCAGCTCGGGTTCGAGGAAGAGTCCCTGGCGATGTTCCAGGAGGCCATCCATCGGCCCTGGGGCATCGTCATCGTGTCCGGCCCGACCGGAAGCGGCAAGACGAACACCCTCTACTCGGCCGTCTCGACCATCAATTCGCTCGATATAAACATCATGACGGCCGAGGACCCCGTCGAGTTCAACATCCAGGGCATCAACCAGGTGCCGGTCCGTGAAGAGATCGGGCTGACCTTCGCCGCCTGTCTCCGGACCTTCCTGAGGCAGGACCCCGACATCATGCTCGTCGGCGAAATGCGTGACCTCGAAACCGTGGACGTCGCGATCAAGGCTGCCCTGACCGGCCACCTGGTCTTCTCCACCATCCACACGAACGACGCCGCGAGCTCCATCACCCGCTTGGTCAACATGAACGTCGAACCCTTCCTGATCGCCGACTCCCTCATCCTCGTCGCGGCCCAACGGCTCATCCGCCGTCTGTGCAAGAAGTGCGCCCAGCCCCACAGCCTGCCCGAGACCGCCCTGCTCGAAATGGGCTTCCGAAAGGACGAACTCAAGGGGCTCCACATCCTGCGGCCGAAGGGCTGCGATGCCTGCAACAAGACCGGCTACAAGGGCCGGACCGCCCTCTTCGAGGTCATGAGGATCGACGAGGACATCCGGGAGATGATTCTCTCCCGGGCCCAGTCCCGCGAGATCAAGAAGAAGGCCATCGAGAAGGGCATGCTGACCTTGAGACGGAGCGGGCTGACCAAGATCAAGGGCGGGATCACGTCGGTCGAGGAAGTCCTGCGCGAAACGGTCCGGGACGAATAAGAGAAAATCCGAGGAGGAACCCATGGCTAAAGCAATGTATGAGTTTCTGAAGGCGTGCATGGAGGCCGACGCGAGCGACCTCCATATCACGACATACATCCCGCCGCGGATCCGCGTCCACGGAAGGCTCAAAGACCTCGACCATCCCGCGCTGAACCCCACCGAGACCAAGGAGATCATCTACAGCATCATGACGGACAAGCAGAAGAAGCTCTTCGAGGACAAGTGGGAGCTCGACTTCTCCTTCGGCGTCAAGGATCTCGGCCGCTTCCGGGCCAACGTCTTCATGCAGAAGGGGGCGGTGGCCGGGGCCTTCCGGCGCTTCCTGCCGACGATGTGGAGCTTCGCCCAGCTCGGGATCCCCCAGCGGGTCCAGCAGCTCTGCTACCTGCCCCGGGGCCTGGTCCTCGTCACCGGGCCGACCGGGTGCGGGAAGTCGACGAGCCTGGCCTGCATGATCGAGCACATCAACCACGAGCGGGACGTCCATATCGTAACCATCGAGGACCCCATCGAGTACTACTTCTCGCCGAGGAAGTCGATCATCAACCAGCGCGAGCTCTACGGCGATACCCAGTCCTACGGGAACGCCCTGCGGTCGGTCCTGCGCGAGGACCCGGACGTCGTCCTCGTCGGCGAGATGCGCGACCTTGAGACCGTCGAGGCCACGCTCCGCGTCGCGGAAACGGGCCACCTGACGTTCTCGACCCTCCACACGAACTCGGCCGTCGAATCCATCAGCCGGATCATCGATATCTTCCCGAGCCAGTACCAGACCCAGATCCGGATCATGCTGTCGATGTCGCTCGAAGCGGTCCTGACCCAGGCCCTCCTGCCCCGGACCGACGGCAAGGCCCGCGTCCTGGCCATGGAGATCATGATCCCGAACGTGGCCATCCGGAACCTCATCCGGGAGAACAAGATCCACCAGATCTATTCGGCCATGCAGATGGGCCAGGAGAAGTTCGGGATGCAGACCTTCAACCAGTCCCTGGCCAACCTGTATTTCCGGAAGCTGATCAGTCTCGATACGGCGATGGGCGTTTCGTCCTTCCCCGAGGAGCTGACCGATATCATCCAGCGCCGGGAGGGGGCTAGGCCCCCGTCCGCGGGAGTGACTTCGAGGAAATAGGGGACACCCAAGAAAAGCGAGGTGAAAGATGCCGACATATGCATGGAAAGGCAAGAACCGTTACGGTGACATGGTCGGCGGCGAGCGCATCGCCGCCTCGACGGAGGAGCTGACGAGGGTCCTTCAGAAGGACCAGATTACGATCACTAGCGTCGCCGCCGTTAGGAAGGGCTTCCAGATCCCGTTCCTGAAGAGGGAGAAGGTCAGGCTCAAGGAGCTGTCCGTCTACAGCCGCCAGCTCTCGGTCCTGATCGACGCCGAACTGCCCCTGATCCAGAGTCTGACCATCCTCGAGGAGCAGCAGAAGAACAAGTATTTCAAGACCGTCATCCGGACCATTAGGGAAGACGTCGAAGCGGGCTCGACCCTGAACCAGGCCAAGCGGAAGCACCCCAAGGTCTTCGACGACCTCTACTGCAACCTCGTGGCCTCGGGCGAGCAGAGCGGCTCCCTTGACATCATGCTCCGGCGCCTGGCCGAGTACATCGAACGGACCGTCAAGCTGAGGGCCCAGGTCCGGCAGGCTATGATCTATCCCGTGGCCATCCTGATCTTCGCGGTCGTGGTGAGCATCTTCCTCCTCTGGAAGGTCATCCCAGTCTTCGCTTCGATCTTCCGGGACCTGGGGGCCGAGCTCCCCATGCTGACGGCGGTCATCATCAAGCTGAGCGGTTTCGTCCAGAAGTACATCATCTTCATCTTCCTGGGGATCATTGGCCTGTTTTTCGCGTTCCGCTATTACCGGAACACGACCCAGGGGCGCTGGACCACAGACCGCCTGATGCTGAAGATCCCTCTGTTCGGCTCGCTCCTCTACAAGGTCGCCATGACCCGCGTGACCCGGACCCTGAGCACCCTCATCTCCGGCGGCGTGCCCATGCTCGAGGCCCTCAAGATCACGTCCTCGACGGCGGGGAACGTGCTCATCGAGAAGGAGATCATGGACGCCCGGAAGCTCGTCTCGGAAGGGAAAACCATGAACGAAGCCTTCCGGGAGTCCGGCCGTTTCCCGCTGATGATGCTCCAGATGATCAACGTCGGAGAGGCGACCGGGACGCTCGACGTAATGCTGAGCAAGCTCGCGATCTTCTACGACGAGGAGGTCGAGACGAGCGTTGCGGCCCTCCTCTCGGTCATGGAGCCGATCTTGCTCATTTTCGTCGGCGGGCTTGTTGGCAGCCTGGTCATTTCCATGTACCTGCCGATCTTCAGCCTGATCTCGAAGTTCTAAAGGGATCGAAAATTAGGGCGGACAGCCGTCCGCCCGGACGCTCGGCGAGCGCCCGGGACGCCGGGACGAGCACGCGAAGGGAAAGGGAATATCAAGACGAGTCCGAGGACGATGCCATGACGGACAAGGTCGACCGCAAGAGTATCCTCCTGATGATCATCTTCAGGGGGATCATCGTGACCCTCCTTCTCCTTCTTGCCCTCGCCATCGAGTATTCGGCCTCCTTCAGCTTCTCGTTCATCCCTTTCATCAAGATCATCCTGGCGGCCTACATCCTCTCGGCCGCTTACTTCCTCTTCTATTACTGGGGCCGCTACCCGGCCGTCCAGGCCTATGTCCAGGTCATCTTGGACCTCGTCCTGATCACGGCCCTCGTCTACGCCACGGGCGGGACCGCCAGTTCGGCCTATTTCCTCTATGTCTTCCCGATCATGGGGGCTGCGCTCATTCTTTCCAACCGGGCCTCCTACCTGACGGCGAGCCTGGCGGCGATCCTCTTCGGTGGCCTGGTGGATGGGATGTACCTGGGCGTCATCCCCAGCACGGGAGTCGACACGGCGGCCGGGATGACACTCGGCTCCGTCCTCTATCTGATCTTCGTCCCCTGGAGCGCCTTTTTCCTCATCGCCTTCCTGACGAATTCCCTGGCCGGGCGGCTCAGGAAAACGCGCCTTGCCCTCCACGAGGCCGAGCGGGAGCTCCTCGTCCGGGAGCGGCTGTCCGCGGCCGGGCGGGTTTCGGCCAGCCTGGCCCACGAGATCCGCAATCCTCTGGCCGCCATCTCGGGGTCCGTCCAGGTTCTGAAGAAGGAGCTCGCCCTCAACCCGGAGCAGCGCGAGCTCATGGAGATCGTCCTCAAGGAATCCGAACGGGTCTCCCACAACCTCGACCAGTTCCTGGATTTTGCGCTGCCGACCAAACAGGTCTTTTCCGTGATCAGCCTCCCCGAGCTCCTCGACGAGACGCTCAAGATCCTCAAGGCCGGCGGCGAGCTCAACGGCCGCGTCCAGGTCCAGGGGAATTTCCTGGCCTCGGGGCTCCATTACTACGGGAGCCCGGGCCAGTTCAAGCAGGTTTTCTGGAATATCATCAAGAACGCGATCCGGGCCATGCCGGGCAGCGGCGTCCTGAACATCGATTTCCTTGGGCCGCGAATGAGCGAGATCGAGCTCCGGTTCTCCGACTCGGGTAAGGGCATGTCCCGGGAGGAAAAGGAGCATCTTTTCGAGCCCTTCCACTCGGGCTTCGAGGGCGGCCGCGGCCTGGGGCTGGCCGTCGTCCGCCGGATCGTGGACGACTACGACGGCCGGATCGACATCCGGTCCGAGCTCGACCACGGGACCGAGGTGGTCATCACCCTCCCTGTCCGTGAAACTCCGAAGAATTAAGGCAGCGACGATGGAAAACGTTTTGATCATCGACGACGAAAAGAGCCTTCTCGACCTCCTCTCGGTCGTTTTCAAGAAGGAAGGCTACGGGGTCAGGACCGCGCTTTCGGCCGCCAAGGGCTTCGATGTCCTCGAGAAGGACGACATCGACCTGGTCGTGACGGACATCAAGATGCCCGAGACCGACGGCATGGAGGTCCTCAAGCTCGTCCGGGAGAAGCACCCGGACGTCCCGGTCGTGATGATCACGGCCTATGGCAGCATCAACCAGGCCGTCGAGGCCCTCAAGGCCGGCGCCCTGGACTACGTCGTCAAGCCGTTCGACGTCGAGGAGCTGAAGATCATCGTCGGCCGGGGCCTGGCCGAGCGCCGGCTCAAGCAGGAGAATATCCTCCTCAAGCGCGACCTCAAGGAGCGCTACAGCTTCGAGAACATGATCGGCAAGAGCCGCTCGATGCAGGAGATCTACATCCTGATCGAGAAGGTGGCCTCCACGGACTCGACCGTCCTCGTCACGGGCGAGAGTGGGACGGGGAAGGAGATGGCGGCCCGGGCCATCCATTTCCAGAGCGGCCGCAACGACCGTCAGTTCGTCTCCATCAACTGCGCCGCCCTGCCGGAAAACCTCCTCGAAAGCGAGCTCTTCGGCCACACCAAGGGCTCTTTTACAGGGGCCGTGACCGACAAGAAGGGGATGTTCGAGGTCGCCCAACGGGGGACACTCTTCCTCGACGAGGTGGGCGAGATGTCGCCCTGGACCCAGGTCAAGCTCCTCCGGGCCATCCAGGAGAGGACCGTCCGGCGGGTCGGAGGCACGGAAGAGATCCCTGTCGACGTCCGGATCATCGCCGCCACCAACCAGGACCTCAAGAAAAGGATCCAGGAGGGAAAGTTCCGGGAGGAGCTGTTCTACCGGCTGAACGTCATCTCCTTCGACATGCCGCCCCTCCGGAAGCGGACCGAGGACATCCCCCTTCTCGTGACGTATTTTCTCCAGAAGCACTGCGACCGGCTGGGGAAGAAAATCAAAAGGTTCACTCCCGAGGTCATCGGGCTGCTCGAGGCCTACGCCTGGCCGGGGAACATCCGCGAGCTCGAGAACGTCATTGAACGCATCGTGGCCATCGAGGATAGGGAGACCGTGACGGTTGGCTGCCTGCCCAAGGAGATCGTCTCCCCGCAGAAAAACAAGCCCGACACGACGCACTTCTT